>Ga0068714_10003179_pt1 | contig 19821 bp, 15 predicted proteins | sample MTBNYHSulfiMetaG_FD_62988 | JGI IMG/M metagenome (GOLD analysis project Ga0068714, IMG submission 62988) | Enrichment culture microbial communities from rom New York Harbor, USA that are MTBE-degrading - MTBE-NYH (New York Harbor Sulfidogenic)... | ecosystem: Environmental > Aquatic > Marine >... | reverse complement strand
GTGATGGCTCTCTCCCGGGGGGACCGCCAGGAGCTGGCCGGGGGTCAGGAGGATCACTCGGGGACCCAGGGTGAACTCCATCCGGCCCTGGATGACGTAGGAGACCTGCTCGTGGGGGTGGGAGTGGGGGAAGGGCTGATTCCCCGGCTCCAGGTGGTTGAGGACCACCGTGGCCCCTTGGAGGTGGATCACCTTTCTCTTGATCCCCGGGACGACCTCCTCCCAGGCCAGCCTATCCCAGTCGATGGCGCCGTACATTGAACCCCCTTGTCATTTGGATTTTGCAATCAAAGGCACCAGATGCCTTTGATTGCTTACGGCCGGCAAAAGCGTGGTTTTGCCGGCCTTACGAGCTCTATCGAGCTCGGCGCCCGCGTGGGCGCGCATACCAAGTTGCCTTGAGAGAGCAACTTGGTATCAGCCGCAATACAGACCCAGCCTTCCTATATCCCCAAGGCTACTCCTCCCGGGAGGTGTTGGCCGGGCCGTCGTAGAGCTCTGTTTTGTACATGCTGTCCTGGAAGGCCAGGTACTCGGCCTTGGTCATGGCCGGCTTGAAGCCCTTCAGGACCCGGCCGGCCACCTCGGCCCGGTCCCAGAGGAGGTCGATGACCGTCGCGGCCAGGGCCTTGGCCGGGTTGAGATAGGCCTTCTCCGGCTCCCGGAGGCACCAGTCGGCGCTGTGGTGGTTGCCCTGGGCCCCGACGAAGTAGGGGTGGATGGCCGGCATGAGGTGGGACAGGTCCCCCAGGTCGGTGGAGCCGGCCTGGTGGCCGATGGAGGCGCACTCCTGGGGGCCGAAGAGGGCCTCGCAGTTGGCCTTGAAGACCTTCTCCAGCTCGGGCTCGGCCAGAACGGGCAGGTATCCGGGCAGGGTCCTTATCTCCACCCGGGCTCCCACGGCCATGGCCCCGGCTCTCAGGGCCCGGTCCAGCTTGAGGTTGGCCTCGACGATGGCCTCCACGGTCTTGCCCCGGACAAAGGTCTCCAGCTTGACCGAGGAGGGGACCACGTTGACCAGCTCTCCGCCCTGGGTGATGATGGGGTGGATCCGGATGGAGTCCTCGTCCTTGAAGGTCTCCCGCTGGGCGTGAATCCCGGCCAGGGCCAGATGGGCCGCATTGAGCGCGTTTATCCCCAGGTGGGGGGCGCCGCCGGCGTGGGCCGCCCGGCCGATGTACCTGACCATCTTGACCAGACAGCCGTTGTGGGACTCGGGGAAGAGGACCGTCTTATCCTCCGGCCTGGCGTGGAGGTGGAACATGACCACCAGGTCCACCTCGTCAAAGTGGCCCAGCCTGACCAGCTCGGGCTTGCCGCCCAGATAGCCGAGCTTGCCCTGGGTCAGGAGGGAGGCCCGGTACTCGATGTCCACGTACTCTTCGGCCGGGACGGCGAAGAAGACCACCCGCCCGGCCAGGTTTTCGGCCGCCCCCGACTCCACCAGGCCCATCATCGCCCCCAGGAGAGCGGCGATCTGGGCGTTGTGCCCGCAGGCGTGGGCCGCGTCGGTTCCTGATTCGGCGGCCGGGTGGCCGGCCACCACCACCGCGTCCAGCTCACCCAGGAGGGCCACCGTGGGGCCCGGCCGGGACCCCTCCAAGACGGCCTTGACCCCGGTCAGGGCCAACCCTGTCTTGGGCGGCAGGCCGATCTCCTCCATGGTCCGGGCCACCAGCCCGGCGGTCTTGAACTCCTTGAACCCCAGCTCCGGGTTGGCCATGATCCGGTCCCCGATCCCGGCGATCCGGGCCCGGTGGTCGTCGATGATCCGGGCGGCGGCGTCCTTGAGGGCTTGCTTGGTCTCCATTGTCCCGTCTCCTTGGCGGCATGGGCCCCGGCAGGGGAACGGGGCCGGTCGAAGGTGAGATTCTCCGACCCCAGGCTACCAGGTAGGGGCTGGGAAAGACAACCGTTCAGAGGGGATCAGCCCGGCCCGGGGGGGCTCCGGAGTTTACCAGAAAGTAATTACATTCATGAAATTTCAAGACCTATTTTTCAGCTTGGTAAAACCCGCTGATCGGCCTTTGCTTGTTAACATATTGAATTGTCGTTATTAATTCGTTTGCCTTGCCCCAGAAGGGTGGCACCGCTTTTGCAAATCAGCAATCCCGGCGAGGTTGTGGGGAGGAGAAGGATCATTTTTAAAAGGAGCCTTGGTCTGATGATTTGGGCAGCCATAAAGGATCTGGTCCGAAAGGAAAGCGCCATCAGCAGCGTGGAGTATGCCCTCCTGCTGGCCCTGATCGGCCTGGTCACCGCCGCCGCGGCGGCCGGTTTGGGCGACGCGGTGGGCCAGAACATGGACCAGGCCACCACCACCCTGACCCCCTAGTCCGGGGTTCCTGATCGGGGCCGGCCGGCGGAAAGAGGTCCGGACGGGGAACGGTCCGGCCGGGTCCAAGGGCGGCCCGCGGGATCTCAATCTCTAACAGCGGGCCTGGATTCTCCGGTCAGCCCCTCGAGCCCGGGGAAACCGGTTCACATCCATTTTTTCCGCTTGAAGTAGACGGCCATGACCCCGGCCAGGGCGAGCATCACCAGCCAGACCAGGGGATACCCCCAGGGCTGTTTCAGCTCCGGCATGTGCTCGAAGTTCATCCCGTAGACCCCGGCGATGAAGGTCAGGGGGATGAAGATGGTGGCGATGATGGTCAGGACCTTCATGACCGAGTTCATCTTCTCGGAGATGATGGAGCGGTAGCTATCCAGCATGGCCGAGAGCATCTCCCTGAAGATCTCCACCGCGTCGATGATGGTCAGGTAGTGGTCGAAGAGGTCCCTCAGGTAGACCCTGGTGCTGTGGTCGATCAGCTCGGATTCGCTTTTCTCCAGCCCGCCGATCACCTCCCGCAGGGGCCAGATCGCCCGGCGGAGGAGGACCATCTCCCGCCGGAGAAGGTAGATCGAGTCCAGGACCCCCTCTTCGGTCCCCTTGATCAGATCGTCCTCGGTGGACTCGATGGTCTCGCCCAGGTTTTCCAGAATCAGGAAGTACTGGTCGACCACCGCGTCGATCAGGGCATAGGCCAGGTAGTCCGGGCCCCGGGACCTGATCCGGCCGCTGGCCTTTTTTAGCCGCTCCCGGACCGGCTGGAAAACGTCGCCCGGGGCCTCCTGGAAGGAGATGACGAAGTTCCGGCCGGCGGCCAGGCTTATCTGCTCGGAGACGATCTCCTCTCCGTCGGCGCCGGGGTAGAGCATCTTGAGGGTGACGAAGAGATAATCCCCGAAGTCCTCCATCTTGGGACGATGGTCGACGTTGAAGATATCCTCCAGGGTCAGGGGGTGGAGGCCGAAACCTTCGCCCAGGACCCGGATAAGCTCGGGATCGTGGACCCCGTCGACGTTGACCCAGGTGACCGTGGCCGTGTCGCGATAGGGCAGGCAGTCCTCCACCCTTTCCACCTCCATCTGGTTGAACCCACCAGCGTCATAGTCGATTACCGTCAGGTTGATCTTGGCGTCCCTGGCCGGGCCCACCGGGACCAGGGAGCCGGGAGGGAGGCCGGCCTTGTGGGAACGCTTGCCGATGATGGTCTTCATGGGTCTCTCCTTCACCGGTCAGGGTTACGAGTCCCGGCCGGCTTCAGCTTGGCGGTCGAGGCCGACCTTGAGCCGGTCCAGGGCGGGGGCCTCTCCCAGATAGACGGTCCGGTGGGGGAAGGGGATCTCGATGCCTTCCCGGTCAAAGGCCTTTTTGATCCGCCGCCTGAACTCCCGGGCCACCCCCCACTGCTCCATGGGCTTGGTCTTGAAGGCCACCCGGATCACCACCGCCGAGTCGGCGAAATCCTGAACCCCCATCACCTGAAGCGGCTCCATGATCCTGGGGCCGAACCCGGGGTCGGCCGTGAGCTCGGCCGCCGCCGTCTGGAGGACCCCGACCACCCGGTCGGTGTCCTCCTTATAGGCCACCCCCACGTCCAGCAGGGCCCGGGACCAGTCCTTGGTCAGGTTGGAGGTGGTGGTTATCTGGCCGTTGGGGACGAAGTGGACCTTGCCCTCCACGTCCCTGAGCACGGTCACCCTCAGGTTGCTCCGCTCCACCACCCCGGACAGGCCTCCAATCTCAACCACGTCGCCCACGTTGAACTGGTTCTCCAAAAGGATGAAGAGGCCGCTGATGACGTCCTTGACCAGGCTCTGGGCCCCAAAGCCCACCGCCAGGCCGGCGATCCCGGCCGCGGCCAGGAGTGGTCCCAGCTTGATCCCGATCTGGTCGAGAATGATCATGGCCGCCAGACCGTAGATGGTCAGGCTGCTCAGGCCCCCGGCCAGGTGACCCAGGGTTTGGATCCGCTTCCGGGCCTCCAGCTTGTCCCGCTCCTCGGCCCGGCCGACCATCCTGGCGGAGAAGGACCCGACGGCCCTTCTGACGATCCTGGAGGCGATGAGGGCGCCGGTGATAATCGCCGCGATCCTGAGCCCGCTGGTGAGAAACCAACCGGTGATTAAGGATAGATCCCAATCCATGTCCACCTCCCGGCCTGAGGGTCTTCTTCGGGACCGAAGCCGGGGCGGCTCCGACCGTACCCTCCGCTCCGATCCGTTCCGGCATTCTTCCCGTGATCGGGAAGCATTGCCCGATCCAGTATAAAACATCTTGGCGGCCAGGGGCGACCTCGGTCCCGGAGGCGGGATTGAGGCCCGGGGAGGTCCATCCTCCTTGGCCCAACTCCGCTTCTTTCCTCTCCTCTCTGGCGGACGGAAACCTTCCTCTCCCGAATCCGGAATCCTGGGATTCGATCCCGAATATCTGGACGATATCCGGGAAAAAGGGATGGGGACTTCGCGGGGAAAGGTCAAGGGCGGCCGGGAAAGGGGCTTTCTATTATAAAAATCGAAATAAATAACGGAAAAATTAATGCCAGACAATGGCCTCGTTCTTGCAAAAAGCTAAGCCGGTCCCAGGCAGTCCGACCGCCCCGGTTGGGGAGGGGGAGGGCATCCGCCCGGGGACCGTTGAGATATCAATTTAGTCGCCCTGACCTGGAGTGGCGGACAAGGTCCGTCCGGGCAGGGGGATGGTGAAGATGAAGACAGAGAGGACCATGGCCGTCTGTCCGGTCACCGGGCTGCCCGTGGTAACTAGGCCGGAATGGACCGAGGTCCGGTTCGGGGATGACTTTCGAGCGACCTTCAAGCTGATCGGGGAGGCCATCTTCCTGATTCAACCCCGGGGCTATGCCAGGCTCAATGATATCCGGGGTTTCGTCGGCTTCTCCAAGCAACTGGTGGACGAGGTTTTCCTTGAAGGCCGGCCGGTGGTGGCCGTGGAGGACCTTCAAGACCTCCAGGGGATCTCTCCAGAGGCCCGGCGGTACTACATCAAGAACTACAAGGACCGGACCCGCGGCCTGGCGGTGATTTTCTGCAACGCCAGCGTGGTCCAACGGATTGCGGTTCTGCTGGCCAAGCGGTTGAGGATGGTCCAAACAACGATCCACTTGGCCGGGGACTATGCTTCGGCCCTCATCCTGGCCCAGGAGATCCTGGCCGAAAAAGCCTCCCCCAAGCCGGACCGGCCGGCCCTGAAGCTGATCGGCGGGGAGCCGGCTCCGCCCGACGAAGGCGCCTGGGAGAGGGTCTCCCGACCTGCCTGGAGCCTGGGGCTGAAGGAATTCGAGTCCAGGTTCGAGGTCATTGGCGGGACGATCCTCCACTCGGTCTCGAGCGGATCGATCTCCAAAAACCAGGTGGCCGAGATCGGCCGCCTGAGAGAAGAAATCCGCCGCGAGATGGACCTGAAGGAGGGGTTCGAGTTTTTCGTGGCCGGGGTCAACGGCCTGGAGAGGGGAACCAGAAGAGCCCGGTTGAACTACATGAGATCCATCCTGGATTGGCACCGGTCCTGGCCCCTGAAAGGATACATCATCTACGGATCCAACCGCATCCTGAGGACCGCGGCCAACCTGGCCAGGACCCAGATGCCCTTTCCGGTCCGGCTGGCCGACGGGCTGGAAGAGGCCTTGGAGATGGTCGCCGAGATACGCCGGGAGCAGTCAGAGGACCCGGGCCCAAGGCCTGACCGGAGGCCGGCCCTGGTCTGCCATTGGAACGGCCAGACCAGCGCCCACGTGGACGAGATCCTTTCCTTTCTGGCCGATATCGACTGGGAGGGGGAGAACCCGGGTCTCCAAAACAGGAAGGACCCGAGCCATCCATTTTTCGAGATCTTCGAGGCCATCAGCCTTATCAAAAGCGAGCTGGACGAGCTGTTCCTGGAGCGGGCCCGGGCGGATGAGGAGAAGCTGAAGATGGAGGCCCGGCTCCGCCGGACCGAGAAGATGGAGGCCGTGGGAACCCTGGCCGGAGGCATAGCCCATGACTTCAACAACATCCTGGCGGCCATCGTCGGTTACGCCGAGCTGGCCAAGGGCGAGATTCCCAATGATAATCGAGCCAGGCGGCATCTGGAGCAGATCCTGGCCTCCAGCCAACGGGCCAAGGACCTGATCCAGCAGATCTTGAGCTTCTCCCGCCGCTCGGATCAGGATCTGAAGCCGATCCTCATTAGCCCCTTGATCAGGGAGGTGGCCGGACAGGTCCAGCCCTCCCTGCTGCCCCAGATAAAGATCAAGCTGGAGCTGCCCCTTGAGGAGGGGACCGTCCTGGCCAACCCGAGCCAGATTCATCAGGTGCTGATGAACTTGATCGATAACGGGATCCGGGCCATGGAGAGCGAGGGCGGGGTGCTGGAGGTGGGGCTGGGCCGGGTGGAGTCGGACGCCGACGGCCCGGCCGGGGAGACGGAGCTGGAGCCGGGCCCTTACCTGGTGTTGTGGGTCAGGGACAGCGGGATCGGAATTGAGGCAAGGATCATGGACCGGATCTTCGAGCCCTTCTTCACCACCAGGGAGGTCGGCCAGGGCAGGGGCATGGGGCTGGCCGTGGTCCACGGGATCGTCAAAGGCCATGGGGGGGCGCTGAACGTATCCAGCCGGCCGGGCCAAGGTTCGACCTTCAGGGTATTCCTGCCTCTTTTGGAGGAAGGATAGCGGCTCGAAAAGGCGATGGAGGCCGCCGAGCAGAAGGAAAAGGGATATTAATCACCCCGTTGGTTTGGCTGAGGGGAGCTTTGGTGGTCGCGGCAGGCCGTCTTCAGCCGGGGGGAAACCTTGGCTGGCTTCACCCCCCGGGTGGAGTCAACTCAAGGACCCGGTTCGGCCTCGTTCCTTGAGTTCCAGGGCCCTGGCCAGGGAGCGATGGGACCTCCAGGCCCCTCGCCGGGCACCTTTAAGCCGGCTTAGGACCGTAAAGAATCCAGGGTAGGAGAAACAAACCATGGCGGAAGCGAGGATACCAGGAGGATCGGAAGAGATTCTCTTTGTGGATGATGAATCGGCCCTGGTGGATTATGGCCGGGAGATGTTGGAGTACCTGGGCTACCGGGTTACCACCGCCTCCTCGGGCGGCGAGGGGTTGGAGCTTTTCCGGGCCCGCCCCGAGTCCTTCTCCCTGGTCATCACCGACCAGAACATGCCCGGGCTGACCGGGACCACCCTGGCCCGGGAGGTCCACCGGCTGAAGCCGGAGCTGCCGATCATTCTGATGACCGGGCTGGACACCCCCAAGGTGAGAAGGGATAACCTGGGGATCGCCAGATATCTGGTCAAGCCCATCCCCCTGGACGAGATGGCCCGGGCCATCCGGGAGGAGCTGGACGGGCGAGGGCTCAACTGAGAGGGTACGCGGAAATAATGGATGATGGCCTCTTAAAGGGAATGAGCGGCGAGGTTGTTCACTTCAACAAGGCCCGTTAGATCGTAAGCTGGTCCAAAGTTCCCTGAGTCGTTCCTTGGCCCTGATAGAGCGGGTGATGGGCAAGCTGGCGGCTTTCCATCCGCCCTCATTATTATGCTCCCAGAATGTAATCCGATCTTCCCCGACTTCGAATTTTATATATATATTCCCAGGGAGATCGGCCGCCATCATCTCTTTTCTACTGATTTGGCACGCCCCCTCGGCCATGGTTTCGATCAATTTGGAGGTGCGGTCCATGAGATCATTTCGCTCCCCAAGCCCGGTCGGGTTACTTTCTTTCAAGCAAAAGCCGTTTTCAGGAAACCCGCCACCCGTGAGCCAAGATCGTCCTTCCATCCGCCCCGGTAAGTGATCATGGAGGCGATCTCACTGGCCAGGATGGCACATTTTATTTTTAGCGGCAGTTTGGCCAATCGGGAGCGGAAATTCCTTCGAGAGGCAATGATAGCCGGGAGATGATTCAACATTACTTTGCGGTAGAGGGGTCTCTCGATCAACTCGGGTCGGTCTTGGAATAGTCTGAACAGATCCGCGTACTCCTTGTTGATTTCATGGCTGATGTCCATGCTGATCTCGGTGAATCGGCGCCGGCCGTTGGAGGAACGCCATCGTTTGAAGATCAGAATCGTTTCTTCGGTCGCCCGGCGGTTCAAAATACTCAGAACATCCTTGACGTACTGTTCTTTGTGGGCCCCAAATTCTCTATCACTGAGGAGCAGGTTGGCGATGATTTCATAGGACGAGGCAATTACTCCACACTTGTTGGCCGTCGCATCCCTGAGTATGGTTACGCCTTTGTCCTGCAATTCTAGTCGCGCCTTGGGGGTAAGAAACGAGTTGGCCCCTTCAACGATGAGCTTGACCGAGGGTTTCCCTTGTTTGTCCAGCATCCAGGACCAGTTCTGGTCGTCGATGGTTTCCGGCCGCCCCCCGCAGGGGAGGAAAAGGTCACATTCCAGGGCGAAGATTAACTTCTGAACATGACGTTGGAATTCATCGGATGTAATCCATCTTTCCTCGACCCCCACCTTGGTCCTAATCAGCATTCTGTGCAGTATGCGCAGATTTTCCTGACGCCGATGATGTTTATGGACAAGGAAACCTCCCGGGTTGAGCTTTTCCGGCACGAAAGCGGTAATATCCTCTTTTAGGGTCAGTCTTCTAAGCTCCGAACGGTCGACCCCCCGGGGGTCGTAAAGGATCCCCGGACCGTCAACCACGCTCACAATCCTCGCCATGGGGTGGTTATCGATCAGCCGCCGCATGGCGTTGCCGGCCACGTCGCCGCTGGGGCCACCTGTAAAACGAACCGTGAAAGGACGACCGGCTGGGTTCAGGCCCATCTCCGCCATGGCGATAATCGCCGTCCGCACCACGCCCAAAGAGGTGACACCGTACTCCTTGTGGTTGATTCCCTGGCGCTTGCTTGAGATCAGGCCAACACCCAGAACGTAACCACGACGGACCGCTTGCCGGGCGATATGCTCGATCATGGAATCGCCCATGTTCTCATCAGGGCCGAGTTCTATTGGCTCATCGTCTCCATAGTAATCCACGACTCTGGGATTTTCGGCCGAGCCATCCTTGGTGGTGAAAATATCCAGGAAGGCGTTTAGGACGGATCGTTGCAAACCAGATAAAGTCCGGGCCACTTTCGATGATGTACCGCAGCCTCGAGCATCCATGACGATCACCATCTTTGAGCCGCCTTCGTAGATGTCCTTGTTTTTAAGATGCTGGGTATGAGCCAAAACAAAGGTTTCCCGGAACAGCCTCTCGGTGTTGGTGGAGTATTCGTCGTCGGTGGTTGAGATAACAGTCCGCCAGCCGCCGCGAGCTATATCGGAAAAGCCGAGATGATATCCAAAGCCGTCCCGGTCGAAAAAGAATGTGATCCTGAATGGCTGTCCCGACGGCAGACTGCCTGTGCATTCCGGACCCATCTCGGCCAAGTAAGCCGGATTCAAGCGAAAGGACAGAGCCTGCTTCTCTTGAACGAAGAAGTTGGTTTTCAGAGTGTACTTGATGAACAGAAGGCAGGTCTTGAAGACGGTCCTGCGGATTTCGTCCAGGTTGCGGTTCCCTGTGTTGTAATCGGCTATGGTTTGCTCAACTTCATAAAGGGCTTTGTTCCACGACTCCTGATCTCTGGGCCCGTCCGGATCGAATCTCAGCCGGAAAAGACCAACAAACGCTCGGGCCAAGTCGGGGTGGGCGCAAAATGCGTTCTTGAGCACTTCCTGGTCAAACCGATCCGGTTGCCAGTGGGCCAGGCTGGTATGGCAAAAGGCAATAAAGGCATTGACGAGAGATGCATCTTCACCTCTCATGATGCCAGGTCCGATAAATTTCTCATAGACTTGGCAGGAGTGGGATAAGAGGCGGGTGTTATACAGTTCGGTCTTTATCCCCGAATATATATTCACGCAGGAATTGATGGGCTGGCCGTTCCGGGCAACTACATAGAACGCCCCCAGCATGGCCGTGTGATCTCCGGTATTGAGGCTGAGAACATACAACCTCCTAACTCCAACATCCAGTCTCTGGAAAACCTCTGATACCTGCGCAAGAAACCCTACCTCGGGCGGATCCAGCACCGAAAAAAGGAGCCTGTTTTCCTGGACCCCAGCAGAATCGGTAAGCTCTTCAAGGTGGACAAACTGGCCGTCTCTTCGCTCGGCCTGCTGATACATCCAGAGCCCCCGGGCAATTCTCTCCGGTGGAGAGACACGAACATACGACGGATTGTTGAGCAGGAGGAGCCCCAGCAGCTTATCCAGTTTGCTAAAATCAAAGTCCGGATACTGCTTTCTCATTTCGGCGGTTATGGTCTTTTTCAAGCCTGACGGCACCTTGATCTGACAAGGCGCCACCTGATCGTCATTTTTCAGGTCGAACTCCAACCGCTGTATTTCAAGATGACTCTCGCTATCAGGCAGGGGGGCCACCGAATGGGTTATTTCGGCATAAGAAATGGCCCGGTGCCGCAGTTCAGTCAGTGTCTCGTATATGGAGCCGGGTCTATCAAGCCGGGCCAGAATGAGTTTGTCTGGCTGATCATCCAGAACCACCCGGCGTTGAAAACCCACCTGGGGCATCATCCAGGCCAGGTTTTTCAAGGCCCTCTTTTCCTCCTTCATGGTAATGAAGAAATAGGGCGGCATGTTCCGATGGAGCCACTCCAAATTCGTGACGGCGGATTGGCGGCCGGTGTCTATATCCTTTATTAACCTCTTATACGACATCTCGGTCGTAGTTTGGTTCTGACGGTGGAAGAGATCAGCCGTTGACATGGCCGCCTGTGTCATTGAACACCCCTCAAATTCAAGAAACTCGTCAACCGAATGAATACCGGCGACGAAAGCTTTGAAGTTCCCGCCTCCAACCAGCCGAGCTAAAAAAGCGGCCGGATTTGGAAAAATACCTGGGCCTAGCCCTTCCTTAATGAGGCTGGAAGGTCCCTCTTAAACAAATTCGTCGCAATTCCATACGCCGTCCGCTGGCTTTGGAAATTGGCAGTCAAACCTGTGTTCACAGGTTCGGCAGAGACCGACTAGTTTGTCCCCGCCGTCTTCCATAATTGAACATGCAGTCAAAACAGGACGAATCACCGGGGAGCGGTCGGTATTCCTCGGGCCCGGTGCCGAAGGCGGATAATCCAGCTCCTCACAATTCAAGACCCTCGTCACAGTCCTCGGGAAATCGCATCCGATTCTGTTGTCGCAGGTTGCGCAAAGGCCGCCGGGGGTAGAGGTGACCGGATGCTGATGCCTATCTTGGACTGGCCGAGTTTGAGCCTTGGACCCCTCAATTCGGTTGGCCATGGGCACAACCCCTTTAGTTTGCGAACTCATGGAAGCCTCCTCTTCATTTCGATTTCCCGGGTTCCCAGCTACCCTCGATGGTTTTGGAGGTCACCATTGCCAAACCGGTGCCAAAAACTAAAATTACATTTAGTTCATATAGTTACGTAATAAAATGGTTTTCGGGGAAGGCTCTGGGTAGTTATTTGGTCGGGGAAAAATGAACCACCGGGGGAAAATACCCCGGCGGACGGGTCGTGCCTTGGCTCTTTTATCTGGACATAAGCTTCTGGCGGAGGGTCTTGCGGTCAATGCCCAGTATCGCAGCGGCTTTGGTTTTGTTCCCATCGACACTGCTGAGAACATTGCGGATATATTCGGTCTCCACCTCGGTCAGGGTGCGAGTCAGGTCATCGGTGCGGGAGGCGGAATAACGCATGGGTGAAGGCAAATCCGGAACGTCGATAACCTCTCCCTCAACCATCGCCACAAGGCGCTGGACCATATTTTCCAGTTCTCTGACATTGCCAGGCCACTGATAGCTACCCAAAATGCGCAAGGCCTCGTCTGAAATACGGGGTGTTTCCCGATCCATTTCCCTGACGAATTTGTTTAAAAAGTGAGCTGTCAGGAGAAAAATATCGTCGCCTCTTTCTCGGAGTGGGGGAAGGTTTACGGCGACAACGTTAAGGCGATAAAATAAATCTTCCCGAAAACGATTCTTCTGGACGAGGCCGAAGAGATCTTTGTTTGTCGCGGCCATGATCCGAACGTTTATTTTCCTGGCCCGGCTCGAACCGACCATGTAGATCTCCTTATCCTGAATAACCCTCAGGAGCTTAACCTGCATGGCTGGGCTGGCCTCGCTTATTTCATCAAGAAAAACAGTGCCTTTTTCGGCGCTTTGGAAAAATCCGGCCCGAGAGCTGACGGCACCCGTAAATGCCCCTTTCATATGCCCGAACAACTCGCTTTCCAGCAATTGTTCTGGGATGCTTCCACAATTCACCGGCACAAAGGGGCCTGCCACCCTGGGGCTGTTATAGTGGATTGCCCGGGCGATAAGCTCCTTTCCGGTACCGCTTTCGCCTTGGATCAGGACCGTGGATGGGATGGCCGCAGCTTTATTAATCTCTTTGTAAACCTTCTGCATGGCCCTGGACTCACCGATCAGGCCATAGTGGTCGCCGGTAATCTTTGATCTTTCCCCCTTTCGGCTGAGGCGAAGCTTTTCCAAGGACTGTGAAACGGCGGCCGTGAGTTCGGCGTCGGTAAACGGTTTCACCAGATATTCATCGGCCCCGTGCTTGATCCCTTTTACAGCCTCCTCCAAGACCGGAAAGCCGGTCACCAACAAAACGCCAATGCCCTTATAGTTCTCCTTGACATGCCTTAATAAATCAAAACCGTCGGCGCCCGGCATCTTGATGTCTGTAATGACAAGATCTATTGGCCTTGACTCAATGATGCTGATGGCGCTTTCCACTCCACCTGCGGTCAGGACATGGTAGTCTTGGGCCGCAAGAATGCGTTCGATCAACTCCAGGGTGTCTGGAGAATCGTCAACCACCAGGATGTGTTCAGGTTTGCTCAACACCGTCAACTCCGATCTTTAAATCGGTCTCACCAGAAGAACGGGGAAATCTTACTTCGATCTCCGTGCCTTGGCCGGGGCGACTCTTGACATTGACTACTCCTCCATGTTCGGTCACGATACCATGAACCACGCTTAGACCTAACCCCGTACCGCGGCCAGCCTCCTTTGTGGTGAAGAAGGGGATGAACATTTTGTCAACCACCTCCTTTGTCATACCTTGGCCGCTGTCGAAAACAGTCAAATATATCCATTTTCGGTCGCCTTTTGTTCTCAGTTTGAGTAGCCCGCCGTTCGGCGTAGCCTGAATGGCGTTCACTATTAAGTTGTTGATCACCTGCCTGATCTGGCCAGGGTCGGCCACTATTTCCAACGCGTGCTCGCTTGGTTCAAAAGTTGAAGTAATGCCTTCCTTGTGGCAGCGCCATTTAAACAGGTCCAACGATTCCCTGACGGCAGGATTCAGATCCATCCGGCTTGGCTTGGAGGGGATTTTTCGGGAGTAAAGAAGAGTTTTTCTGATTACCTCTCGAACATGCAAGGAGGTGGCCACAACTTTTCCGATGTCTTTCGACAGCTGCGGGGGTAATTCCGGAGATTTGGCCGCCAGTTGGGCATAGCCCAGAATCGAGGTCAGGGGCTCGTTGATTTCATGAGCCAAGGAGGCGGCCAAATAACCGATCATGGCCAAGCGGTCCGCGTGACGTAGCTTGTCCATTATTTCCGCCTTCTCAGCCTCGTATAATCGTCGTTCGATGTATTGAGCTACCTGCCTTGCCACATTGTCCAGCAGCTTTCTCTCTTCAGCCAAAAAAGGACCCTCGTCGAGATCAGGTTTTTCCGTGGCATAGGACACCGCCACTTCCCCTACCTCCTTGCCGTTGACCATCAATACGGCCGATTGCCTATGCCGGTCATTCTTCTTCTGTTGACTGATAAACGCTTGACCGTTATATTCAATCCTGGCTGAGGCCTCCTGGGCATACAACCAAGCCTGAGGCAGCAGCTCGACCACACCTTGTAAAACCTCTTCTATGGTCCTGTAAGGCGGCTCCAATAACCGGGCAATACCGTGAAGACAGGACAACTCCTTGACTCTCTCCCTCAAGGCGGCAAGAGCATGCCAATTGGTTAAGGTCAGGCCCACAAAGGAGGCCAGGTGCCTGTACCAGCCCCTCATACCTTCAATGGCACGACGGTCGGATCTGGAGAATCCCAAGACTAGCAAGCCATCAATATTTTTATTGTGGGTGAAAGGGATGGCGATGATGGATTTAATGGCCCGACCACTCCACCCGCTTGGATACCATTCAGACAGATCGTGTTCCGGATCTTCCGTCTCCACCTGCGGCCCGCCATCAGGCCAAACCCATGTCTCGGTCGGCCAGAATCCATTAGGTAAGAGACACGGACCAGACCCCCCTTGGCCCCTTGGGGCCGGGTGGTTATCTGAACCGATAAATTGGGATACATACAACCCGGAATGGTTTAGAGAGGCCTGATAACGCTCCAGGTCGTCGTCTCTCCCCAGGCGCAGCGTGACTATCTCGCAATTAACCTTATTAATAATAATAGATAATATTTGATGGATAAGGAGAGGCTTGGACTCGCACTTTTCTACACAACCGAGAATCAGGGAAATCAAACCAATCAGGTTATTGTCCGGCAGGTTGGCCTCCGATGGGAGCACTGAGTCCGTTTTTTTCATTTCACCCCCGAGCCAAATATATGTAACTGTAACAGTGGCTAAAGCTGGGTGATATCTCGCACCATGTTGTATTTCCGAAGTAAAAGTTAATGATTCACCCGCCTTAACCCGTCATTGGTCGCCAGCCATTCTGCGCCACCTCCGAAAAGCCTTTCCCGGACCGGCTCCAGTCATTGTACCAATCCCAAATTGAGATCCCAACCCAGCTTTGTCAGTCAGGACCGGAGGAGAGGTCCGATTTGTCCACCTTTCCAAAATATTTGTATCGCCAATAAGTTACGATCCAGAAGCGGCTAATCAGGCCACGGCTTTTTGCGACCCGAGCCCCCGTAAAATGTTAGACGCCGGTCCGGGAAATGTTTTCGAGCCGTTGGAGCTGGTCCATGGAACCGGGGTCCGGGCCCCGAAATTGAGCCGATGGGATCAATCATTCCACTTGATGGTCATCCAGATTGCCGGCCGGCTCACCCGGGGAAGGGGGCCAGGTCCGATCGAGCCGGCCGGAGCAACTGTGTCCGGACCGTCTCGGCTTGGCTCTGTGACCCGAGCACCCACAAGGGAACTTCCTCATCACCAGGTGGGATCTCAACGCCCACCCCAAGGCCCTCCAGCGAAAGAAGGGCGACTTTTGACCAATTGGGATTCACCCAGAAGAACGATCGGCTCCTCGGGACCCCGTTTCAATCCCCGCCTGAAGTTTTGGGGAAGTTCCTCTCATCAGGGTCGCTTGAGCCCGGCCTGCCGAGGCGGCGGACCTGGAACTGCAGCCCAACCCATGTTATTATCTTCCTGGAATCAGGTTCCTTCCCCCGGTTGCGGTTCAACCTTGAAAGCGGTGGAGAGAACGGTGATGAAGAGCCGGCTCCGATATCTGGTCTGGGCTCTGGTGCTGCTCGGCTCCTGGCCGGCCCTGGCCGGGACCGGGGAGGATCTGAAGGCCGGCCGGGAGGCCTTGGCCCGGGGCGACCACGACAAGGCCATCGAGGTCCTGACCCGGGTCATCGATTCCCAGGAGCTGAGCGATGAGGCCCTGGGGGAGGCCTTTCACCTCCGGGGCCAGGCCCAGGAGAACAAGGGCTACCTGGCCGACGCCGAGCAGGACTACATGAGGGCCCTCTCCAAGGACCGGCGCAACGAGCTCTACCGCAACTCGGTCAGGAACATCAGGTGGCGGCTGAGGCCCGACCCCTGATCAGCCCCCCGGACAAGCCCCGGACCCCGATCCCTTAAGGACCCTTCCAAAACCCCCGAAGCCGGAGCAGGCCCGGAGGGGAGGTGTCTGCCCCGGGGGCCGGCCGGCTCAGTATGCGGCCAGCCAGAGGGTCAGCGGTTTGATGAAGATGACCGCCGTCACCACGGTGACGATGGCCACCAGGAACCAGATCACGTCCCGGCTGACCTCCTCGATGGGCGACTTGGAGATGATGGCCGAAATGTAGAGGGTCTGGCCCACCGGCGGGGTGAACAGGCCGATGGCCAGGACCATCACCTCCACCACCCCCAGCTGGATGGGGTCGATGCCGAACTTGAGGCCGAAGGGGTAGAGGATCGGGGTGAAGATGAGCAGGGCCGGGGCCAGGTCCAGGAAGCAGCCGGTCACCAGCAGAACCGCGGCGATGGCCATCAGGGCCACGGTGCCGTTGGGGATAAGGGGCATGATCGCCTCGGCCACGATGGCCGGGACCTGGCTCAAGATGATGACGTAGGTCAGCATGAAGCTGGTGGCGATCAAAAAGAGGACCACCCCGGTCATCTTGGCCGAGCTGACCACGATCCGGTACAGGTCGGGCAGCTTGAGCCCCTTGTAGTAAAAGAGCTCGATGGCGATGACGTAGAGGGCCCCGATGATGGCCGCTTCGGTGGTGGTGTAGACCCCGGCCAGGATGCCGCCCATGACCAGGACCGGGGTCAAGGCAGCCAGGAAGCATTGCTTGGTCAAGCTCCAGATCTTGGCCCACTCCGGCCTGGGGGCCCGGGGATAGCCGCGGGTGTAGCCCAGCCGGGCGGCGACCACGATCTGGGCCAGCCCCACCAGGATCCCGGGGATCAGGCCGGCCAGGAAGAGCTTGCGGATGGAGACCTCGGTGATCCAGCCGTAAAGGATCATCGGGATGGAGGGCGGGATGATGATGCCGATGGTCGAGCTGGCCGCGTTGACCGCGGCGGAGTAGCCCCGGTCGTAACCCCGCCGGACCATCTCCGGAATCAGGACGCTGCCCACCGAGCTGGCGTCGGCCACCGCCGAGCCGGAGCAGCCGCCGAAGAACATGCTGACCACGATGGAGACCGAGGCCAGCCCGCCCCAGATGGGACCCACCAGGCAGTTGGCCAGCTCCATCAGGGTCCGGCCGGACCGGCCCTGGTTGAGGGCGTTGCCCATGAGGATGAAAAAGGGCACGGCCATGATCGGCCAGCTCTCGGTGGCCAGGCTCATCCGGTGGGTCAAGGCCTCCATGGGGATCATCCCGCTGACCAGCCCGTAGAGCATGGCCGACATGCCCACGGCAAAGGCCACCGGGATCCTCAGGCCCATGGAGAAGACGATGAAGGCAAGACCGCAGATCAGGACGGCGTCCATGGTTCAGCTCCCGGAGGTCTCGGCCGGCTCGGTGGCGGCGATGTCGCCGGCCTCGGCACTGGGGCTAGGACCCCGGCCCAGCAGCCTCTCGATGATGAAGACGGCGAAGATCAGGCAGGCCAGGGGGATGCCGGTGTAGCACCAGGCCTTGGAGATCTTCATGACCACGAAGGTCGACTCCCTGATGGAGAGGGTCATGGTCCCTTCGTAAAAAAAGACCAGGGCGATGAAGATCAGCGACAGGACCAGGTTGATCACCCGGAGGGGTTTCTGGAGGCCGCCGGGGAAGCGGTCGGCCACGAAGTCCACGCTCAGGTGGCTGCCTTCCCGATAGGCCACCGCCGCCGAGAGGAAGGAGACCCAGAGGAAGATGAAGATCGGCAGCTCCTCGGCCCAGCCAAAGGAGTAGTTGAAGACGTAGCGGGAGATGACCTGGATGCTGACCGTCAGGCAGAGGATGATGAAGGCCACCACGGCCAGCATCTCCGACCCCAGATAGATCCAGTCGAAAAAATTTTTCCTGGCTGGCGGCATGGAAACCTCGCTTAAGGACGCCCCAAGGCAAAAGCCCCGGGCGGGCTGGCCCGCCCGGGGGTTGGCTTTTCAGTCCGGCCTTCTACTTGGCGTCCGAGGGGCCGTAATAGCTGCCCTCCTCGGGGTACTTGGCCCGGATCTCCTCGACGCCCTTCAAGACCGCGTCGACCTTGTCGGCTCCCCACTTGCCCCGGGCCCACTCGTAAACGCTCTGGACCGCCTCCCGGAAGGGGGTCAGGTCGGGCACGTCGTTGATCTTCATCCCGGCCTTCTCCATGGCCTCGCGCTGGGCTCCCTCGTTGGCCACGACCTTCTTGCGCATGAACGGAGCGGCCTCCCCGGCGGCCTGTTTGATGACCTGGCGCTGCTTGTCGTCAAGCTGGGCCCACTTCTTCTCGGAGAAGATGATGGGGAGGGTGGAGTACTGGTGCTTGGTCACCGACATGAACTTCTGGACCTCGAAGAACTTGGAGGCGTAGATGTTCATGAAGGGGTTTTCCTGGCCGTCGACCACCCCGGAGCCCATGGCCGTGTACAGCTCGGAGTAGGACATGGGCACGGCGTTGGCTCCCATGGCCGAGACGATCTTCATCGACATCTCCGACTTGACCACCCGGATCTTGAGGCCCTTCATGTCGGCCGGGGTCATGACCGGCCGGACGTTGTTGGTGACGTGCCTGAAGCCGTTGTCCCAGGTGGACAGGTAGTGGATTCCCTTAGCCTGAAGGGGTTCGTAGATCTTGTCAACAAACTCGGTGTCGTTGAAGGCGTAGGCCTGGGCGTAGTTGTCGAAAAGATAGGGCAGCTCGATGAGCTCCTGGGTCCGGTCGGGGTCGAAGACCGAGACCAGGCCGGCGGTGGTGATGTAGAAGTCCAGGGACCCGGTGGAGACCATCTCCTGGCACTGGGTGTGGGTGCCCATGACCCCGGCCGGGAAGACCTCCACGGTCAGGCTGCCGCCCGAGAGCTCCTTGACCCGGTCGGCGAAGAAGAGAACCACCTCGTGACGGATGTTGGTGACCGATTCGGAGTGGGCCAGGCGGAGTTTGAAGTCCTTGGCCAGGGCGGCCTGGGGGCCGGCGATCAGCACCGCCGCCAGGACGAACAGGCCAACCAGGCTGAGGGTCAAAGGTTTTTTTAAAGTTCTCATCTCATCCTCCCTTGCGCCAGGGGGACCGCCTAGGCGTTGGGCGGCGGTCCCGGTTTTTCCACAAACCCGGCCCTTGGCCGGGCGCTTACCTCCTCTAGTCATCCATCTTGGCCCGGACCTTGACCCCGGCCAGGTCCTCCAGGATCTCGATGATCGAGGTCTGGTCCAGCTTGCCCCGGCCCGAGGCGGAGGCCATGGTCAGGCACTGGAAGACCTGGGCGGTCAGGGGCAGGGGCAGGTTCTCCACCTTGGCGCTGTCCACGGCCAGACCGACGTCCTTTTTGAGCAGATCCACGGCAAAGCCGGGTTGCTTGAAGTCGCCTTTGAAGATGAAGGAGGGCATCCGGTTGTCCAGCATGAAGGAGGCGCCGGCGCTGACCCGGATGACCTCGTAGAGGGTCTTGGGATCGGCCCCCAGCTTGACCCCCAGGACAAAGGCCTCGGCCATGCCGACCACGTTGATCCCCACCAGGATCTGGTTGACCATCTTGACCGTTTCGCCCATGCCCACCCCGCCGACGTGGAAGATCCGCTTGCCGACCGCCTCGAAGACGTCGCGGTTGGCCTCCAGGACCTCCTTGTCGCCGCCGACCATGATGGTCAGGGTGCCGGCCTCGGCCCCCACCGTCCCCCCGGAGACGGGGGCGTCCATGAACTTGAGCCCCCTGGCCTGGGCCTCCTTGGCCA
>Ga0068714_10003178_pt1 | contig 19823 bp, 11 predicted proteins | sample MTBNYHSulfiMetaG_FD_62988 | JGI IMG/M metagenome (GOLD analysis project Ga0068714, IMG submission 62988) | Enrichment culture microbial communities from rom New York Harbor, USA that are MTBE-degrading - MTBE-NYH (New York Harbor Sulfidogenic)... | ecosystem: Environmental > Aquatic > Marine >... | reverse complement strand
TTTCCACCACGATCACGACGGTGATGGAGACCAGAGCGATCCTGAGCCATTCCAGCGGCATGATAGGCTCCATGCGAAAAACCCACTGCATGGCCGGGACGTAAATGGCTGCCAGGTGGGCAATAAAAGCCGCAATGATGCCGAAAAAGAGGAACGGATTGCCCAAAGGGTTCATTCGAAACAGTGACTGCAGCTCGGAGCGGCTGTTAAATGCCTGGAAGAACTGGAAAAAGACCGTTGTAGTTACTGCCACGGTCCTGGCTTTCTCCAGTGACACTCCTTCATTTAAGGCATGCACGAATTCGTAGATCACCCCGGCTGAGATCAACACGGCCACAATGATGGTGCGCTCCACCAGGAGGCGGCTGAAGATGCCGGCCTGGGGCGGTCTTGGCGGTCTATCCAAGACATCCTTCTCACCCGGTTCGAAGGCCAGCGCGACATCCTGGAGGCCGTTGGTAACGATGTTAATCCACAGGAGCTGGGCGGGTAAATAAGGGAGCGGCAACCCCAGCATCACGGTGGCCAGGATCGTTATGATGGCGGCAATACCGGTGGGTATGAGAAAGAATGTGACCTTGCGAATGTTGTCGAACACAATCCGGCCCAGCTCCACGGCCTGGTAGATGCTGGCAAAGTTGTCGTCGGCGATGACCATATCGGAGGCCTCCTTGGCCACATCGGTGCCCGTCTTGCCCATTGCCACACCGATGTGAGCCGCCTTCAAAGCGGGCGCGTCGTTGACGCCGTCGCCGGTCATGGCGACAATCTCGCCGTGTTTAAGCAACTGCTGGGTAATGCGCAACTTATGTTGAGGAGAGACTCTGGCGTAAACGGATACCTTTTGCACCAGGTGAAACAGATCCTCATCTCTCATGGTTTCGATTTCTTTGCCGGACAGAACGTCACGGACCGCCCCCTCGGGTCCGGCCCGTTTGACCAGAGTGGCGAACAGGTTCTTGACCAACTCCAGGAATTCAACATTGCTCATTGTCTGCACGTGCTCGCCGGTGATGCTTGCCGGCTGGTGCTCGGTGAGGCCGGAGCGTAGGGCCAGAATACCGACCACCTCTTGCAGCAGAGACAGGATCTGGTCGTCAGTAAGAGTCTCCACCGGTCTGGCGGCCAGATCCTCTATCTCTTCTTCTTCGGCGGCAATGCCCAGCTTTCTGGCGATGGCCAGGGCCGTGACCGAATGGTCGCCGGTTATCATAACCACTCGAATGCCTGCATCCTTGCACCCCGCTACCGCTTCGATGGCTTCCGGGCGGGGTGGATCGATCATCCCCTGCAGTCCCGCGAAGGTCAGTCCGGTTTTTAAATCTTTCATGGTAATTTCCGTTTGTTCGGCAGGCGCATCTTTATAGGCCATCCCCAATACCCGCAATCCCTGCCGGGCAAAGTGCTCGGCCATTTTTGGCACTTCTTTCCAGGCATCGAGCCGACACTCGGAGCAGACCTCCAGGAGCTTTTCAGGTGCACCTTTGACAAAGATCAGGTTGCGGTCGCCGTTTCGATGCAGAGTGGCCATGTATCCACGGTCCGATTCAAAAGGAATAATGGCCGACTGGGGAAGCTTCTCTTTTTCTTCTTCCGGATCTAAACCCGCTTTCATGGCGGCTACGATGAGCGCGCCTTCAGTAGGATCGCCGTCTATTCGGTAGGCCCCTTCCTCCTGCAAGACCTTCGATTCGTTACACAACAGACCGATCCTGAAGAGCATGGCCAGATGGTGGTCCGCTGCAGCTTTAATGGCCAAGCCTTGCTCCAGGATCTCGCCCGCCGGATCGTAGCCGCTGCCCGTTACTTCGTAGACCTTCTCGCCGTCATAGACATGCTTCACGGTCATTTCGTTTTTGGTTAACGTTCCGGTTTTATCAGAGCAAATCACCGTAGTGCTGCCCAGGGTTTCCACCGCCGGCAGCTTCCGGATAATGGCTTTGCGCTGGGCCATTCGCGCCACCCCGATGGCCAGGGTGATGGTCACTACGATGGGCAGGCCCTCCGGGATGGTGGCCACGGTAGCAGCCACTGCCGTCATGAACATGTCCTTGGCGCTTTCGCCCACCAGAACACCGACCACAAAAAGCAACGTTGCCGCCACCAGAACCACAATTCCTATGGAGTGGGCAAAGCGGTCAATCTTTTCCTGAAGCGGCGACCTGGTTATGCGGATTTCTTGCACATCTTTGGCGATGCGACCGAGAACCGTCTTGGCACCGGTGGCCACCACGACGCCCTTGCCTCGACCGTTGACCACCACAGTGCCCATGAAAGCCATATTGACCTGGTCTCCGGGGGTAAGATTGTTCTCGTCAATGGCCTCGCTGCGCTTCTCCGCCGGAAGAGACTCCCCGGTGAGCATCGCCTCTTCGGCTTTGAATTCGACCGTCTTGATGAGGCGAACGTCCGCCGGTACCCGGCCGCCGGATGCCAGCAGAACGACATCGCCCGGCACCAGGTGCTCCCCATCGATTTCCATTTCCTTACCATCCCTGACGGCTCGTGCTCTGGCAACCACCATCTTCTTGAGGGCTTGCACCTGCTTTTCTGCCTTGTATTCTTGGATAAAGCCGATCAAGGCATTTAAGATCAGGACGCCGGCGATTACCCCAGTATCTTTGTATTCCTGCAGGAAAAAAGTCACTATAGCGGCAATCACCAGTATGTAGATTAGGGGGCTCTTAAACTGATGCATGAGGATTGTCATCCAGCTGATCTTTTCGGCTTCAGCCAGTTTGTTGGGGCCAAATTCGCTGAGTCGTCTGCGGGCTTCGTCCTCCGTCAGGCCGTGTTCGGAAGTCTCCAGTTCGTCCATGACTTGGTTCACTTCAAGCTGGTACCAGTTCATAGTTCCTCCTACTAACTGAGAATTGCACACTCGCTCTGGATCTACTGTAGCTCACCTGTTTGCTGCGAAAGAAAAAGGTACTTGTCAACGTTGCTGGAATTGAAAGCTGTTGTACCAATGAAAATATTCACGGCAGGCGACTATTGCCAGCCGATAGCACAATATTGATGAATTTATAAAAGTAGCAGCGGGGCAGGGCCGAGACAATTTTTACACGCATCTCGATCGGTACGTTCAAACGAGAAAATCAACCGGTAAATTGCTAAACAAACATGGCAACACCGAGGTGCAAGTATTATTTGAAGATGATATACGTGACTGAGGTGGTCGTCTTTGACCGAAGAAGCTCAGGATCACAGATCGACCTCTCTGTCGTGCTAACCGTTGAATCCCCCCGCAGCCTAAACCCTTACGGCAGTAATGGGGGCATGCAGCAACAGTAAGAAAGGACTCTGCATCATGGCTCTTTGTGCTACCTCGGATTTTCGGCCGCCGACATGGATGCCAAGTCGGGTTCTCGCTGAACAGATTTTCTCCCGGTCTGCAGGCGCGCCTCTTGTGGCCGGCAACTGCATCCGACTGCTCACCGATGCGGAAGAAAATTATCCGGCCTGGATCGACCGTCTCAATTCCGCCAACACCTCGATCCATTTGGAGATGTATATCATTCATGAAGATGAGATCGGTCGGCGGTTCGCGGACATATTGATAAGGAAGGCGCGTGAGGGAGTGCGGGTGCGTGTCCTGTACGACTGGCTGGGAGGGTTTTTCAAGGCCTCAAATCGTTACTGGAAAAGACTACTGGAGGCCGGTGTGGAAGTGCGATGTTTCAATCCGCCCCGGTTGGACAGCCCGTTCGGGTGGCTTTCTCGAGATCATCGCAAAGTAATCGTTGTTGACAGTCGCATTGCTTTTGTCACCGGCCTTTGTATCGGACAGATGTGGTTGGGTCATCCGGATCGCGGCATCGGACCCTGGAGAGACACGGGAGTGGAGATTATCGGACCGGCGGTGGCTGACATCGAGGCCGCTTTCGCAGAAGTATGGGCAATCGCGGGAGAGCCGCTTCCCCCTGAGGAGGTGCCTGACCGCGAGCGCATCGAACCTGCCGGGCAGGTCAATTTAAGAGTCATTGCCACAGTCCCGACAGCGGCCGGTCTTTATCGGCTTGATAATCTGGTTGCTGCTCTGGCCCGGCGCTCTCTCTGGCTGAGCGATGCTTACTTTATAGGGGTGAGCTCGTATGTACAGGCTCTTCGATCTGCAGCCTTGGACGGCGTGGATGTAAGGCTGCTGGTTCCGGGCTCTACCGACATTCCCGCTCTGCGTGCGTTGTCCAGAGCGGGCTACGGTCCGCTGCTGGAGGCCGGAGTCAGGGTCTTCGAGTGGAATGGATCCATGATGCACGCGAAGACGGCTGTAGCAGACGGCATGTGGGCCAGGGTGGGGTCGACCAACCTCAATATCGCAAGCTGGATGGGCAACTATGAGCTCGATGTGGCCGTCGAGGATGCGGCTTTTGCCAAATGTATGGAAGAAAAGTTTCTAAACGACCTGGAAAATTGTACCGAGGTGGTTCTGGGCAGACGAAACAGGGTTGCACTCGCCAATGCAAGGCCCAGAACCGCCTTGCGTCGCAGGCATATGCATGCCGGCAGTGTGGGCCGCGCCGGTGCAGGCACAATCCGATTAGGCTACACCGTGGGGGCGGCATTGACGGAACATCGGCTGCTTGGCCATGCAGAAGCCAAAGTCACGGCCATAGGCGGGGTGCTGCTGTTCATTGTAACGTTGGCAGGGTTGCTGTGGCCTCTTTCTGTTGCGATTCCGGTCAGCGTGCTGTGCGGATGGCTGTCCCTCTCCCTGCTCGTCAGGACATACAAAATGTACTTCCGCAAAACCCGAAAAAGACAAATCCTTAAAAAAGACACGTGAGCCACGCACTGACGAGATCGTGTACAACAGGAAATCAGCCAGGATATCGGTTCAGCCGCACAAGCGCGCAGTTCACCGTTGCAAAACTGCGGCAACGCTTCGGGACTCCTTTTAGGGGCCTGCAGCCTTATAACCCCCGCGAAGTGCGCGAGTGCGGCAGCTAATTGCTTTGTAGAGGAGGTCGTTATGAATCCCTGGACCCTGATTTACGAAGGGTTTGAGCCGTCAAAAGAGTGCCTGCGCGAGGCCCTTTGCACCCTGGGAAACGGTTATTTTGCCACCCGCGGGGCCGCACCCGAATCTGAAGCGGGTGAAGTGCACTATCCGGGTACGTATCTCGCCGGAGGGTATAACCGTCTGAAAACGGAGATTGCGGGACGGATCGTCGAAAACGAGGACCTGGTGAATATGCCCAACTGGCTGGTGACCAGGTTCCGACCCGAAAACGGCGACTGGTTCAATCTGCTCTCTGTCGAAATCCTTTCCTACCGCCAGGAGCTGAACTTGAAACGGGGTCTCCTTTCCAGGACGGTCAGATTCAGAGACAGGCATGGCCGAGAGACCAGTTTGATCCAACGGCGTTTTATCCACATGGAACAGATGCACCTGGCTGGGCTGGAAACAACGATCCTCCCGGAGAACTGGTCCGGTCGAATTCAGGTTCTTTCCGCCATTGACGGGACGGTGATCAATGCCGGAGTTGAACGGTACAAGCAGCTCAACAGCAAGCACTTACTGCCTGTGCGGAGTGAGGCGGCTGACAGGGAAACGATCTGCCTGCTGGTCGAGACCAGCCAATCTCGGCTGCAGGTGGCTGAAGCCGCCAGGACCCGGGTGCATTCCGGAGAGATACCAATCGAAATCGAGCGTAAGCTTTTGGAGCGGCCGGGGTTCATCGGTCAGGAATTTTTTGTTGAGGTCGCTGAGAAAGAACCTGTGAAGATCGAAAAGATCTTCTCCTTTTTCACCTCGAAAGATTTTGCTATCTCTGAGCCCGCCCTGGAAGCGGTAGAAGCCGTCGAGCACGCGGCGGGGTTTGACGAGCTCCTGGCAAGCCACATCCGTCATTGGGACCACCTGTGGGATCGATGCGACATCCAACTCGAAAATAGCGAGCGTCCGCAGATGATTCTGCGGCTGCACATTTTTCATCTGCTCCAGACCGTATCGCGAAATACCATTGATTTGGACATCGGTGTGCCTGCAAGGGGCTGGCACGGCGAGGCGTACCGTGGGCATATCTTCTGGGATGAGCTTTTCATCTTCCCCTACCTCAATTTGAGAATCCCGATCCTCACCCGGTCTTTGCTACTCTATCGCTATCGGCGCCTGGACCGGGCGCGTTGGGCGGCTCAAAAGGAAGGGTTTGAGGGGGCACTTTATCCCTGGCAGAGCAGCAGCAACGGACGGGAGGAGACTCAACAACTGCATCTGAACCCCAAATCCGGTCGGTGGCTGCCGGATAACACCCACCTGCAGCGCCACGTCAATGCCGCTGTTGCATACAATGTCTGGCAATATTACAAGACAACCGGAGACCGGGAGTTTTTGTCCACCTACGGCGCGGAGATGATTCTCGAGATTGGCAGGCTGCTGGCAAGCATCGCAACCTATAACTGCGACCTTGACCGCTATGAAATCCTTGGCGTCATGGGACCCGACGAATATCATGACAGCTATCCCGATTCCGAACAGCCCGGCCTCAACAACAACGCTTACACCAATGTAATGACCGTATATGTGTTGCGGAGCGCTCTTAAAGCCATCGAGGCACTTGCACCGAGGAGAAGGGACGACCTTCTGGAGACGCTTGGCCTGAAACAGGCTGAGCTGGACTGTTGGCAGGATATCATATACAAGATGAGGGTAGTCTTCCATGGAGATGAAATCATCAGCCAGTTTGAAGGCTACGATCAACTCGAGGAATTGGACTGGCAGAGGTATAGGAAAAAATACGGCAATATTCAGCGTCTCGACCGCATCCTCGAGGCGGAAGGGGATACAACCAACCGCTATAAGCTTTCCAAACAGGCTGACGTGCTCATGCTATTTTACCTTTTCTCAGCCGAGGAATTGCAGCAACTCTTTGCCCTAATGGGATACTCCTTCAATCCCGGCAGCATTCCCAGAAACATCGATTATTACGGGCGGCGTAGCTCCCACGGCTCCACCTTGAGCAACATCGTTCATTCCTGGGTCCTGGCCCGATCCCACCGCCGTCGATCCTTAAAGCTTTTTCACAAGAGCCTCGAGAGCGACATCTCAGACGTTCAAGGCGGCACCACTCACGAAGGCATTCATCTCGGCGCCATGGCCGGGACCGTGGATATCATGCAGCGCTGCTATACCGGGTTGGAATTTCATGACGATATTCTCTTTTTCAACCCGAGAATCCCTCAGGACTTGCCAAAACTCTCCATGCGAATCAAGTACCGGGGCAGCTGGTTTAATATCTCTGCCACCCCGGAGCTTATGACCATAGCCTGCGACCAGTGCGAACTGAAAGCCACCAAAATCTCATTTCGAGACAAGATCTACGAGCTGGAACCGGGAGAAACGCTGACGCTTGACCTCGAAAAGAGAGTTTAGGAAAATTCATTATAAGGCATGAAGAATATAGCGCAGTGAACGGAATAAGAATCAGTGGGGGATCGCTGATCGCACATTGGAGAGCAGCTATGTTTTTGAAGTCAAAATCGTGCCGGTTGCTGGACGATACGACAGGAAAGGCCGCGCAACGGTTTTCCCACTATGAGGCTTTCTTGAATCACAATCACCTGGCGTTGCGCCACCTTGCCGAACTGGAAATGCTGGACCGGGGGGCTGGTTTGGCGACGCTGGCATCCATCGAGCGTCGCGTCAACGAGCTTGTCGACGAAGTCTCCGGGCTTGTCGAGTCTTTCGGCGCTCTGGCCGGCGGTCGCTACCCGGGCCTTCGCGAAGCATTTAAAATGATCGCAAAGGATCTGAGTCCCCTGATGGATCGCAAGCGTGAACCCATCAGTGGTCCTTTGACAATACCGTTCCCAGCGCTGAGCACCGAGCACCTTCCCCTGGCCGGCGCCAAGGCTGTCAACCTGGCGCGTATACACAACCAACTGGGGCTGCCCGCACCCGACGGATTCGTGGTCACTACGGCGGCATTTGACCTGTTCTTGCGGGAAAGCCCACTACTGGAGCCCATCGATGAAATGCTGAGCGCCTTCGATCCAGACGCAGATTCTATCGAGGAGGACTGCCGCCGCATCCGGGAAAGGATACTCGGGGCGCCGCTCCCGAAGTCCTTGCTTGAAGAGCTCCAGGAAGCATACCGGGAGCTTGCCGCCCGCCATGGCAGCGAGCCGCAACTGGCAATGCGCAGCAGCGCCGTAGGCGAGGACACCGAGGCATCTTTCGCCGGCCAGTATACCAGCGTGCTTGCAGTGGACCCAACACAGATAGAAACAGCTTACAAAACCGTTGCGGCCAGCAAGTACACTCCACGTGCCATTATCTATCGGCTGCGCTACGGTCTTACCGACGCGGCCACCCCCATGGCAGTGGCTGCCGTCGTCATGATTCAACCCAGGGCCAGCGGCGTGCTCTATACCCTGGACCCGGCCCGCCCGGCATCCGGGCAGTCCCGCATCGATGCGGCATACGGTCTGGGGGAACAGGTGGTGGGCGGGTCGGTTTCGCCGGATGTCTTTCTGGTCGTTCGCAGCCCGCTGGCGATCGCCAGGCGAAGCATCCAACCAAAAGGTGAAACCACTGAGACGAAAGAACCGGCCCCTGTTATTTCCAAACAAACCGTTCTCTGGTTGGTCGAGGCCGGGCTGAAGATGGAGCAGCATTTCGGCTCGCCTCAGGATATAGAATGGGCACAGGACGAGCAGGGAAACCTGCTATTTCTGCAGGCCCGGCCTCTTGGAGTCGCCGCCGCCGGAGACCAAGCCAGAGCGGTGGATGTTTCCGGATTGAAGCTTTTGCTTTCGGTCGGTCAGACCGCTTCACCCGGCAACGTGTCTGGAGTTGCGGTTCATGCCAGAGCTGACGTGAAGCCGGAATCGGTCGAAAACGCCATTCTGGTGGCGCGCACGGCCTCACCTGGCCTGGCGCCCTTCATGGGCCGGATACGCGGTTTGATCACGGATTTGGGCGGGGCAGCCAGCCATCTGGCTTCGGTGGCCCGGGAACACCATGTGCCGGCCCTCATGGACACCCGGGAGGCCACGGCCTTGATCGCCGATGGTGACGAGATCACCCTGCTGGCAGATGAGGGAAAGGTTTATGCCGGTCTGGTATCGGACTTGGCGCGAAAGCTTCCAGACCGCGGCCAGGATGAAGATGGCGGCCCCATTGGCCGACGTCTCAGGCAATTGCTTGATCGGATCTCTCCGTTGCATTTGACCGACCCGAAGTCGCCCGAATTTTCTCCGAGCGGTTGTCGCACTGTGCACGACCTGATCCGTTTTGCCCATGAGAAGGTTATGGAGGCGATGTTCAACCTGTCCGAGCTTGCCGACGAGTCCGTGGTTTCCCGAAAGATGAGCACCAACATTCCGCTGGTGCTGTATTTTATCGATTTGGGCGGAGGACTGGCCCCGGGGCTGTCCACCTGTGACGAGATGTTGCCCGAGCATATCCGCTCCACCCCGATGGTGGCGCTGTGGCGTGGCTTCACACATCCCGGCGTCACTTGGGCTGGGGACGTGGGGATCAGTGCAGGCAATTTCATGGCCCTCATGGCCGGCAGTATCGGGCCGGAAAACGCCGTGCCTCTTACGGTTGATTCTTACGCCCTAGTGTCGCAAGACTATCTCAACCTCAGTGTCAAATTCGGCTACCACTTTGCGAACCTCGAAGCGCTCTGCTCGGACGATATCAACGCCAATACCCTGATGTTCCAGTTTTCGGGCGGGGCCGGCACCGGCACCGGCAAGGCGCTGCGCATCGAGTTTCTGACCGGCATTTTGACCCGCCTCGGATACCAGGTAGAAATCCGCGGTGACATGCTCCAAGCTGCGCTCAAGGGGCTGGATTGCCCTGCCATGCAGGAAGTGCTCGATCAGACCGGCCGACTTCTCGGTTGCAGCCGACTGCTCGACCTTGCGATTCCCAATCACGCTGAAGTGCAGCGGCTGACCGAGCTCTTTTTCAGTGAAGACTATGATTTCCTTGGCCGTTCCGAAGCGCGGCTTCCCGGCTACTATGCATCAGTGGGCGAGTGGCTGCAGGCGGAATATGATGGCCGTAAAGTGATCATCCAGGACGGGTCTAGCATGACCGGCACGATTTCCTGCTCACTGCACAACACCCTGGGAACTGTCCTGGGCGGCATGTATCGAAAATTCTTGGAAAACCGGCACGCCCTGCACTATTATCCCGTGGCGGTCAAACGGGGAATCCGACATGCAGACGGGCGCATCAGCGTCGATCTCCGTATTAAGGCCGGATGCGTGGATCTGGCCGCCGGATTGGCATTTGGCTTGTGGAATGTGGGCAATTGCCTGGTTCTGGCGGTCGATGCTGCGGCCGGGGAGCTGCAATTGTTGGAGCTCGTCAACAATACTCGCTATTTTTGCGAACGCATCGGAGTTGACATCCCCATGGATCAGTGGCTTCAGCTCGAGGTGTTGGTGGAGGGAAAGGAAATTTCAGGTGCCTTGAACGGCCGGACACTGTTGCGCTTTTCCGCTCCCAAAGCCGTTTCGGGTTATGTGGGGCTGTGGAGCAAAGGCGACACCACGGCCTGGTTTGAGCGTTTGAAAGTGGACGACACTCCTGATCGAAAAGCATTCAAAGCAAACCGAGATTAGAGACAATAGCAGGAAATCGACGATCGAGCTGAGTTTGGAGAAGAGCGTCTACTCGCAGTCGGTCTACACATTGCAAACCCACTGCTCATCCAGGACATGACATATTCCTGCAACCTGCTTCAATGCCAACACAAAAGCGACCCCCGCCCCCGGAACCTCAAGTCCGGCCGATTGCACGATGGCGGCCAGGACTTTTTCCGTTTTCTCTTCAGGAATGGCCGTGAGCACGATTTCTTTCTCGGGTTCTATGGGTATTCCGAGGAGAGTTTTGGTCTCGTGAATTCCCGCACCCCGGCCCATGATCGTGGTGCCTCCTTCGGCGCCGGCAGCTTTGGCGGCTTTCATAACCAATTCGGAACATCCGCGGTTGACGATGGTAATGATCAAGTCATAGCGGCTTTGTGAATTCATCTGCTTTCCCCTCGTTTGGTTGAGAAGAACAAGCCCAGGATCATGACGGAAAGAATGGGGGAGAGCGCAACCAGGGAAATCAGCCCAAATCCGTCAGATATGGGATCGCGCCCTTCCATGGCGGTGGCGATGCCGACCGCCGTGGCGAGCACAAAAGTGACCGTCATCGGACCGGTGGCCACCCCACCGGCGTCAAAGGCAATGGAGGTGAAGATCGGGTTGGAGAACTTCAGCAACGCAATGGACAGGATGTACGCGGGAGCTACCAGATAGAGGATGGGGATACCAAAAAGAATACGCACCATTCCCAGTGCCATGAATACAGCCACGCCGAACGCCAGGGTGAGCAGTATGATCCGGGCACGGATCGAACCTCCCGAGGTTTTCTCCACTTCGTAGCTCAGGATTCGGACGGCGGGCTCTGCAATGGTGGCCGCAAACCCGAGAACGAAGCCGATGGGAATGATGACCCACTTTTGTTCCAGAGCCCCCAGCATCTCTCCCATAGCAGTGCCTACCGGAAGAAAACCCACTTGTACGCCCTGTAGAAAAAGCACCAGCCCGACTATGGATAGTAGAACGCCTTTGAATAGGTTTTTCACGTATTGCCGAGGCAACCTGAGGAAAAAGATTTGGAAAGCAAAAAAAAACACTATCAATGGACCAATGGCGGCCAATACCTCCACAAGGACTTCTTCAAAGTGCAAGAATTTCCACAGCTCGCTCATTGGTAGATCACTCCAAGGATCATGACGGCAAGTATGGGGCCTATGGAGGCAAGGCCCACCAGGCCGAAGCCGTCCCCGATGGAGGATCTGCCGCCGAGGACTGAAGCCGTGCCGATGCCGAGAGCCAGGATAAAAGGCACGGTCACCGGACCGGTGGTGACGCCTCCTGCATCAAAAGCGATCGGGACGAAACGGGTGGGTGTGAACAGCGAAAAAAGCAATACGACCGCGTAACCGATTGCGAGCAAGTAGCCAATGGGAAATCCCAGGATAATTCTCAGCAGGGCCATACACACAAACACAGCGACGCCCAGGGCCACCGCCACAATCAGAATGTTTTTGGAGATCTCACCCTCTGAAACGAGATCCACTTGATATGCCAGCACGCGCACATCCGGTTCAGCCACCGTGACAACGAAGCCTAGAATGAAGCTGGCCAGCAGAATGATGGGCAGGGAGGCCTTTTGAGGCAGTTCTGCGCCAATGGTTTCACCCATGGGCAGAAGACCGATTTTGACTCCCTGCAAAAATAGAGTGAGCCCGGCCATGACCATGGTTGAACCCACCAGGAAACGAATGAGGACCAACATGGGCAGGGAAATCAGGAGCACTTGCAGGATGGTCACCACCAGCGTGATGGGCATCACAGCCATGACCACTTCAATAAAATTATCTTTCAGTTTGATCGACATGGCAGGATTCCTACGCTGTGAGGTATCGAAGGGAGGGCGGTTCCGTTCATGCTTCGATACCTTTCAATTGGGTTGATTTCTCCGCCAGGATTGCTTTTATGTGCGCTCTATCATGGTGCGGGGCACTCGTGCATGGTCTCAATGATCTTGCGGTAGATGTCGGAAAATCGAATCACCCCGACGATATCATCACCTTCTTTGACAAACAAGGAATCGTGTCGGCCAATCACGAACAGGTGGAATGCTTTGTCCATCCTGTCATTGGCCTGCACCATATGGTCGGAGGTAGGAAGCTTGATGAAATTATTGATCTTGACTCGGGTAGCCTTGCGGCAGAGCTCGGTAAGCGGTCTCTGCCATACCAGTAGCTCTTCCTTCATGGCATTCACCAAATTGGGCGCGAGGTGATAGCGGGGCATGGTCTTAAGGGATTCAATGCCTTCATAGTTGGGCTCGAGCCCCTGGACGACATCCATGGGAGATATCTTGCCTACCACCTTGCCGGCCTCATCATAAACCAGCAGGATCCTCTGCAGGGCGCGCCCCGCAAGAAACTCCTTGTCGGCTTCCGCCAGCGCCTCTACCGCTTCCATGAAGGTGGCCTGATTCGAAATGCGAGGAAACTCTTCAATCGGTCGCATGAGATCTCGAACTTTCATTTTTTCCACTGGCATCCTCCTCTTGGTTAGGGCTTTCATCCTCTTCGTGAAGCTATGCTCGGGTCTCCGACTCTTATTCTTCTTCAACGCCGGCTCTAAATTCCGATTGTCCCTCCATGCGAATAAATTGTATAAAAAATGAAAGCAAATTGGCAGTATAATGTCAAGGCAAGGTGGGTTCTACAGAATTTGCTTCGGCTCGTAAGCGCCGGGTTCTCAGCCTGCTGAGGGGTGGCTGTCATACAAGGGATGGAGTGAGATGAAGCGGGTTGAGGTCGTTGCCGATGTCGGCAGCAGCAAAGTGGTTGCCAAAATCGCGGAGAAATTCAAGGCGTTGGATTTTCACGCTTATCACACGGAAGACGACAGGCAGGTGATGCAACTGCTGGTAACCGACGACTACCTTCAGGAGGTGTTGGATACTTTGCAGAGTATTCTGGGTGCACAGCCCTACGCGCGCATCGTAGTGACTTCCGTGGACGCCGTTTTGCCCAAGCCACCACCTCGGTCGGAAAAAAAGAAGCCTTCTTCGGCAATAGAAACGCGTGAAGCATTGTACGAATCGGTTGAAAAGAATGTGCGGCTAAACCTCAATTATGTTCTTCTTGTCATTTTGTCGACGGTAGTTGCCGCAATCGGTTTAATGAACGACGACGTCGCAGTAGTCATCGGCGCCATGGTAATCGCTCCTCTGCTCAGTCCCAATCTGGCGCTTGGCCTGGCTACGGCCTTAGGCGATGTCCACCTGATTCGAAAGTCGCTCCTCACAAATTTTGCCGGAATCGGTCTCGCCATTTTTTTGTCCGTAGCCGTGGGAGTGATTTTACCCTTCGATTTGTCAAGCGATGAGCTCATTAGCCGCACTTCGGTGGGATTGGAGGGGGTGATTCTCGCCCTTGCCTCCGGCGCTGCCGCTGCCTTGTCTCTAACAACCGGTCTTTCCAGTGTGCTGGTGGGAGTCATGGTCGCTGTTGCGTTACTTCCGCCTGCGGTTACTATGGGCCTCATGATTGGCGTTCGAAAAGTCGACCTGGCTATGGGTGCAGCCCTGCTCCTGGCCGTCAACCTGGTATGCGTCAACCTGGCAGCCAAGCTGGTTTTTTTCTTTGAAGGTATTCGTCCGCGCAGATTTTCGGAAAGAGCCAAGGCCAGGCGCACGATTACGGTTTATATTTTGGTGTGGCTGCTCACCTTGTCCATTCTTCTGGCAGCCATTTACTTCAGAAAAGTTTTGCCTCATTGATGCATTGTTCAAAACCGCTTAACAACTCGCTGGCTCTCTCTGAGAATTAGAATAGAAGCTGCAGAGCCATGTTGCTAAATGAAAAAAAGGATGTTTATACTGCACGCAATCGTCATTCGATGCGAAGTCAAGATATCTGGTGACATATTCAAACCGAGTCCCAACTGAGGGTTCTTCCTGGAGGGCAGCGATGAAGATACTGGGAATTGAGTTCAAAAACATCAATTCTTTTGCCGGCGAGTGGGAGATCGATTTCCATCGGCCACCCCTTTCCGATACCGGTCTGTTCGCCATCGTCGGCCCAAACGGTTCGGGCAAGTCTTCGATTCTGGATGCCATCACCCTCGGTTTGTATGGCGAAACGCCACGTATTAAGAATCCAGAGGCAAAGTTTACACCGTGGATGGCTGACGGTTCCTTTGCAGCAGTAACCTTCTCAATTGGTGAAAATCAATACCGCAGTGAGTGGCGGGTCAGGAGTAGGAACGGCGACCTGGAAGCTCCCGAAATGCGGCTGATCGCTCTCAATGGGAAAGAAACCCTGTTGGAAGATCGGATAATTCGGGTACGCAGTCGCATTGAGGAACTTACAGGGCTCGATTTCAAACGCTTCTGCCGTTCCATTTTGCTGGCTCAAGGGGAATTTGCCGCTTTTCTGACTTCCCTTGAAAGCGAACGAGCTGAAATCCTGGACAAGATAATTGGACCGGAAATGAAGCGGGAGTTGGAGATGTCGATCCGCTCGAGAGCTGCCGTTGAAAGTGAAAAGCTTCATCAACTCAAGGAAGTCGCCGCGGGTTTTGCCAAAGCCGATAAAGGGCGCTTGAACCAGGCTCTGCAGGAGCAGGAGCAGATCCAGGACGAGCTTATGGAGGCCGAGCGCATCTTGATAGAGCTGCAGGAAACTGGCGCCTGGCTCGAAAAGCTGACGCAGCTAGAAGCAGAGGATCGCAGCACCACAGAGGTGGCTGCAGAGGCAGCGGCTCGCGTTGCCCGCTTGCAGGAGCAGTTGTTGGCGATCAAAGATGCAGAACCGGCAAGACTGCTTGAAGAAGACTTGGAAAGTCTGGATCGTTACGAGTCGGAAAAAGCAGCGATTAAGGATCAGCTGGCTCGATTGGAGCAAGATATCCCGGCGCGTGAAAAGGATCTCGGAGAGCTCGAAGAAAAGCTTCATCGCAATCTCACGGAATTGGAAAACGCCCGCAAACAGTTGGCGGATCAAGGAGACACGTGGTCGGGAGCCTTGCTTTCCGATCGGGAAATCGAAATCGAAAGCCAGCGTCTTGCCGATGCCGTTCAGCGATTTGAGTCTGCGGAGAGCGCTCGCAAATCAAAAAATCAGCGGCAGTCGGAGTTGGAGAGACAGATCGGTACATCTGTGAAGGAACAAAGGGACCTGCAAAGACGGCTTGCCAGTCATGCCGTCGATGAAAATCTTGAGGTCGATGTCGCTCTGTTCGAAACGGAATTGAAGCGGCTGGGCGATATTCAGCAACAGCTCAAGCTCCGGCAAGGTCCAAAAGCCGATCTGTTGAAGGTGGAACGAGCCAGCGCCAAAGAGCTGGAACGGCACGAACGGGCTGTCCAAACTTTGCGCGAGCAGGTAAACCGGCTTGTCAAGCGCAGAGACGAAAGTGTGCAGCGAGTCAGCGACCTTCTGCAAAACAGCAGCCCCGATTTTTGGAAGAAACAGATTCAGGAAAGCAGGAGAAAATTATCTGTCTGCCGTGCGCTGATCGGAATCGGACGAAAGTACCAAGAGCAGCAGAAAAATGGCGAGATTGACGAAAAGCTGCGCCGAATCGATTCCGAAATCCAAGAGGTGAGCTTGACTCTTGAGCAAGAGAGCATGCATTTGACTGAGCTTGAAGAGGAAATCAACTGGCGCGACAAGGTGAGACAACTCGCCGCCGAGCGATCGGCGCTTCAAAAGGGCAGAGCGTGCCCGCTGTGCGGTTCTCCCGATCATCCCTTTATGGAACAGGGAGCCCCAGACTTCAGCGAGTTTGATCGCACCGTGCAGGCCCAGGAAAAGAAGATCGCAGCTCTGCAGGATCGGCTCGCGAGTCTTCAGGCAACCGCTGCCGGCCTGCAGGTGCGAACCGATGAGATGGAGAAACTGCAGCAGCTGTGGACTAGAACCTGTTACAAGGCCGAACTGGACTGGGCTGTCCCCGATGCCGATCTTGCGCTGGCAGAAAGCCACATTCAAAGGATCTCGATCAAAGATTCCAAATCGCGAATCCGCTCGGCCCGCTGGCAGAGATGGAAAAACGCCTGGCTCCAACGGGCGTTATTCCGAAAAGAGGCGAAGCTCGCTCGCAGAGAACAGGAGAGGGATAACGTTAGAGCCCGCCACAATCTGGACAAAAAGGAATTGACTAGGGTAGAGAGCGAGCTGGAAAAATTGCAGCACGAGGACCGGACTGTTCGCTCTAAGCTCGACATCCGGTTGCGCGATTATAACGAGCGCGCGCCGGGCCCTGGAGCCGAGACGACCCTCCTGCAGCGCTTAAGCAAGCGGCTGCAAAGCTACCGCCGGCTCCAAGAAGAGTGGACGGCTATGGCGAGTCGACTTCAGTCTATCGAAGATGAGAAAGAGGCATTGTCTGACGAGCGGGAACAACTTCAAGCGGATGCGGCGGTCCAACAAAAAGAGATTGAAAACCTGCAAAGGTCGCTGAATGAGCTTAAGAATAACCGCACGGCTCTGTACGGCAGCATTGACCCGAGCAAGGAGCGCGAGACATTAGAGAGTGAAATAACTGCTTATAGCGCCGAACAATCGGCTTTGCAGCAGGAAATCCGATCGTCACGGCACCTGTTGGCGGAAGATCAGGCTAAATTCACCCGATTGAGCGAGCAAGGCGAACAGATTCGAAGGGATTTGCACGAACTACAACGTCGATCTTTGGAACAGGCGGAAGCGGCAGGCTTTGTTTCAATCGAGCAAGTCAGGGACCGAATAGAGATGCTCCGGAGCGAGCAGGGAGTTAAGGAGCAACAGCTGGCGGCTGAGCGGACCTTGGCCGATGCGAATTCGCGGGCGGCATCGTTGCGCAGAGAGCTTGATGCGCTTCGCTCAGAGCGCGAGACCACAGATTCCATGGAGGGAATCCGGGGTCGCATCGAAGAGCAGAAGAAACAATGCGACATGTTGCGGGAGAGCAAAGAAAGTATTGACCGCCTGGTGCTTGATCAGCGTTCGGCGGAGCGCGAATATCGCGACATCCAGGAAGCCGTTGCAGAACAAGAAACGGTGTGGGCCGATGCAGTTGCTGAGGAGAGGTCTTTGCAGTTTCCGGACAATGCCGAAATCAACGCCAGGCTGCAGCGCTTGATGCTGGATCGGCTAATTGAATACAGCAACGGCTATCTAGCCACTCTGAGCGGCCGTTATCAGCTTCGGAGTGAAGACGAAGAGGGTCTCGGCTTTCTGGTGAGGGATTCGCTGCAGGGAAAGACTTCCCGGTCCAGCCAGACTTTGTCAGGGGGGGAGACTTTTGTCCTCAGCCTTTGCCTGGCTCTGGGGTTGTCTGAGATGGCCTGCAAACATCGCAAAATCGAAACTCTTTTCATTGATGAAGGATTCGGCAGTCTGGACGATGAAAATCTGTATCGGGTGATGACCACCCTCAAAGGGCTGCGCGACAATGGCAAAATGGTGGGCATCATCTCCCATGTCAAACGGCTGGCCGAGGAAATTCCTACTCAAATCAAGGTGGAAAAGCAGGTGAGCGGCATGAGCCGCATGACCATCGTGGCGTGAGACAACATCGGCACTGATAGGCTTGCCGACGTTGCGGGCATGAAAGCCGCATTGGCGGCATCCGGATGCGCTGAGATGCGGTTCAGCGCTTCACAAGTGAATGGAGGGGTATCATAGGGGAATCGTGATCCTGAAACTAAGCCCGGTGTGTTGATTGTCCACTATTTCAAGTTTACCGCCATGGGCATCGATAATCTTTTTTGCAATGGGAAGACCCAAGCCTGTTCCTTCTTTTTTGGTGGTAAAAAAAGGGTCGAAAATCTCTGCTCTTTTATCAAGGGGTATCCCACAGCCGCAATCGGTTACGTCGATAGCCAGGTTCGCTGCTTTGGCAAAACCCGTTATTGTGACTTGCTCGCCGGGTGGGGAAGCCTGGATCGCATTCATTAGAAGGTTGACAAGAACTTGTTTGAATCGATCGGGATCAATGGAAGCCGGAGGAAGATCCTCACCCGTTTGGTTGACAATCCGTATTTGCTTGGTGCTGGCGGAAGCCTCGACGATCGCAGCGCTTTCTTCAATGATTTGGCGCAAATTTTCTTTTGACTTCTGTAGCGGAAGCGGTCGAGCAAAATCCAGCATTTCTTTCACCATATTTTCAAGCCGCTCCGTTTCCTTGATGACAATCGCCAGTTTTTCTTGCACATCGGTAATGATCTCAGGCGCTTCTCCAGTACCCTGATCGATTTTTCGAAGCTTTGAAATGACAAGGTTGGTGAACCCGCCAATGGCGATAAGCGGAGTCTTCATGTCATGGGCTGCGGCTGAAACTGCCCTACCCATGGCGGCCAGGGATTCCGCCATGACCAGCTGGTGATACCTCTCTCTTTCACGATCTTTCAGAATTCCAATGATAATGGCTATGGTGTTGAACAGAACGATTTCGACAACTCGGGTCAGGTCATCGGTTGAGAAGTGATCCCAGTATATGATTGTAATGGGTAGATAGGCCAACGTGATGGCGATCGAGGTCAGCAGAGCTCCGCGCAAGCCAAACCAGAAACCGGCAAGCACCAAGGGGAAGAAGTAAAGCTCGCGATAGAAAATGTAGTAATGGTGCCCGGTAAGCACTGTGAAATAGTGGAAAAAAGTTGTTGAAGCGATCAACAGCAGGACCGATAAGATTTTGAATTTGCTGAACCCAGTGTTCATTTGCGAACTTTCATTGTTCTCTGATCCAACATCATAACACACAACCAACAACTGTGTCGCGGGAATCGTAGCACCTCTGGGTCCGATGCCCGCATTTAGGAAAGCACGAAACCTTATAGGAATGGTTGATTGAGAGGCTGCAAATCGATCAAAAATGGGCTTGGAGATACGGCTTGACCCAACCTTAACAGTGATTAGCATTTGTTAAGGGTAAGACAATTTCCCAGTAAGTTTTGCAGGAGGAAACCATGAAAAAACTAGTATTTGCATTAGCACTCCTGGCGGTTGTGGGAATGCTGACGGTCGACAACAGCTTTGCACGTATCGACCGATCTATGGCCGAATCATGCCTGGAAAAATTCGATCGGATTGACATCAACAATGACGGGGTCATCACCTTGTCGGAATACAATATGGCCTTTCACGAGGGACAGTACGCTGGTGCCCAGGGTAGTCCAAGTGGCAATGAGGCGTGGCTCATCTTCAGTATGAAGGACTACCCTCGTACCGGATATTTGACTCCGGACAAGTACTGCAGCTAAAACGTCTGTTGAGCCTTCAATATTCAGGCAGAGTGAGCTT
>Ga0068714_10003177_pt1 | contig 19830 bp, 18 predicted proteins | sample MTBNYHSulfiMetaG_FD_62988 | JGI IMG/M metagenome (GOLD analysis project Ga0068714, IMG submission 62988) | Enrichment culture microbial communities from rom New York Harbor, USA that are MTBE-degrading - MTBE-NYH (New York Harbor Sulfidogenic)... | ecosystem: Environmental > Aquatic > Marine >... | reverse complement strand
CTCCTAAAATGTGTTATAACCCAAAACATTGACAATCTGCATCAGAAAGCAGGCACGAGGAGAGTAATAGATTATCATGGCAATATTTCTCTGCTGCGCTGTTTTTCTTGTGATTCCCGCTTTGACCCGCAGGACTATGATTTGAATAGATTATTGGCGGAAGACCGCCTGCCGCCTTTATGCAAAAAATGCAACGGCATTCTAAAATCCGATGTTGTTCATTTTCATGAGGCGATTCCCGCCGATGTTTCCCGGGAAAGTAAGCAAGAGGTCGGCAAATGTGATTTGATGCTTATTTGCGGAACTTCGGCGGTTGTCTATCCCTTTGCCCTCCTGCCCCGAATGGCTAAAAAGGGCCAGCAAAAGCAAAACACCATCATAATTGAAATCAACGCCGATCCTACGCCACTGACCCAGGAAGGCATATCCGATTATTTGATTCAGGGAAAAACAGGTACGCTATTGCCGAAAATAGTGGAAGAGATAAAGAAAAGAAAATAAAAAACGATTTTTCCCCTCATCCTGAGTCTGTGTTCCTCTGTTTTATTTATTAGTATTCAAGCAATTTAAACCACCCACAATCAGGTATCAACAAAATTGTGAAGAGCATTGTTGATAACTTTGTTGATAAATAAGCTAAACTGTCAAAACAAGTTAAATTATTCCAAATTGCCCAATCATCAGGCAATAAAAAATACATAAATATATCAATATATTACAAATTAAAGTCTTTAAATCTACTTAGTTACACTCATAAAACAAATATAACGATTCATAAATAAAATACCGAAGGTAATAACACTATTCAAGTAGGTGGTGAAAAAAGGGAATATTTGAAATTTTTGTCGCTGCCATCATGTTGCCAAAATATTTCAAAAACAAAACTTATAAAATTAAAGAAATAAATATTAAAGGAAGTGATACTGTGAGGTTATAATATAAACCCCTCGTAGAAAATTAATTCCGTCGAGGGGCTAACGAGATGTCTCTATGCCGTCTTACCAACTAACTGGAGTCACATCTTTGCACAATTGGTCTTTACGGGCGACAATCGCCACAGAGACCTTATGTCTCTATTTACGGTAGTAATAGGTAGAATAGACTCCTTACGTGCATCAAAACACCTCGATTGTTCAATTCTTCGATCTGTTCCCTTTTAATTGGTCAGGTAAAAATTACCTTTTTAAAGCTGAAAAAGAGAGCTGCAATGCTTGTTAACCTTAAGCTGTAGTCAGCTCATTTAATAACTGCTCTTTAAGCAGCTTAGCATTATCACTGATACCCAAAGATGCTTTAGATTACCTCCCTTGAAATGGTGTAACGTTTATTCACATCATCCGGGCATTGCAGCTTCTCTTGTTTTTTATTTTAAGACTGCTGATCATAAATGTCAAGCAATTAGAGCTAATTAAATCTTGATTATTTGTTGCTTATCAGACATATTTAATAAAATTCATGCGGAAGCATGCTTTATAATAACCCAAAAAGGAATAGATAATCGTGCTGGTGCAAGATGCTCAAAATATTATCAAGGCTCTAAGCTATTTAGAGCAATTGGAAAAAATTGTTGCCGAGTTGTATGCCTTGGCGGCCCAAAAAGCTCCAGCCCATGCGGATTTTTGGGATCAATTATCTCAAACGGAAGTTCAACATGCTAAAAATATGCAATCTCTGGCCGCCATTATTTCCGCAAGGCCCCAAAATTTTACGGTCGGTCGCCCGGTATCGCCCGTTGCCGTTAATACGTCTATTGACTGGATTAAGAATAATATTGCGGTTCTCAAAAGCGGTCCCTTTGATCTACGTAAGATGCTCATTATTGCCCGGGATATCGAGCAGTCTATTTTGGAAGCGAAATATACGGAAATCGTCAAAAGTGATGATGTCGAATATAACAATATTATCAATTCCATACAGCAAGATACTATTGTTCACCGAAAAATGGTCGAAGAGAAAATTAATGCCACGAAAAAAAGTAACTAAATAAAGGCAATCAGAAACAACTTTTTTCACCTGGTCCAGGAGGAATCTGGGGTTCTCCCTATTCTGATCGTCCACATTTCTGACGGAAATGCCGATTATTTCCGGATTAAAGGATGAAATAACCTTCCGGAGGGAAGATTGATCATCTTTTTCGGTCAGGAGATCAACAAGCTTCACTTCATGCCCCGCGTGACGGACTGCCGCAGCTATGCAGCTCAATCCCAGCGGCAGAGGAAGGATGTTGATCCGTTCAGTATTTGCGGAAATAAGAAGAACTCTGATGTGAGCTCCTTTTACAATTATTGCTATTTTATATCGCTGTTGTTCAGCATGACCCGGATATCGGTGATGACGATGACTCTTTTGCTTGTATCCATAAAATTTTCTTCGTCATCCCGGAGCGGTTTCCCCGCTTCGCTGAAATACCAATCATTCCATTTCCAAAAGCAATTGACGTCGAAAAATACCGTTTCGGCAATAGCGTCATAAGGGAATTCGGATTTTCCCAGTTTTATGGCGTGATTTTGAATATAGCATTTGATGCCCGCAGAAACTGATGGTGGCATGAGCTTTTTCGCCAGCGGTCCGTGCTTTTCGAACCAGTAGCGGGAAAACTCCTCGTGCGTCAGATCACTTTTTCTTTTCAACATGGCGAGAACTTTAACCATATCGCGTTACCTCCTATTTTTATTCGGTGATTTCTTTTCTTAACTTGACCGGCTGTCTCTGTTTTTTCCGCATCCGCAAATTGAGCATTTCCACCGCCACGGAAAAAGCCATGGCGAAGTAGATGTAACCTTTTGGAACATGGATTTCGAATCCTTCCACAATTAAAGTGACGCCGACCAGGATTAGAAAAGACAGGGCCAGAATTTTTATGGTCGGATGAGCGTCGACAAAGTTGGCAATCGGTTTGGCGGCAAACAGCATAATGGCAACCGCCATAATGATAGCGATCGCCATGATCGAAATGTGCTTGACCAGTCCCACGGCGGTGATGACGGAATCAAGCGAAAAAACAATATCCAGGGCAGCGATCTGCAGAAGGACTGCCGCCATTGTTGCATTTTTTATTGTCTTTCTCACTTCCTCAATGCCCTCCAAACTGTTGTGGATTTCATGCGTCGCCTTGGCCAGCAAAAACAGGCCTCCCCCGATCAGAATGACATCGCGTCCGGATATCTCCTGCCCCAGGATCGAAAACCAGGGCTGGGTCAGGTTTGCCACCCAGACAATCGAAAGCAGCAGCACCAGGCGCATGATCATGGCCAGCACCAGTCCGACATTGCGTCCGATATTCCTCTTCTCGTCAGGAAGACGCCCTACGAGAATAGAAATAAAAATAATATTGTCAATGCCCAGAACAATCTCCAGGGCCGTCAGAGTGCCTAGCGCAACCCATGCTTCAGGGCTGCCGATCCATGCAAACATAATTATTCTCCGTTTATTTGAGGGAAGTAAAATGCTTTAAGGTTTTTAAAATACTCCAATCGCCAAAAGCGTTGTCACCACTTTTGGAGAATAGCCTCAGCCGCCTGCAAAGCAGACAAAGATCAGCGCAGGCTAAAATAACCAGCCGACATTTTAAGTTATTTTACCAATGGAAAAAGCTTTACCCAGCTTTTTACCCACGCCAAAATAGCTGACCTTGCTGGGCGAAAAACAAACGGGCCGCACCCTTTCAATATCCGGCCAGCCGTCCTCGGTCAGCACGGATTCATCTGCTTTCACATCCAGGACCTCGCCAATGAATTGAATGTGGGAACCGATTTCGACCGCTTGCTGAAGACGGCACTCCAGAATCACGGGGTATTCTTCAATATAAGGGGCATGGACGAGCGTGCTTTGCACCGGCGTCAGACCGGTGATCGAAAATTTGTCGGTTGTCCTGCCGGTGGCTATGCCGAAATAATCGACGGATTTTACCTGGTCCTCGGAAGCGATATTGATCGTAAAGGCTTTCTGCTCAATGATGTTTTCATATGTGTATCTTGATTTTAAAAGTGAAACGGCAACACAGGGGGGAGTGGAGCAGCAGATGCCGGACCAGGCAGCGGTCATTGCATTGGGCCTTCCATTTTTATCGTATGTCGCCACGACCAGCGCGGGCGTCGGGAAAATAATTGTTTTGGGACCTATCGACTTCTTCATAATCAACCTCCTTCGGCAGATGCTTTGTATGATCAACTTATTTTGAATGATACTGATTTTATCTCCAATATCAAGATGATTTGTCATACTTTGGCTGATTGAGCGATATAAGTAAATTATGACCCCTGCCTTCAGTGATCAGGTAGCAACTGCTTTCTTCAGCGGCCGTTAATTATTTATATACTGGATATTATGTTTATGATATATGCGCAGGCATGGCGAGTCGGAATATCCACGAACTGGTTCAAAGCATGCTGGCCGGGGGAAAAGCTTCCCTGGCTCATCTGATAAGCATGGTGGAAGCAGGTAATCCGGATGTTCCTTCCCTGCTGGAGCTGATATCCTCCTCTTTGCATGGTGCCTACCGTATCGGTATTACCGGCTTGGCCGGCGCCGGCAAAAGCACACTGATTGATCAATTGACGGCAGTTTTCCGGCGCAATGGTTTTACCGTGGGCATCATCGCTGTCGATGCCAGCAGCGTGATCACCGGCGGAGCCGTGCTGGGTGACCGTTTGCGGATGCAGCAGCACTACCTGGATGAAGGTGTATTCATCCGCAGCATGGCAAACCGGGGTTATTACGGTGGTCTGTCGCGAGCCGTCGGCGATACCATCAAACTGATGGATGCCTCCGGGAAAGAAGTCATTATCATTGAAACCGTCGGTGTGGGGCAAACCGAAGTCGACATCATGAATGTGGCGGACACCATTGCTGTGGTCTTGACGCCGGCATTTGGCGATAGCATCCAGTTGATGAAAGCCGGCCTGATTGAAATTGCGGATATTGTTGTCGTGAATAAAGCCGATCTTCCCGGGGCGGTGCTGCTGCAAAAGCAGCTCCAGGATGAACTGGTTTATAGTCCGCGCCGAGATAAGCAAGCTGTCGTCTTAACGCAAGCCAACATTGGTAAAGGGATTGAGGAACTTCACAAAGAACTGGAAAAAAGAAGACCGGCCAAATCAAAATATGCATAATTTGGGATAACCTTATGTCTGAAAAAAAACGAGAAAACCAGGAAAGAAAAAAAGAATTTAAAACGACAGTGGACGGAATCGCCGTCCAGCGCATCTATGGCCCGGCCGATGTCGGTAAGGGTGACCAAAGCCTGCCCGGCGAGTTTCCTTTTACCCGCCATATCATGCCTACCGGCTACCGCGGCAGATTATGGACCATGCGCCAATATGCCGGCTTTGCCACAGTCGAGGAGACCAACCGCCGCTATAAGTATCTTTATCAGCATGGCAACACCGGTTTCAGTGTCGCTTTCCATTTGCCGACTCAGGAAGGATACGACTCCGATCATCCGCTGGCGGCGGGAGAAGTCGGAAAATGCGGCGTGGCGATTGATTCATTGCAGGACATGGAACAGCTCTGGGAAGGCATTCCCCTGGCGGAAGTCAGCACTTCGATGACGATCAATGCGACGGCCCCCATCCTGCTGGCCATGTATATTGCGGCGGCGGAAAAGCAGGGTGTGGAAAGAAGCAGGCTGCGCGGCACCGTCCAGAATGATATTTTGAAGGAATATATTGCCAGAAATACCTATATTTTTGCGCCGGCGCCGTCGATGCGGCTGGTCACGGACATTTGCTCTTACTGTGCCCAGGCTATGCCGGAATGGAATTCGATCAGCATCAGCGGCTATCACATCCGGGAGGCCGGCTCCACCGCCATCCAGGAAGCGGCGTTCACTTTAGCCAACGGTATCGCTTATGTGCAGGCGATGATCGATAAGGGGATGCAGGTTGATTCCTTTTTGCCCAGGTTTTCTTTTTTCTTCGCCGCCTATACCAACGTGATGGAGGAAGTAGCCAAATTCCGGGCGCTCCGCAGACTCTGGGCTGATATCGTCAAAAACAGATTCGGCTCCGCCAATCCGCGCTCGCAAATGCTCCGTTATCACGTCCAGACGGATGGTTTCACTTTAACCGGGCAGCAGCCGCTGAATAATATTATCCGCGTGACTTTGCAGGCGCTGGGAGGAGTGCTGGGCGGATGCCAGTCTTTGCATACCAACTCTTTTGATGAAGCCCTGGCTTTGCCCACCGAGCAGGCGGTGCAGGTTGCCCTCCGAACCCAACAGATAATCGCCGAGGAAAGCGGCGTCGCCGATACGGTTGATCCGCTGGGCGGCTCTTATTTTTTGGAGAATCTGACCGACCGGATTGAAGAAGGGGTAAACAACTACCTCCAGAGAATCGATGCAATGGGCGGCGCCTTGGAAGCCATTCGTCAGGGGTTTGTTCAATCTGAAATCGCACGTTCCGCCTATAACTATCAGGTGGCTGTGGATGCGGGAGAGCAGGTCATTGTCGGCGTCAACAAATACACAACAAAGGAAGAGGAAAGCCCCGGCATCCTGGAGGTTGATGAATCGGTGCAGAAAAAGCAGATTGAGCGCCTGACAATATTGAAGCGGGAACGGGACAATAAAAGAGTCAAAGAGGCGCTGGAGCAGATCCGGCAGACAGCTAAATCCGAAGAAAACATCATGCCGGTATTGATCGAAGCCGTAAAAGCATATGCGACGGTTGGTGAAATCAGCGATGTCCTGCGCGATGTATTCGGGGAGTACCGTGAACCGGGGATTCTCTAAATCACGACTGCGGCAACTAAATATTTAAATGTTATCAATCCCCATTTAGGAACAGCCTGAAGGGGGCACGAAGGGTGATTAAAAGCGCGATTCAAATCATCAACCTTGAGGAAAGGTGAATTGAGCCTGTCTGCGTGCGGTCACGCACAGGCACGGGGGATTTGAAAAGCGGTTGGTAAAAATCCACCCTACCCCTCCTTTAGAAAAGGAGGGAACGTCTCGCTATGGCGAGAATGCACCCTAACTCTCCTTTAACAAAGGAGGGTATAAAAATTTTGGCTGACTTATTAGTGATCGCAAAATAAAATGAACACGTTTAAAAAATCTCTCCCCATCCCCAGTTTACAAAAGAGGGAAATCCCTCCCTTTCGTAAAGGGAGGCTAGGAGGGATTTTATAAAATAAATGTTGTTTCTAATAGGAGACCTTTAATAAGAGGTTTTTTTAACCAGTTAAAATATTTGCTTGCCAAAGCAATAATAAGAAGTTCGAAAAAATTAAATGCAGCCATCATGATTATAAGATGGAGGATAGATTATTAAAGGAGGGATTGTTTTGAACAAAGCCGCAACAAGAAAAATACGTGTTCTGATCGCCAAGCCGGGATTGGATGGACATGACCGGGGCGCAAAAGTCATCGCCCGCGGCCTGAAAGACGCGGGGATGGAAGTCATTTATCTCGGTTTACGCCTGACACCGGAGCAAATCGCCGCCGCCGCCATTCAGGAGGATGTGGATGTCATCGGTTTGAGCTGCCTTTCCGGCGCGCACATGGCGGTCTTTCCGAAAGTAGTGGAACTGCTCAGACAAAAGAGCGGTTCCAATATTCTGGTGTTGGCGGGGGGCATTATTCCCCGGAAAGATATTCCCAAACTGAAAGAATCCGGCATCGCCGAGGTTTTTGGTCCCGGAACACCCATCAGTGATATAAAAATGTTCATCGAATCCAATCTTACGGAGGTGAGGAATGATCAGTAAAGTTGACCATATCGGGATTGCCGTCAAAAATTTGGATGAAGCATTGAAAGTGTATTTGGATCTGGGGCTTAAGTTAGAAGAGATCGAAATCGTCGCCGAGCAAAAGGTAAAGACGGCGATCATTCCGGTCGGCGAAAGCAAAATTGAACTTTTGGAGTCAACAGATGCCGAAGGCCCGATCGGTAAATTCATTGAAAAGAAGGGAGAAGGGTTGCATCATATCGCTTTGGGCGTCGGCAATATTGAAGAAGCCATCCAGCGAGCCAAAGAAAAAAATATTCCCTTAATCGATGAAAAACCGCGAGGAGGCGTTCAGAATACAAGGATCGTTTTCCTGCATCCGAAAGGGACAAAAATATTATTAGAGCTAGTCGAAAGTCAGCCTGTAAAATGACAGGCGACTGAGAGAAAAACTGGTATTCCGGCAATACAGCACTTTCCCTCACGCCGAATGTCGCTTCTGCTAACATAAAATCCGGCCAGCGCTTAACTTGTTTTCAGCCTTAAGATAAGGGGGATTACGGCTAGAATGAGCAGGAGGCTGGCCATAACAAAAGTCCAGCGCAGCCCCAGCCAGGAGGCCATGAACCCTCCGGCCAGCGGGCCCAGTGTCATGCCGAGCGAGGTCATGGAAGCCGCTAATCCGTATGCCTTGCCATAGCTTTCCTGGGGGCTGATTTTCCCGACCAGGGCATTCATGGTGGGCATGTTTCCTCCCACCGCAAAGCCGAAAATTATCCGGATCACAAGCAACTGGCTGATGCTGCGGGCCAGGGCATGTGCTACCCAGAGAATGCCGGTGACAAACAGATTTACGGCGAGGACTTGTCTGTGGCCGCGGCGGTCGCTCAGATAACCGATGGCCGCGGCAGAAATGGAGGCGGTGGCGCCGGTGACAGCAAACATCAGGCCGGTTGTAGAAGCAAGTCCTGTCTTTAAATTTCCTATTTCTTCGATAAACAGCGGCAAAATAGGAATGGCGATATGAATCGAAAAATTGACCAGGAAAAAAATTGCCAGCAGGGAAACAAAGCCGGGCAGAGTGAACAATATCCGCATAGTTCCGCTTTTCTGAAGTGAGTCGGCAGAGGGGCGGATGAATTTTTCCTGCGCGCCGACCGCCACAAGCGCACCGCCGGCGAGCAGCATTGCCCCACCCGCGATGAAGGTTAAACGGTAGCCGAAGATATCAGCGATGACCCCGCCAAACCAGGGCCCTAAAGACATTCCCAAAAAAACGGCAACCTGCATCAAACCAAGCCCGAATCCCAGTCTGCCGGCGGGCAAAACAGAAGAGACAAGCGAAATGGAGGCAGAAATTGTGCCGGTGAAGGCACCGGCCAGCAGGCGCAAAAAGAGAAGTTGGTAAACATTGCCGACTATACCCATCATCATGGTAAGAACGGCGCCGGCAAACATGGCCCGCTCCACCATAATTTTGCGGCCGTAGCGGTCGGAAACCCAGCCCCAGATGGGCGCAAAGATGGTCATGGTGAGGCTCGTTGCCGCCATCAGAATTCCGGCCCAGACCGGTACCAGCTTTTCATCCGTCACGCCGATTTCGCGGATGTAAAAGGGAATAAAAGGAAGAACAAAGGCAAAGCCCACTATGGAAAGCAACTGGGCAATGAACATGACAAAAAGCGTCGAACGCCAGGTAGAGCTTTCCCCGGCATTGGGAACAGGATCATCATTTACAGCATTTATCATTTAAAGGTTTCCACATCTCCACGTCACATAGCCGTCTTCCGCCCTGCAAGCCTCGCCATTCGTGCCGATAGGTTCTACCTTGCCGGAGGTCAGAAATTCAATGCCGGCCTGATCATCTTGCGGTACGCGGCAAATAAATCGGCGGCCTTCGGGTGTCCGGGCGATCACAATGCCGAACGAGGCTTTTCCCTGGCGATCATATATTACCGTATAAGTTTCAATTGTTCCCGGCCCCGTGTAATCTTCGTTAAAATCAGGAACAGGTGGCCGCAGGCGGTCCGCTTCGGTCTGATAATCGTAGTCTTGCGGGAAAACATTTGTCTGCGGCAAAGCGCGGTTTAAGATAATTGAATGGTTGTGGGTGGCATAGCCGCCGTTGGCGAAGATCAATCCTTTTTTTGCCCCCTGCCTAATTTTTTCCACCATACAGGCCGCAGCATGCATCATGCAGTTGCCGATTGGCCCGCCGCCGAAAGTCAGACCGCCGTAAACGCTGAGCGGCTTTGTGAGCGGCCAGCCCAGCGTCCGCCGCGCCATCTTGGTGATACAGGGGAAGCAGCTGTATAACTCCACGCAATCGAGATCATCTGCTGTCAGATTGTTGAGCTCCAGTGTTTTTTCGATGGAGACACTCATGCTGGCCGAATCATGATAGGAAGAGCGCGCAAGAATGTCATCAGGTTCATGGGCGCCGGCCCCCGGGCCAGGATAGACGAGCCGCTCCTGCGGTACGCCGCGGCGGCGTGCTTCAGCCAGACTGGTCATAATGACTGCCGCTGATTGATTAATAGCGCTGTTGGCGACCATGAATTTTCTGTAGGGATAAGCAATAAGCCTGTTTTGGGGCGTCGGGGCCAGAATTTCTTCAGGCTTCAGCGGAGTGCGCAGCCAGGCATGGGGATTGGCTGCAGCCACCTTGGAGAAAAACGACCAAATTGCCGCCGATTCGGCCTGCGCTTCACCCAGCGTTTGGTGCCAGGCTACGCGGCAGCTGTTTTCATAAAGAGGATAAACGTCTGTCGGAGTTTTCAAGCCATACTTATTGACCAGCGATTGCGCTTTTTGGCGCACCACACCCAGCAGACTGTCGACTTTTTCTCCCGGTCCTTTGATGGCAGCCTGGGCGGCAGACGTTCTCAATGCTTCCGCGCCGACCGCCGCGGCAACGACTATTTCCCCTGCACCAATGCGGTTTGCGGCGTCATTGATCAGCCTTACCGGCCGGTCGCCAAAAGGCGGCGTCAGGTCTAAAAATGGAGGATGAATGCCGAGCGCTGCGGCCAGCTGGAGATGAATATCCCGCATGTGGGGATAGGAAATCTGCCCCACCACTCCCAGCGATTGAATGTCCTTAAGCCACCCGCCGCCGGCGTCACGGTCGGCCAGCTGGAGCGCTTCCCGCATCAGTCCGAGTGGGTTCATTCCTTCGGTGTCACGCGCGGGCCGGTCATTATACTGGCCGACGCCGATAATAACCGGAATACGTGTATCATTAATTTTTGCCATAATTCATCCCTTCCCTGTGCTTTGATTGCGCTGCATGCTCATACTCTGCCTGGATGCCGCTGTCAACTCTTTACCTTTAAATTACCATCTTTGCAGAAGGGAAGCTGACGGAGATTTAACAAATACCCTGCTTTCCGCTTTTGTTCAGGGAGGATGAAGACGGATGAATAATATTTAAACATTTAATTACCGGAGAATTTGTATCTCTTGACAATCGCGACGCAGGGAATGATCAGCAGATAGGTGGTCATGGACCACGAAGGGGTAAGGAAGGAAAAGATAAATCCCAAAGTGGAAATAAACGGAATGATCAGCGATCTCATCATGCCGCCGGAAACATCTTGTCCGCTGATCTCCACGGCCGTGATATCCGGATTTCTCGCGATGTACCGCCATTTAATCAGGAACAGCAGACCGAGACAGAACATATTGAGATGAAACAGGCCGACGGCCAGCTGCAAATGGGGATAATCGCCGCTGACATTTGTCGTAAAGGGCATCATCACCACAAATACCAGAATAAAAAGCGTAATTCTCATGACACCGGAATTGATCAGGCGGACATAGTGAAACTGCCGGTGGTGAATTTGCCAGAAAGAGGCCAGGACAAAAAACGAGACCAAAAAAGAAATGAATTCGGATTGCATGGCAGAAATTTTGGCGACGAGCTCTGCTTCTGCCTCTTTAGAGGAAAGATGGGGGATAACCAATCCGGTGACCAGCAAAGTCATGGCGAAGGCAAAGATGCCGTCAACGAGGGCTTCGAACCTTGGTTTGGAGATTTTAATATCGCGATCGTCATCCATCGGCATTTCCCTTTATCATTCGAAAATTTTTCCCAGCCGCGCTTTGCACAATATTCGGCTTGGCTTCTCGCCGCCCGTTCCTGATGGGGAGGTAAATGTAATATGCAGCATTTTCCGTGCTGCGAGTATATGAAGAACACTAGGCGGTGTCAATGCCGGAATTTTGAAGCTGAATCATCGGCCTTCAAGACAATTATCTGTCACTTGTTTCCTCCGCCAAAAGCAATTGTGGCCATCAACATTTAAATATTGGTCCTGTTTGCTCGGACCTTTTTCCTCACGTAATTTGGCGTCTGAATATGGAAGTGCAGGGATTGGTCATGGTAAAAGTGTATGCGGCAATTTTTATTCTGTATGGATAGCAGGACACTGAAGCAGCAGGAGACCGTTTTTAATTGACAACTGCTTGTTATTTCTAGTGTAGTATTCATGAAGCTTTATTGTTCTCTTTGCAGCAGCAAAATGTTATGATCTTAATTAGGGCGGTAAACTTATTATTTCCGCGGCCTGTTTCTTTTTTAAGAACAGGGAAATCGAGAAGTGATCAATTGCACATTATAATAGAAGGAAGCTGCGGCGATGAAAATGCTCCGGTCAATTCTTCTTATCATAGCAGTTTTGATTTTTATCCTTTCCAATGCTGTTTATGCCCAAAATTACCGGATTGCCATCTTGCCCTTTGCCAATAAACATCATGACCCCTCGCTCGACTGGCTGACGCAGGGCATTCCCGAAACCATTACCAACGATTTGCAGGCCTGGCAGGGCATAACGCTCATTGAACACCTGCAGATCCGCTTTGCTGACGGGATAAGGCGATTGTTGCCTGAAATATTCTTTAGCCTTAAAATGAGGCGGAGGTATAAATATCAACAGGAGGGCAATAATTGGAGATGAGTAAAATACTTGCTTTTCAGGTAGAGACAATATGCCGAACATATTTTTGATAATGATCGTGTGTTTTACTCTCCTTGGCTTTGTCTTATTCTTGACAACCGCAGCAGCTTTAAGAAAAAAGAAAATTCTTCTCTCCCTGTTTCGCCTTTTGCTTGCTTTGCTGGCTTTAGCGGCGGCTTGTTTGTTGGGCATGCTTGTCATCGCAACTGCGGGCTATCGTGCGCTTACACATGAAGAGAGGGCTGCGTTCGTCAGGATAGAACCAATCGGGGCAAAAGATTTCCGTGCCAGTTTCATCTTTCCTGATGGTCAGGAGGCATCATACAGGTTGACCGGTGATGCTCTGTATGTGGATGCCCATATTCTTAAGTGGAAGCCTCTTGTCAATATGTTAGGACTTCATACCGCCTATGAACTTGATCGTGTTGCCGGCCGTTATATTGATGTCAAGGAAGAAAGGGAAAGCATCCGCACGGTCTTTCCTCTGAGGCGCAAAAAACCTTTGAATATGTTCACTCTGAGGCAGCGTTATTCTTTCCTTATGCCTCTGTTGGATGCGGAATACGGTTCGGCTTCCTTCATCAATTCGGGACAACCGGCGTACTATGAGATAAGGGTATCGACTACCGGGCTTTTGATCAGAAAAGTCGGCAACGAAGCTTTTATGGCAGGGACAAAAGGACATGGGTCATATAAGGGGTCAGGTCTTGAAAAATAAGTTTTCACAAATAAATAATTAGCTTAACAATGTCGAGATTGATGGCGCATATTTGCTTCTGGTCATTGCATTACTGATGCCGACCTGCTATTGGGCGCTGCCTGTCAGCTGAAACGATGCCCAGTAATACGGATGGGGATATTTCTTTTTGGTAGCCAGTTGGGCCTTCCGCAGGGCCTCCACTTTATCGCCGTGGGGCAGTTCCAGATAAAAGCCGGTAATGAGCTCCGCTGTGGCTTGATCATCCACTTTCCAGAGGCTCGCCACAATGGAATTGGAGCCGGCGTACAGAAATCCCCGCGTCAGGCCGACGAGATCATCGCCGTTGGCGATCTTACTTAATCCTGTTTCACAGGCGCTTAATGTGACCAGTTCGGCATCCAGTTTTAAAGAATAGATTTTATCCACGGAAAGTAGGCCGTTGAATTTGAGATCGGGCGCCAGCAGCAGCGCCGATTGAAGCGGACTTTGCGGATCAAACTGACCGTGGGTGGCAAAATGAAGATAGCGGTAGTCCTGGGCATACCGGCGCAGTGCTTCTTCGGTCGCCTCTTTGCGGACAAATGCTTTTGATTGGGGCCGAATGCGGGCCAGCTCCAGTGCTTCCTTCTGTGCATATTCCAGATCAAACCGGGGGTTGCCAAGATCGGGATTGCCGAAAATCAAAATGCCGTCGTGTCCGGCGGTCTTCTTCCCTCCCAAGTATTTCATGGCGCTGGCGCTGGGCATCATGCGGATGCTGTAGCGGTCGATGAGGTAGCCGCGGCAGTCATAGAGAGCATTCAGCGGCAGATAGTGCAGGACGCCATGCGGGACAATGATGAGCTTTTGCTTGTTCAGCGCACGCTCCAGGGGCTGGAAGAGGCGCTGATAGAGTTTCTCCGCGGCTTGCAAAAATTGCGTTGAACCAGGATGATCGATAAGTTTCCGTAAGTTCTGGACATCTTCGGCCAGCCCTGCGCTGTCGAGCTGGATGGCCTGCAAGCGGTTGTCGGCAAGGATGAACGCATACATATTCTTGTCGCGGTAATAGTATTCGATCAGAGCTTCGGAAGCGGCAATTTGCTTAAGCAGGGCCGCAGTCGGTTCATACGTAACTGTCAGCAACGAAGACAATTCCGGGGCTTTATTTTTAAGCTCTTCTTTTGTCCTGATTTGGATGCTCCGCGTTTTTGCAGCATCACCGGCTTCCAGCTGCAGGGCAATCCGGGCATCCTGGGCATCATTGGCGGCGATCAGCTTCCGAATTTCCTGCTCATTGCCGCCTTTGGAGGCAAAGTCCTTTTTTGCCGCCAGCAGATCGACGAGAGCTCTGGACTTGGCCCGCTCGACGTACTCGAAGGCCTTTTCATATTGTTTGTCTTCAAAAAGAGCCTGGATTAAGTCATGGTAAACGCTTTGCTTATCTCCCACAAAACCGATCTTGCTGCCTTCGGCAAAGATGCTTTTTCTTTGATTCTCAATGAGATTTACCGCCTGCTCCCAATGCTGAATGCTTTCCTGCCGTCTTCCCTCTTTCCGGTAAATGGAAGCCAGGTCGGCCATTGTTGACCAGCGGAGGCGTTCATAATGAGCCGACATTTTTTGCCCTAGCAGCTTTTCGTATCCTTTGCGGGCCTCTGGATAATTGCCCGTTTCAAAGAAGATCTTGGCGAGCATGAATTCGCTTAAAACCCGGCCGTGTTCGGTCCAGGCATCAAGGCTGGTGTCTGTCCCCACGTCCGCATAATGAACCAGCAAGGGGAAAACCATCATCACTTCCAGGGCCTGCGTAAAAGCCCAAAAAGCGTCGCCGGAGTACTCTTCGATCACTTTCTTCGCTTGGGCGTAATCTTTCAAAATGAAATAAATTCCCGCGCTGGCCGCGTTTTTCATTGGCCGGAGCTGGAACTCCGCCATGGAGGTCACTCTTTTAATTTTGTTTATGTAGTCTAAAGCGGTGGCGGCGTCTCCTTTGATGGCCGCCAAAATGCCGGCTGTCTCATAAACACGGATTTCGGCCATTTTAAAGCCGTTGTGAAAATTTTCCGGCGCTTTTTGCAGGAGGGCCAGGGAATAATCGACCTCTTTTTGTATTTCCGCAATATCGGTGCCGAAATCAATCATGTTCCTGGCTTTAAAGGCATGGATTTCGGCCAGCGTGGCATCCCGCGAGGTCCGGCTGATGGTGCTGACGCCTTGTGCTCTGCGGAATAATGTATCATGGCAATGATTAAATTTTTCATAGTTCTTTATTTCATAAAGGGAAAGGCAGTAATAATACAAATCGGCAAGATCGGATTTTTCCGGCGATAAATTCTTTTCGTAATATTGCGTGGCCTGATGGTATTGGCTGTTGAGCAGGTATTTTTCCATCGGTGTGGTGCAGCCGGAAAACAGCAAGGAAAAGCAAAAAAGAATAGCCAAGGGAATTGTTTGCTCATAGAATGGTTACCTCATGAATTGTTTTAAGGATTTCCCCATGACCAACAGCTCTTTCACTATATTCATTGTTTTGGCAATTAAGTATCTAAACAGGTTAATAAAAAGGGGGATGCATAATATGTTTAAATATTTAATTGCAGGAATAATAACATATCTTCAATCGTGTTTCTATTTATTGTTGCTATGGCGCCGGTGCGGCATCTTTAAATCTCTGCGGTGAAGGTTGTATTGCCTTGGCTGGGCAGTTGGAGAAAGTTATGCGTTCCTGGCGGGGAGATCAGCGTGACATCATCCTGATGATCAGGACATGACTTACGCAAATTAATGATTTGCCTATATTGGATGGTTTACATTTCCTGCCCAAACAGTTAAAATTACCCGCAGCAAATTTTCCAAGGGCTGTATGATTTAAGTCAGCGCTGATTACGCAGCAAATATTTTAAACAGGCATAATTATAAGGATTAGCTAATGGATCAAGATATTATTAAGACCTATCGGCTGTTTCTGAAAGACAGCATCCGCCAGGCCATCGATTTTTCTCAAACCGATCAAAACCGCCGCCTGGCGCCACCGCCGCTGGAAAAGCCTTATCCGGCGGGTGCCAAAAGAATCGATCTTATCCCCGTTGCGCAGCTGCAGGAGCTGGGCAGGATCGGACTGCAGACGGCTATCAATAACCGCGAAAGCCGCCGGTCATACTCAAAGCGGCCGCTGTCGCTGAAAGAATTGTCTTTCCTTTTGTGGGCCACTCAGGGAATAAGGCAGCAGCTTGATGCCGGCCACGCCTTGAGAACTGTTCCCTCAGCGGGCTGCCGTCATGCCCTGGAGACTTATCTTTGTGTCCTGCGTGTCGAAGATCTCGAGCAGGGTATTTATCGCTATTTGCCTCTGGAGCACCAGCTTCTTTTGGAGTCTGCCCCGGAGAAACTGGCGCAGCAAATCCGCCAGGCTGTTTTTGGTCAACCTTATCCCGCTGAAGCAGCCGTTACTTTTATCTGGACAACAATTCCCTATCGCATGGAATGGCGTTACAGTCTGGCCGCACATAAGGTCATTGCGTTGGATGCCGGCCATGTCTGCCAGAATCTTTACCTGGCTTGTGAAGCGATTAGCGCCGGCACCTGTGCGATTGCCGCTTATGATCAGGAAGCGATGGACAAGCTGCTTGGCATCGATGGGGAAAATGAATTCACGATTTATCTGGCTTCTGTCGGTAAAAGGTATTGACCGGCGCAAGTCTATTGATCATGAGGATTTATGAAAAAATGCAGAAACTGTGGGCAATTATTTGATGAAACGCAAGAGGTAGAGGGAGATCCAGCCTTGGAATTAGCCCACATCTATTTGGAAAGTATCGAAACAGTCCAGAACGAACTTTGCCCTCCCTGCCGTGAAGAGTTGGGGATGATGAATCTCCTGGGCTTCATCCGGTGAGGACATCGAGCATAAGATTAATTTTCCCGCCTTCTTCTTTTCTATTACTGCACCTCTGCGATCTTTGCCGAAGAATTGATGGCCGGGCCGAATTTTGAATAAACAGACGATCGCCCGGCAGCGACTGATTCGAGCTGAGATATTTTTGCAAATAGGTATAAATTATGCTTATGAACAAATCAGCAAGAAGAGGATCAGCCGGCGCGAGCTTGTAAGTGGCGTTGAAACAAGGGGAAATTTTTTTCTTGCGCTTTTTCCTTGGTCGGAGGTAAAAAATGCTGAAGGAAAAAACATACAGCATTGCCGTTCGAGGTTAAAGAAGTTAGCTAAAATAGAGGGATAACCGACAACAACTGCGCCGATGTTTCTGACGGACAGCAATTGTCGGCAGAAAGATATGAGGTTTATCGTGGACAAAATCCTGGTTGTAGATGATGATTTAAATATTTTAAAAATTCTCAAGATGAGGCTGGAATCCGATGGTTATCAGGTGGAAACGGCTTCGGATATTGATACGGCGAAAAAAGTAGCCAGCGAAAATGAGTACGACCTGGCGGTTCTCGATCTGAAATTTTCCGGCGGCAACGGCATTGAACTCATGAAAAGCCTCCATGAAATGGACCGTGATCTGCCGGTTATAATTCTCACCGCTTATGGCACGATTGAAAGCGCGGTGGAAGCGATGAAGGACGGCGCTTACATCTATTTGACCAAACCCTTCAATTACCATGATCTTCTCCTCCAGATCAAAAACGGCATCGAGAAATTCAAACTTGCCCGGGAAGTCAAAAGGCTCAAAAGCATCATCAATCAGGGCCATAACATTCAAAATATCATCGGCCGCAGCGGGGCCATGAAGCAGGTATTTGATTTGACGGCGGTGGCAGCGCAGTCCAATTCAAATGTTTTTATCAGTGGTGAGAGCGGAACAGGCAAGGGGATGATCGCCCGGGCGCTGCATCAACTGAGCGACAGAAAGGATAAGCCTTTTGTTTCCTTTAACTGCGCGGCCATTCCGGAGACGCTGCTGGAAAGCGAGCTTTTTGGTTTTGAAAAAGGGGCCTTCACCGGCGCCGTCAGCAGCAAAAAAGGCCTGTTCCTCCAGGCCGATGGCGGCATGATCTTTCTGGATGAAATATCAGAAATTCCCCTGTCCATGCAGGGGAAGCTTCTTAAAGCTATTGAAGAAAAAGAATTCTATCCTCTGGGTGGCCAAAAGACCGTCAAGGTTGATATACGCATTATTTCCGCTTCCAACAAGGATCTTGAAAAAGAAGTGGAAAACGGCAATTTCCGCCAGGATCTTTTTTACCGGATCCATGTAATCCCCATCAGGATACCACCACTGCGCGAGCGCATAGAAGATATACCACTGCTGGTGCAGCATTTTCTGGAAAAAACAGCAGCAAAAATGAATAATAAACTCAAGAACATCACACCACAGGCGCTGAAGAAAATCATGATTTATTCCTGGCCGGGCAACGTGCGGGAGCTGGAAAATGTGATCGAATGCGCCGTCGTCGTGGCGAAAGGGGATGTGATTGACGAAGACATGCTGATTGTCGCCAATCAAAAGATAGATGAAGGCGCCTTTCGGCCATTTAAGGAATCAAAAGAGGATTTTGAACGCAGCTATCTTTTGGATCTGATGAAAGTCAGCAAGGGCAATGTCAGCCAGGCGGCAAAACTGGCCGGCAAATACCGCGCTGATCTCTATGAGTTGCTGGGGAAGTACAATTTAAATCCCACAGACTTCCGTCAGGACTGAAGGAAAAACAAGTCACCAAATACTTGCCATATTAACGGCTTTTCCCGGCGTTTGCACCCTACTCCCTGTAGGGTAAACCATACATAATATTATAGACCTTGTCGGTTTTGTTCTTGGCCATCAATAAAATTATCAATAATATCAATTATATTACTTATAATTGGCCTGTGGCATGACCATTGCGTAAACAGCTTAGCGAAAGATTTAATGAGAAGGAGATTTAAATATGAACATTAAAAAACTATGGCCGGCATGCCATCGACTTAACAATAAGTTAGAAAAATTAATAGTGGCGGCGTTGGTGGCCTTGACGGTTTTCATGTTAGAAAGCGCCTCTTCGGCTGCTGAAGAAGTGCAGCGCTATCAAATCGTTGCCGTTAATGAAAAGGCATATCTGCTTGATACCAAGACAGGCTTTACCTGGATTTTGACTCATCGCACCGTGGCCGTGGGCCGAGAGCCGATCGCCATACCGTACAAGTTTATCAAAATATCTCCTGTCAACCAAAAGGATTTCCTGGTGGAAACAGATCAAGGTACTACTATGCTGTCCAATGGAGGACAATAGCGATGCAACGGGAATTTTTCTGAGCATTAAATGAGGGGATGGATCATGAGATTATTAGTGGTGGATGATTGTGTGAATATTGTAAATATTTTAACTTGTTTCCTGGAGCTGGCCGGGCATGAAGCAGACCAGGCGCTCAACGGCAGAGAAGCGTTAGAATTCTTGCGTCAGAATTCTTATGATGTTGTGATTACCGACGCGATGATGCCCGAAATGGACGGCATCGAACTTTGTAAATTGATTAAGGCAAACTATCCAGGGATTTACGTTATAGGGATCAGCGGTTCT
>Ga0068714_10003175_pt1 | contig 19835 bp, 16 predicted proteins | sample MTBNYHSulfiMetaG_FD_62988 | JGI IMG/M metagenome (GOLD analysis project Ga0068714, IMG submission 62988) | Enrichment culture microbial communities from rom New York Harbor, USA that are MTBE-degrading - MTBE-NYH (New York Harbor Sulfidogenic)... | ecosystem: Environmental > Aquatic > Marine >... | reverse complement strand
GGAAGAGTAAACTCAAGGACCTGATTCTGGGCGGCACGGCAGGAAAATTGCTCGACCGGCTGGTTTACGTGCCTGTGTGGGTGGTGGGCGGGAGTCCAATACCCGGTAAGGTTCTCTTGGCCATAGACGGATCGGAAAACGCCATGAAAGCCGTGGATTACGTTGGGCGCATGTTCGAAGGATCGAAGCCGGAAGTGACGATTCTCCATGTGGTTAGATTTCTGGGGCTCTTTCATGACACGTATCTGGGAGCATTTCATACTGAGGTCGATCAGAAATGGCTGGCGGAAGTCCAGGAAAGAATGATGCCCGTGCTAGAAAAAGCCAAGGATATGCTGACCCAGGCCGGATTGGCTCCGGAGCGCATAACCATCAATCTGGAAACCGGCAAGGGAAGCCGGGCGGGTGATATTGTCGAGCGAGCGTATCTGGGAAATTACGGCACCATTGTTGTGGGTCGACGGGGCATATCCAAGGTCGAGCAGTTTCTTATGGGAAGGGTCAGCAGCAAAGTCATTCAACTCGCAAAAGAGATGGCCGTATGGGTAGTGAACTGAATGGCTTTGGTGAGTGCTTTGGGGATCCCTTTTGGAAGGGTTCCCCAAATCCCTCCCGAGACTTCTCCGTTTGGGGTTATTCCACTTGCGCCGGCATGTCCGGGACATACCGGATGCCTGTGATAGCGTCTTTTCGAAAATCGAACAGGATTTCCGCTTCGTCTCCTTTTACCAGAATTACTGTAGGGTCGCTCGATACTTGCCCCATGGATCGGGCGGTGATGTGTTGTTCCTGAAAGAGATCGATCACCTGTTGAGCATGATTCGGAGGAACGGACAGGATAAAACCGTAACTTTGAAAACAGCGGACCCAGTCCTCGAGGGGCAGGCCGGCCGGTTTCGGTATGGCGTCCAGATTAATGACAGCCCCTTTGTTGGAATTTTCCATCATGATGGACGCCGTACCCAGGATGCCCGCGTTGCTGACGTCCTTTGCCGCGTGAGCCAGGCCGGCTTCTGCGATCAGGGGCATGACCTCGAGGCGGTCCAGCAGTTCCCCGGAAGTTTTGCCCGAGTTGGCGTCCCAACTTGCCATCGATTGACAGCCCGGCCTTCCCTGTAAATCCACGCACAGTATGAGTTCGTCACCGGATCGGGCCAGATGGCTTCGAAGGACGCTTCGCGCGTGGCCCAAAATGGCTACGCTCAGGGAAGGGTGTTCCATAGGCGCGTCCGGATGCAGGTGGCCGCCCAGCATGGGTACCTGAAGTTTATGGCAGCCCTTCTTGATGCCCTCCACGATCCGACCGCGCTGAGTATCGTCGCCGCTGGCCAACACGTTCACCAGACCGATTGGACGTCCGCCCATGGAATAGATGTCATTCACCGTTACCATAACGGCCGCTTTTCCTGCGGCGTACGGTTCGTTATTGAGTAAGCCGGCCATGATGCCGTCGGCGGCCAGGAGGAGATAGCCTCGATTCCAGGGGATGACGGCAGCGTCGTCGCCGTAGTTGGGAAGTTGAGATCCGAACCGTTGGGTGGAAGACAGCGCCTCCACTACTTCTTTTATGGGCCGTTTGCGAAGTACACCTATGTATTCGCGGACAGCGCGCGCGTGTTGCCTTACATCCATGCTTAAGAAGGGGCCTCCGTATGAAAGATGTGGTTAAGATGCCAAAATCAGGCTGAAAAGGGATAAAGCGGCAGTGTTTATCCTTATAGGCCCCTCACCGTGATTCTTTCGCCCAAGTCTATACACGGAGACCGGTTGAGGGTGAGGGGTAAGAGCGAATGATTATTCGCCCCTATCGGGAACCACCCCTTCGCAATATAGGGGCGTATTGCAATACGCCCCTAGTCGGAGTCTTTCTCTCCGGTCTCCTCAAGGGAAGCTTGCATCATCTGATGGGGACGGCCCAGCAGATCTACAATGGGTCCCACGGGTTTCCATCCCAGTTTCAGGAAGAACCGGACGTTCTGCTGCTGAATATGGGCCGTGAACAAGGCACAGCCCAGTTTCTTGACCCGTCGGACCGCCTCTTCCACCAGCAGTTCCCCCACTTTGGAGGATCTGTGATCCTTGAGGACCGACAGTCTCCCGCCGATCCAATGGCCGTTTCCGGAAGCTCCGCGATAGATGCGAACCGTACCCACGATGTTTTCGTCCAACTTGGCCACCAGGTGCCGGCTTCGAGCGTCGTGCTCATCCATGTCCGTGACAGGGAACAGCCGTTGCTCGTTCACGAAAACCTGATGGCGAACGGCGAACGCCTTCGCCTCTTCCTCATCCGTGCGTGCGCTGTGACAGACGAGGCGTTCGGCGGGTTCTTCGAAGGCGTGCAATGCCGAGCAGGCTCCGCAGCGCACGCATCCCGCCAGAGAACGACGGCTGGAAAGGCCCTTGCGCTTCAGGATATCGGCAACACCCTGATAGAGAGGCATCATGATTTGAGGAGAGGGCGGCAACGCGTCGCCCATTCTCGATCCCGGAATGGGTCTGAGCGGCACCACATAAGGATATACGCCAAGGTCGGCCAGCAGTTCGCTCCCCCAGAGCACGGATTGTGGGGATTCTCCCAATCCGGCGATGACAAAACTGCTGACCTGGTTGGGTCCGAAGAGACGCACCGCCCGGATCCAAGCCCTCTCATACCGATGAAGACCCAAAGCGGCTTTGATCGGAGCCAGGCGTTCGAGCACGTCCGGATCGAAGCTTTCTATGTGTATTCCGATGGTATCCACACCCGCGTCTTTCAACTCGAGAAGACCGTCGGGATCGTCGGGAGGCAGAACCTGCACGTGCACCGGAAATCCGCAGGCTTTCTTTATGGAACGAACGCAACGCGCAAGGTAGGAAACCTCGGCTCCGGGGGGATCCGAGACTCCGGAAGTCAGTACCATGTGGTTCACACCGTCCCATTGCCGGGCCATGTGGACCACTTCCGTCAGTTGTTCCGGGGTCTTTCGGGCGATGGTCCGCCCGTTCTGAAGGGACAATTCCGTTCCGCAAAATGCGCAACCAAGCTGAGCCTTCCAATGCACACATCGCTGGATAACGGTGGTGGCCAGACAGTCCTTACCGTGGAGCAGGGCGATTTGTTTGCCCTTCGAACCGTCCGACGTCCGGGCGTCGTAGAAACGGGGTTCCGGCGCCGATTCGAGGGGAAACAGTTCTTCCCCATTTTTCGAGAGCACGAAACCGCGTTCGCCTTTGCAGATCGCATACGGCGAGCGTGCCACATAAGGGGCGCTGATGGGCGCATTGATGGGAAATCCCTGGATGAGGAACGCTTTTCCTTCGGCAGGTCCGGCGCCGCCTCTTCTTCCTTCGAGATGATTCGGGACTCGCACTCCGAGACTTTGCATCTCCATTATGATGTTTGCAAGAGACTGCATGTCACTCGAATTAGCACGTTTGCAGGAAAGCCGCAAATCGTTCAAATGGGTAGACGTTTTGAAAAAGGATGCAGGGGGAAAACTTGTTCAAAAGTTTTCCCCCTGTGGATTGTTTGGCAAGTCTTTTTATTTGTCGACGGGCATGGACGAAATGGTTCCGTCCCAGGTATCTACTTCGCATTCAGCCGATTGCTCGTCAAACCAGGTGTTGGTTACACATTTTGATTCCGTGAAGAAACTGATGCCGTCCCTGCCCATGACGTGCAGATCGCCGAAGAAAGAATTCTTGTGTCCCGTGAAGCCAAAAACGCCCAAAGGCACGGGGATGCCCACATTGATGCCCACCATTCCGGCGTGGGACCGTTTGGCAAACTCACGCGCGAAGTAACCGTTCTGAGTATAGATCACCGATCCGTTGCCGAACTCGTTGGCGTTCATCAAGGCCAATCCTTCTTCGAAGTCCTTTACCCGTTTAATGCAGAGAACCGGTCCGAAGATCTCTCGGTCGCCCACGGACATACCGGGTTTGACGTGATCGAAAATCGTGGGTCCCAGGTAAAATCCATTTTCATAGCCCGGAACTATCGGGTTGCGTCCATCCACCACCAGTTCGGCGCCTTCGTCTACCCCCGTCTGAATCCAGTCGGTGATGAATTTGAGATGGCCGGAGTTCATGATGGGTCCCATGCCGGTGGCGGGATCGTAAGCAGGGCCTAAATTCAATTCCGTCACGAACTTCTTCAGACAATCAACCAGGTCATCGGCGATGCATTCTTCCACGACCACCACGGGGCAAGCCATGCAACGCGCGCCGGCGCAGCCGCAGTAGGCATTGATGATTCCCCTTGCCGTTCGCTCCAATTTGCAGTCTCTCAGCACCAGCGCGTGGTTCTTTGCTTCGCACAGGGCCTGAACCCGTTTCCCCTCGGCCGCCGCTGTCGCATAGATGTGCCTGCCTACGCTGGTGGAGCCTACGAAAGTGATGCCTTTGACATCAGGATGCCGCAGGAGGAGTTCCGCTTCGTTGCGGCCGGCGGTGATCACGTTGAGTACGCCCTTGGGCAACCCGGCTTCCATCCAGAGCTCCATCAGACGCATAGAGGATTGAGGCACAAAACTGGCGGCCTTGAGCACCATGGTGTTTCCCGTGGCAATACAGAGAGGGGCCATCCAGCCGTGAGGGATCATGGCCGGAAAATTCCAGGGGGCGATTCCAACGAACACTCCCATGGGTTCACGGTATAGAACCGTGTCGTACCCGGCGGAGCAGTTCATGAGCGACTCGCCTTTCATCAAGTGAGGGGTCCCGCAGGCGAACTCGATCACCTCATTCACCTTGAGTACATCGCCCATACTTTCACGCCAGTTTTTTCCCTCTTCCCGGCACAACAGGTGGGTGAGTTCTTCGAGGTGTTCGTCGACCAGAGCTTTCATCTTGTACAAGACCTGGACTCGCTTGCTCACCGGAGTGTCGGCCCATTCGGGAAATGCTTCCTTGGCGGCCAGAACAGCGGCCTCGACTTCCTCGGCCGTACACTGTGGCGCACGAGCGATCACCTCGCCGGTGGAGGGGTTATAACAGTCCATGTATTTTTCTGTTTTGGACACATGCCATTCACCACCCACGCAATACTTCAACTGCTTCGGGACTGCACTGACGCTGACATGCTCTTCCAGCATATCGCCATAGGTAAAGTAGCGATCTTGTATCGATGCTTCCGTCATGTAGTATCCTTTCTTTTTTTTACGATCTTGAGGCTTTGATCATAAGGGGTATATCATTTCGATCTCGAGGATCGGGTTCTAACAGTGTCGAACGTTTTTCGTGCGATCAAGGGCGATCCGACGGAACAGTTTCGATGCCAAAGGCCAATTTCCTGATCAGATTTGCCGCGATCCGATAGGTGGCATCTTCTTTCGAGGAGAAGAACCTACCCGCCCTCCGCGTATTGATTTCAGTAATATCCAGGCCCGCCAGCTCGATTCCGGACGAGAGAAGATCTCTCAGTGCGTCTGCGAGACGATAAATCTGCTTTTCCTGAAGTCCTTGTCGATCCCGGAAGCGCACTCCTTCCAAGGCGTTACGGGCTCCAATGTCCATGTCCACGGAGATATACACATGAGATGTGTCTATGCGCCGCAGCAGGTTCTTCAGTTTCGAAGGGCTCGTGAGACACTCGCTTTTGGTTACGATGGTGACTCCCCTGCTCTTCAAATCGCTGTAGGCCCCTACAAATCGGACCACCCTGGGGTCTTTGATGCGAAACGCCCTTTTGGGGGGATAGTCGCTCACTCCGATCATAAAAACCTGCTCAGGGATCAGAACGCCACGGTCCAGGAGACCGAGCAGGAACGAGCCGGCGTTGTACGAGTCCGTCCGGTTGTACAAAAACGGATCTTCCCGATTGTAAAGCGTTTCGGGATTCGTATCCACGTCGTACCGAATAGCTTCCGATACGACGGGTACCGGGATCGCGTCAGTGTGGCTGTCGAGCATCACGAGGGACAGATGCTCCGACCCGTAACGATCCGACAGGGCCTCGAGCACCCCCCCTGTCATCGAATGGTCCACGGCGATCATGCAGGGAATGTGGGGAAGAATGCCGTCAGCGACCAGTTGCCGGACCTTCGATGCAAACTCGAGGCATCCATCCCGGTCCGTGAATCCCACAAATTCACCGACATTGACGCGTAGCCTGTCGTCGGAAGGAGGATTGGGGCGGAGCCATCCGGGCACTTTTATGGAACCCTTTTCCGACCACAGTTCCGTCGACACCTCACTACGGATCATCGCCATGAGGGGATCGTAGGGATCGTCGCTTTCACCTGGTATGGCCTCGGATTGCAGCTTTTCGCGAACGGATTCCTCTTTTTCGTCGCAATCAAGGGGACAGCCGAAAAATACGACCTTCTTTTTGATCTCCTCTGACATCATGTTTAACATACCGGAACATGTTTCCGGCCCGCCGTCAAAGCGAGTCTCCGTGCAATCTCGGTGTATGTCCTTTTTCTTCTAGTGCTTCTTGAAATAGTCGTCTCTCGCTTTCTTGAGTTGCAAGAGATTCTCGAGAGGAGACGGTGGAGCAACACCGCAACCCGGAGTCAGGAAATCCGTGCCGTTCTCAAGGGCCCGGATGGATTCCTTGTAGCTCTCTTCCGGGGCGCCCATGAACAGCGTGGTTGCCGTAGCCACATTGCCGAACACTCGGACGCCTTTGGCATGGGCGATTTCGACGGCGCTCTTCATGTCCGCCTTTTCCTCGATGCTGATACCGGTCACGCCGGTATCGCACATCATTTCAATGATCGAATCCGTATTCCCGCAGACATGAAGCACCAAGGGTCCTTTAGCGCTCTTGACGATATCGGAGATCAAGGGAAGTACGAATTCCTTGAACGTTCTGGGGCTCATCAAAGCAGGTCCGGATGAGGGTTCAGCCATAACATAATAGTCGGCTCCGCAGTCGAAAGCGAAATTGATGACGTCGATCATCGCCTGTTTGGTCACATCGATGACCTCCTGCACCCGGCCTTTTTCTTTGAAGGTCATCTTCATGAATTTTTCCGTTCCCACGAGATTACAGGCGCAGGTCCAGGCTCCTTCCGATTCACCGAAAATCGCCATGTCGTTTCCGACCCGGTCCTTGAGGATCTTGAACTGTTCCTTGTATACTGGGAAACGGCCCTTTTGCAAAAAGTCCGGAGGGTAGTCGAGCCCTTCGAGGCTTTGAGCGTACGGGTGTTCCTTGATGGAATATTGAATGTCGATTTTGGGTTCGCCCAACCCGCAACCGAAGGCCTCGCTCATGGGGGTGATGTCCCAGCCCATGGCCTTGACGAATTCCCAGCCCAGATATTTGGGCGCGGCGAGGGCGAGTTCGGCCATGGCGACGGGATCTCTGTCCGCCGCCGGCCTTTCCGCACCGCATTTCTTCATCAGTTCAACGACTCCGTAGGTGGTGGTGGAACCCACGGGAGTCATGTCCACTTGTTTGCCGTTCAAACGGTTCAAGAATCGTTCTTTTAGCGTCATGGATTTTTCACTCCTTACGATCCGCATTGGTCCCCGTTCGCCGTGCCTTCCGCGGGCACAAACGGACTCGACCCATCAAACGGAGAGATGTTTGGTGATGATTTCTCCGTCGGCCAGCAGCTCTTCCGTTGTGGCGATGCCTTTGATCATCCCTTTGGTGCCCATCAGGTAGTGACGCGAGGCCACTTTCAGCGCCATGCGATAGTTCTGTTCGACCAGGAGAAGCGTGAGCCCATGTTTCATGCACAGGTTGAGTACGACGGTGATGACCATGGAGACCAGCAGGGGAGAGAGCCCTTGAGAGGGCTCGTCCAAGAGCATGATACTGGGGTTGCTCATGAGCGCCCGGCCAATAGCCAGCATCTGCTGCTCCCCCCCGCTCATGGTGGAGCCGTCCTGCTTGCGCCTTTCCGACAAGGCGGGAAATTGTTCGAATACCCGATCTATGGTCCATGCCTCGACATCCATGGCGCGCTGCTCGGAAAGCCTCAAGTTCTCCTCGACGCTCAATCCCGGGAAGATATGTCGTTCCGCCGGAACATAAGCAACTCCCATTCTGGCGATTTTATGAACAGCCCAGTTCGTGGTGTCCGTTCCGTGGATGAGCACGCGACCGGATCGCGGCGGCGTCAGACCGATGACGGAACGCATCGTAGTGGTCTTACCGACTCCGTTGCGACCCAGGATGGAGACTGCCTCGTGGTGATGGACGTGAAGCGAAAGCCCCTGAAGGACGTGGCTTCTTCCGTAATAGGCATGAAGGTCTTGGATCTCCAGTACCTTATTCCTCTTTTCCAAGATAAGCCTCTCTTACCTCTTCGTTCGCTCGAATGATTTCGGGTGGACCCTCGGCAATGATCATTCCGTTATGCAAGACGGTGATCGAATCGGAAATAGCCATGACCAGATCCATATCGTGTTCCACCAAGACTACGGAAAGTTCGTCCGCCAGGTCACGGATGAGGCCGGCGGTCCGTTCCGTTTCCGCGGGTGACATGCCTGCTGTGGGCTCGTCCAGGAACAGCACCCTGGGATCCCCGGCGAGAGCGATGGCCACTTCCAGAAGCCTCTGGTCCCCGTAAGCGAGATTTTTTACAGGTTCGCTTGAGACTTCTGTCAAGCCCAGCCGTTCGATGAGGGACCAGGCTTCCGTGTTCACCCGCTTCAAGCTCGAGCGGGAAGAGAGTATCCTCAAGGAGCCTCCCCTGAGCGCCTGCCTGGCGATCCGGACGTTTTCGAAAACCGACGATCCCATAAAAATACTCGTGATCTGGAACGTCCGGCAGATGCCCAGTCGCACGAGTTCGTGAGGGGGCTTGTTGGTAATGTCTTTTCCCAAGTAGTTCACTTTCCCGGAGCTGGCGGGAAGGCGTCCGGTAATCACATTGATCAGGGTGGTCTTGCCTGCGCCGTTCGGCCCGATAATGGAGCGGAGCCCTTTGTCTTCGATCTCGATATTCACATAGTTGGTCGCGAGTACTCCTCCGAATGAGCGGCACAGATCCTGCGTGCGAAGAATCGTTCCCATAGTTATCGGATTACTCCTTTCCACCTCGTCGCAACAGATCGCTAAGTCCCGCAACGCCTCTGGGCATGAAAAGGACCAACAGGATAACCACCAGGCCTAGGAAAAGCTCCCAGTGCTCGGTCATCGTGCTGATGTAGTCCTGGATATAGATGAACAGACCCGCTCCGACCAGCGGCCCCCAAAGCGTTCCCATTCCGCCCAGGAGAACCATCATCAGCACTCCCGCTCCCGCGAAGGCGTCCATGGTCGTGGGGCCGATATATCCCCGGAACAGGATGAACAATACACCGGCCACGCCGGCGAGAAGACAAGCCAGCATCCATCCCAGGAGCTTGTAGAATCGAACGTTGATGCCCACGAAAGACGCCCGTTCCTCGTTTTCCCGGATGGATTCGAGTACCGCACCGAAGGGGGAACGTATGATCCGCCGGGTCACGACGAAACACAACATGACGATGAGCAGTGATAGATAGTAAATGCCGTTCGAGTCGCCCGAATTGGCTAGGGTCCATGGACCCAGGGTGATGTCCGGATGCGGTACCCCCATCAGGCCGTCATCGCCTCCGGTGACGCCATACCATTTCCAGACCACGGTAAAGTACATCATTCCGAAGGCCAGGGTCAGGAGGGCGAAAGCCAGACCGCCCGTACGTACCTGCACCCAGCCGACCACCAGAGCAATGACCCCTGTTCCGACAAGTCCGACGAGAAAGGCAAGCCACAATGAAGAAGGGCACACAAATTTGAGAAAAAGCCCCACAATATACGCCGCGATCCCGAGGTAAGACGTGTGCATGAACGAAAGGAGACCGGTATACCCGAGCAACACGTCCAGGCTCATGGCAAGGAGACCGTATATCAACATCTCGTTGACGAGCCGTAAGTAGAAACGATTGGGAACGAAATACGGCAATGCGAAAAGCGCGACCACAATCACGAGCACCACCATGGCCTTAAATGGACTTATCGTAAGCCGTTTCACGAAAGACGAAGATGAAGCGGTGAGGCTATCCATGGTTACTCAAATTTCCCCTCTCCGAGAAGCCCACGCGGCATGAATACCAGAATGACGGCCATCATCATGTACACCACCACCATGGCGAAATCGGTGATGAAAAATTCGGCCAGCGTCTGCACGGCGCCTATAAGGAACGCCGCCAATACGGCGCCGCGGAGGCTGCCCAGCCCTCCGATGACGATGACCACAAAAGAGCTGATCAACATTTCGTGGCCCATAATCGGATAAACGGTAAAAAGCGGTCCCGCAAGAACGCCTGCCAGGCCTGCAAGCACACAGCCGAGTACGAACCCCCCCATGTGGACGAGTTTCATGTTGACCCCCAGGACGGAGACCATTTCCGGGATGTTGCTGGCCGCTCGCATGGTCGTACCGATCTTTGTCTTTCCTAACAGAAGCGACAGTCCCCCCATGATGCCGGCAACGCCAAAAAGAGTGGCCAACCGGTAGCTGGGATAACTGATACTTCCGACAGTGAGGGTCTGATTCAAAAAGGCGGGCAGTTCGATAAAGCGGGTTTCATTGCCCCATAAGTACTTGATGAGACCGTCCAGGAAAAACATGAGCCCATAAGTCAGGATCAGCGTATAGATCATGGGCCTTTCACGCATGGGAGCGATCAGGACACGCTCGAGGAGAAGACCGAATACGCCCACCACGATGGGCGCGATCAGGAGCGCGATAAAAAAGTTCAGTCCCGAGCCGACGATCGTGAAACCGAAATACGCGCCCAGTGCGTACAAAGATCCGTGGGCCAGGTTCATTACGCGACTCAACCCGTAGATGATGTTGAGTCCGATGGCCACGATGAGAAAAACGCCTCCCAGCACGAGGCTGTTAAAAACGATATCCGCTCCGGAACTAATAAGAGTCTGCATCTTTCCCTCTGGGTTTTCCATCCGGAATATTGGGAAGGGGGAGAGCTTATCTCCCCCTTTTCCCGGTTTCTGATTTCAAGTCATTGCAGCGAGTCGTATTATTCCGGGGGGCCCAGTTCCTCGGGTGTGAAGGTTCTCAGGACCTTCATGTACACTTTGGCGCCATAAGGATTTTCCGGAGCCGCCATGGTTTCCGTGAGCACTGCTTCGTTTCTCATGCAATTGTCCTTGGCGGAAATGCGCACGGTACCGTAAGGCCCGTCAAAACTGATTCCTCTGAGCGCGTCGGCGATCTTCATGGGATCCGTGCTCCCGGCCTTTTCAATGCCGTTGAAAAGGTTCATGGCGCCCACGTAACTGTGAGCCGCTGCGTCGGATGGAATGGCTTTATACATCTCCCAATATTTCTTTTCCCATTCGTTCGCCGCCGGTGTGTCGATGTCCCACGAATAACAGGAGGCGCCGAAAATGCCGTAGCAGGCTTTTCCGCCGGCTTCCAACTCCGTCACCCCGGGAGCGGCGGCCGATACCAATCTCATGTTTTCGAACAGTCCGAATTCGTCTGCTTGTTTGGTGAATACCGGGATGACCGTGGTGATCAGTACGATGTAGACTCCGTCCGCTCCGGAAGCCTTGATCTTACTGATGTAGGTGGACCAGTCCGTGGTTTTGATGGGAGCCTTATCAAAGTCGGGATTCACTACTTCGATGCCGTTTTCTTTCGCAAGAGCCACAAACCGCTCGCCACCGTCGTGACCCCATGCGTAATCGTGAACCAATACGTAATATTTTCTGTTCTTCAGGTCCGGAGTGGCCAGAATGCCTTTCACATTGCCCACGGCGGTCTGATCGTTGGCAAGCTGGCCGGATCGGAACACCAACGGGTGAAGGCCGTAGAACTCAGTGGTCATTACGTGAGTGGTAAGGAAAGGAACGTTTAACTTGTCAATGTTCTTTGCAATGGCGAGACCCACGCCGCTCGAGAATACACCGATCAGCGCAACGCAACCGTCTTTGTAAACGAGCTTTTCCGCTTTGCTCACCGCGACGTCGGGTTTTACACGCGTGTCTTCAACAATGAGCTCGATGGGACGGCCCAGGACGGTCTTCTTTTCTTTGGCGGCCATCTCGATGCCGTCTCGCAACTCGACCCCACCTTGAGCCGCTATGCCGGAAAGCGGCACGATGACGCCGATCTTTATGGGTTCCTCAGCATCGGCGAACCGCGGCGTCCATAAGAGCGTGGCGGCCAGCAAACAGAGTGCAACAACAAACAGTCTTTTCATTTTCCCCTCCTATTCATTTGGGGCAGTAACGCCTGTTTGAACTACGATTTACTTGTCAGCTCTTCTGTCAATCCGTTCCGATCCACACCTCCTTCCCGGGTTGTTAACGTTATCGCTTCCGGAGGCGCATCCAGGCAAAGCAGCACTTGGGCGCGCCCCTGTAACCGTTTTCATCTCAGGCTTTCTCGCCCAGTGCCTGATCCACCATTTCCACGAGGTCGACAAGCCGGATATCGCTGCCGATACTTTTGGCGCCTTCGTTGAGATTGTAGTGACAGAAGGGACAGATGGACACCATCTTGTCCGCACCGGTTTCCATGCCCTCCTCTATGCGGAGCGCTGCGTTCTTCTTGGCCCATTCGCCGAAACCGGTCATCACGCCTCCTCCTCCTCCGCAGCAGTATGAATTGCCCCGGATGCGCTCCATCTCGACCAGTTCGACCCCTGGAATTGCCTGCAAGACTTCCCTCGGTTCATCGTAGAGACAATCGCTTTCGTCCACGTCCACGTATGCGCCTTCCCAGAGTTGGGAACCGTCTTTGTCCACGATAAATTTGTTCAGGTGTCTGCCCGTGTGGCAAGGATCGTGGTACGTGACTCTCGAGGGAAGCTCATTCGAGAATGCCAGTTCTTTCTCTTTGAGCAGCCGATGAACAAAGGCCGCTGTGTGAATGACCTCGATACCCTCCATCATTTCGCTATAGTCGGACGCGAGGACATAGTCTTTCTTGATGGCCCGGTAACAGCCTGCGCAGGACGTGATAATCTGATTAACACCTCGTTCTTCGTGCAATTTCTTGAACGTCTCGATGTTGGCCGATGCCACACGTTTGAATTCTTCGGCGTCGCCGACGCGCATGGCGGTCGAGCCGCAGCACACTTCGTTTTCTCCCAATATGCCGAAATCCAAACCCAACTTCTGAAAAATGGAGGCCGTGGCTGTTGGAACGGCGCGGGCCGCGGTATTGAACGCTCCCGTGCAGCCTACGTAGAACAGGATGGGCGCGGGCTCTTTGTTGATGTCCTTGATCGGTTTTTTGGCTTTCTTGAAGGGCCGGGTCCAGTCTGTACGCACCCTTCTCGGTCCCTGGTAGGGGTTGTTATAGTTTTTCATGGACTGGATGAGATTCTTGTGCAACGGCATGGGACCCGCACCCGCGTTCACCGCTTCTCTGCGCATGGCCTCGATCACTTCCGGTATATAAGGCTTGAAGTCCACCTGGCATTGGTTTTGGCAACCCGCACATACGGTGCACTTATATACAGCCTCGATGAACTCGGGATCGTCGAAAGTGAGCACTCCCGCCGTGATGCCCCGAGCAAAGGCCGCTTTTCCCTTGGAAGAGTAAAAGCCTTCGAAACCGAATTCCGCGCCGGCCGGGCAGATGGGCTTGGCCACGGGCGGCGGTCCGTAATTATAGGCGGTTCGGCAGGTGCCGCATGCAGTGCATCTCCAGTAATATCGTTCAAGATCTTTCAGAGACGGTATGTTCCACTTCATAGATATCCTCCCTGCCCCCTTTATGGACAAAGGGTTGTTGAACTGCTGTGCGTTTCGGGTGTCATATCCCGAGCTTTCCGGGATTCATGATATCGTTTGGATCAAGCATGGATTTCACTCGTTTCAACAGCATCAAATACCCCGGATGGGCCCGTTGGTTGATCTGCTCTGCGAAGTCCACAGGGGGCTTATATGGGAGACCGCCTTCGTCAAGATCCGCTTTCAGGCAGTCGACAATAGCGCGTCGGGCGTTTTCAATGTCGTCCGGATTCTGTTTGTTGAAGGGAATCATCGCTCTGAGCATGCCGTAGTGTACTCCCCGATACATAGACATGCGCACGGATGGTGAAAGGTTTGCATGGATGAGGATCTCTTTCCAACGGTTGTACACGGGAGCCCATTTCTTCGCCGGAGTGAACGTTCCCGGCCAGGAGATTCCGGCCCCCGCCATTTTGCAGTAGTTTTTGGTCGAGCCGACGATCTGGCTGGGCAACTGGGTCCGGGCGCGCAGCGCCTCTTCGGGATACTCGGTGACCTTGATGGAGGTACCCTTTTGCGTTTCTTCCTCGACAACGGTTTCCCAGATTTCTACCCGGGCTTCCTTTTCCTTTTCCGTAAATGAGTTCGTATTGGCAAAGCTGAACCATTCCGGCGCCTCGTCGGGCTTGGGGCGATAAGGATATGGAATGGGAACCTGGGCGAGCCACCAGGACACTGCGGTCAAATCGTCACAGATTTCATAGTTGCTCAGGTTCAACATATAGGAATACATGTCTTCCACATTATCGCAGGACACGGTGAAGACTTTCAGCACGGGAGGAATGGGATGCACTCCGATGCCCAGCTTGGTGACGACTCCGGTGGAACCCAGCCACCCTTTGAAGAGTCCATCCAGTTGGGGCATAGGCAATACGCTGTGCCAGGCATTCTCCTGAATGGCGCAGGATCCCACGCGAACGAGTTCGCCCGTGGGCAGAACCACCTCCATGCTGGTGATCTCCTGGCTGTTGAGCCCATATCGCGCGTTCAGCCCGCCAATCCCATGAGAAATGGCGCAGGAAGCCACGGAGGCGGAAGGCGGTCCCACCGGCCATCCAAAACGCAGATTGTGCTTATACAATGCTTCTGCGAGCTGGCCGTGAGACACACCGGGTTCGATGACCGCATAATGGGACTCGGCGTCTATTTCGATGATCCTGTTCATGCGTTTCAGATCCAACAGGATTCCGCCGCGTTCGGGGATGCAGAGTCCTCCGATATTGGTTCCTGCTGTGAAAGGAACCACGGGGATCTTCTCTTTATTGGCCAGGCGAAGGATCCCCTGTATCTCTTCCACCGTTTGAGCCATCACCACGTAGTCCGGCATTTTCGGCCGCACGAACGACATGTCGTACGAATAGGCGAAACGGACGTGCTTGGCTGCGGTGGCGTTCTTCTCTCCTACGATGGACCGCAGCTCCTTCAGTACGCCTTGATCGACGTTCTCTTCGTCAAACATGTAATGCATGTTCGAACCTCCTATAGATCTGTTGGATCTTTTTGTTTGTTCCGATGTGCAGAGTTTAGGCGACGGATCGCACCGATTACACTAAGCCGTTTCATTGCCGGCCCGGATGACGCGCCGGCCGTCAAGATCGGAATCCCGAAGCGAGCCGTGTCGCTGTTTGAAAACGATCAGGCTCTGCTCTACTTCTTTGACGTGGCGGAACATCTCGATACGCGCTTTTTTAGGATCGCGTTCCCGCAGTGCGGTCAATATGCGTTCGTGCGCGAGATACACTTTTTCCGAAAAATCGCGATCCGTCTGAAGCAGATCTTTTATACCCACGAGCATGTCTCGTACGGCGTCCATGATCAGGCAGATGAATGGGTTGTTCGCTATGATGGCGATCCGACGGTGGAAATCGATCTCCACTCCGTGGTTGAACTCATCCTCGCTCAGAGAGGCCTTCAATTCCTGATGCCCTTCCTCGAGTTGTTCGAGTTCTTCCTCGGATGCCGCCAGAGCGGCGATCTCCGCCAGTTCAGGTTCGATGATGCATCTCACCTGGGATAGTTCCGCAATGGAGGGGTTGTGAAAGTAGAGATAATTGGTGAGGGCGTCACGAGCGGTTTTTTCATCAACTTGCCGGATAAAGGCTCCGCCGGAGACGCCTTGGCGAACCTCCAACAGGCCCAAAGCCTCTAGGGCCCTGAACGCTTCCCTGAGGGAAGCTTTGCTGACTCCGAAATCTTCGGCAAGCTCTTTCTCCGAAGGCAATCGATCGCCGGGTTTGAGCTTTCCCTGAAGGATGGCTTGTCGGATCTGTTGCACAATATTTTCAGATATTCTACTGAATTTAGCTGTTTTGAACATGATGATCGGGCCCTATGAATCCGGGTGGGCGTACCCTGATGGTTGGGTTGGAGGGCGATGACAGGGGGGAGCGCAATGAGTCACCATCTTTGATCGAAGGTGTTGATTCGTGCTCCGCCGTCCTGCGGTAAATGCATACCAGCGCTATATGGCATATGGGCTGGGTCGTGTCAAGAAAAATTATAAACATTAAAACATCAGATATTTTGCTTGATTTGTCTTCGAATGTTGGCTATACGGCTTTTTTATTCGGTGACGCAGGCGACTCGACCGCCTGAAATCCGGCCGCCGACCGGAGGTGCGACGCTGTTTGAGTTTGATCTATCCAATCGGGTTCCCTGGTCGGGGCCCTTAATTTCAAGCATCTTATAAGATTTGTTTTTTCCGACCTCTATCTAAGAGATTTCATCAATCACAGGGGGACTGCAACCATGGGAGTCAAAATCGATGCGTTAAAATGTATAGGATGCATGGCCTGTGAAATGGCCTGCGGATACCACAGGGATGATGGGTTCGCTTTTCTGTCCGCTTGCATCGTGCTGTACCGGGGCCGTGAGAAAAAGAACTATTTTGGTGTGATCCTGAAGGAAGAAGAGCGCCTGGTCGTGGCCCGACCGGAAGGCGTCGAAGTCAAAATCATCGGGGCTGCCGATGACGAGGATGCTTCCAGCGAAAAGAAAGAAGAGGACGCCTCGGCAAAACCCATGCTGCTTCGGGAGCCTTGCGACCTGTGCGAAGAAATGAAATATGGGCCCATGTGCGTGAAAGTCTGTCCGGTTGACGCCATCACCCTGGAATCATAAGGAGATCGATATGGAATACCTGTCATCCGAAAGGATTCTCATCGTAGATTTGGAGGCCGGTGAGGTTTCGGAAGATGATCTGGACGAGGAACTGGTTGCGGAAAAGATCGGTGGAGCCGGCATCACCAAGGCCCTGTATGAACAACATCAGGAAGGCGAGCCCATTGTATTGGGCGCAGGTCCGCTGACCGGGACCCTGTATCCGGCTTCCTCTCTGGCCGTGATCACCGCCGGGAGCCCGGTCACCGGACATGTATGCCACGCCCCTGTAACTTACCATGCGGGAATTGAACTCAAGTACGCCGGATATGATTATGTAGTTATCAAAGGCCGCTCCAATAAGCCGGTTTACTTGTGGATCCATGACGGTGTAGCCGATATTTCCAATGCATCGGAACTCTGGGGCAAAGATCTTTGGGAAACCACGGACGCTCTGCGGCGGACATTGGGGGACGATCTGATCCAGGTCCTGGCCATAGGCACGGCCGGCGAGGACGGTTCGGATATCGCTCAGGTGGGGGTAAACTACTGGTCCAGCGGGGATCGCTTTGCCTTTGGCAAACTTTTTGGACAAAAGAATCTCAAAGGGATCGCTCTTCGTGGAATGGGTCTCCTGGAGATCGCCGATCCGGAGGCCTTTGTCGACGCCGCCTTTGAACTTCTCTCGAATATCAAAGACGGAGCCGCGGCAGGCAAGAAAGGGGTCGAAGACATCTGCACGGCTATGGGGCAGGCCGACGTAAAGGATTGGCTCGCCCCGTTGGTTCATCGATACAGCGCCTGTTACAACACCCCTTATCCCAGCCACACGTTCGTGTTTCTGGATGCGGATCCGAAAAAAATGACGGATCCGGGTACGGATGAGCCGGGCTTCAGAGTGACGGACGTGGAGGCCTTGCTGGGCTTCAAAAAACTGGGGTTATCCGCCGAGGCCGCATGCCGGTTGATGAAAGCCTGCGCCAAACAGGGCGTTGACGCTGCCGCAGTGGCCGAGTTGTCCGGGCGGGCGGGAAAGACCGACGCCGGGGAAATCGAGGCCTCGCTGTCTTCGCTGACCGGAACCGTGTCCCTGCCGGGAAGAGGTATCTTCAGCCCCTGGAGTCCTCGGAAGCCGCTTTTCGGCGATTTCTCCGTCTCGGGTGAAGCGAACGATTGGTGGGAACGCAGGATGGCCGTTGCCTATGTGTTCGGAATCCATCCGATCTTTGCAGTGATGGCCCCGGAATTGACCGAGGAAAGCATGCTCGAGATCACGAGGATCGGAACCGAACTGGAACTCGATGGGGAAGTCCTGAATGCCGTGGTGGGCGACCTGCTGTCCTGAAAGGACCTGAGGCGGCTCCGCCTCGTATTCGGCGGTCAGGAAAAGACGCCCGGAACCCGTGCCCGTGCTCCGGGATGAGAATAGAACCTGTTTCCGAACGTCGGCGTTCTCAACCTCCTGCCCCCCTGGCCTGATTTCCGGATACGGGTCGGCCGGGGGGTGATTATTCGAGAGAGGGGTCGCGTTTCAGATCCACCCTATTCTGCGGTTTGAGGCGAAATGCGCGAGAACGCTTACGAATTTTATGCTTCGATCAACGCGCAGTTGGCTCGGGGACGGAAACTGTACTGCCGGGATGCGGAAGACGGACGAACCGTTTTTTCCGAGAATGCAGACGACGGACGGTTGCTCCGTTACCCGAAGATCGGAATCTATGCGGGCGCCGGAACGTCCCATTCGTGGCTCTGGTTCGTCGAGGCGTTTGATCGGATGGGTTTCCATGACCTCGATTTCCTGGATGAATCCCGTCTTCGATCCAGAGGACTGAAGGATCTGGACGTACTGGCCGTTTCCGGCGGTGATACCTTTGCCGTGGCCGAAGCGCTGGGAGAGGAAGGCGCCCGCCGTATCGAGGCGTTCGTGCGTCAGGGAGGCCTCTACATCGGATCCTGCGCCGGCGCTTATCTACCCCTAAGATCTTCAAAGACTCCTCTGAATTTGTTCAATTACGTCAACGTGAAAATCACCAACCTGGCAAAAACACTACCCGAACCCACGCGTATGGCGTATAAGTTCTGTACCGCCTACGGATGCGATTTTGTTTTTCACCCCGTTCGCGAAGAGGTGATCCTCAGGTCCAACGGCGTCAGTCCGTTCGGCGGCTCCCACGGGATTGCGGCTCCCATGTACGGCGGACCCTCCATGACGGCCACACAGGAGGTCGAGGTTCTGGCGTATTACGAGAACTTTACCGATAAGACCCTGTTCCTGGTGGACGAAACCGTTGCCAGGGATACCATGATCGATCGTGCGGCTGTAGTGCGTTCACGGATGGGGGAGGGGACATTCGTGTTGTTTGGTCCCCATTTCGAACATCCTCACTATCCGGAAGCAAACAGATTGATGGCGGACATCATTTTCTGGGACCTGAGAAAAACGCCCATCAAAAAGGCCTTATCCTCGGACGCCAACGCTTTTCTCGCAGAAGAAGAGCGATCCGCATTGCTGAAAGACCTAAAAAGGGAATTGAGCAACAGCAGAATCGTGTCCGTGGGATTGGAAGTCCTGCCGCTTAGATGGATGATCGGGGCCAAGGTCTACGAACCGGAAAAGATACGAGTATTTCTTGAAAGCATGTGGAACCGGGTGATGGTGCTGGAAAAGAGCAGACACATCATCGGCCGGCCGGGTGAACACGAAGCGCTGGTCCGAGCGGCCGGGCGGACAACGGAGCTGCTACGGAGCATGAAACGTCGGATCGATCTGAAGGAAGAAACCTCGGAACATGCTGAAGAACTGTTCCGCCTGCTCCACGTATACGCCACCCTGTTTCTCGATATGTATTTCCGCAGCGTATCATACGACGGAGCGCTGTCTCGGCAGAGGTGACGCGTTGAATCATCGGACGCTATAGGCCGAAAAAAAAGCCGGCACTCATGTAGCGCCTGAAGACAAAGACAGGAAAGGGACGACATTGAAGAAGGCTGCTTTCCTTAGAACGGTGAACTTGAACGGTCGCCGGTCCGTTCTGCCGGGAGTGTTTCTAATCGGCTT
>Ga0068714_10003174_pt1 | contig 19835 bp, 15 predicted proteins | sample MTBNYHSulfiMetaG_FD_62988 | JGI IMG/M metagenome (GOLD analysis project Ga0068714, IMG submission 62988) | Enrichment culture microbial communities from rom New York Harbor, USA that are MTBE-degrading - MTBE-NYH (New York Harbor Sulfidogenic)... | ecosystem: Environmental > Aquatic > Marine >... | reverse complement strand
TTTTAGCGACTGAGGTAGTTTCTAAGATTGCTGCAGGGGAGGTGATTGAGAGGCCGGCCTCGGTGGTCAAGGAACTTATTGAGAATTCTCTCGATGCGGGAGCTACCCAGATTGCCGTAGAAGCCCAGGGCGGTGGAGTAGAGCTGATTAAAGTGAGCGATAATGGGGCGGGTATCCCAGCACCGGAGCTAGAGCTTGCCTTTCACCGGTATGCCACGAGCAAGATTGACGATTTAGGCGATCTGGAGAAAATCTCCAGCCTCGGCTTTCGGGGTGAAGCTTTGCCCAGCATCGCCGCTGTTACCGAAGTCGAAATCCTCACTCAAACATCTTCGGAGGTTGTTGGCAGCTATCTGTATTTAAGAAAAGGGGAGGTAATTCGCAAGGAGAGCCGAGCCAGGCCCCAAGGCACAACCATAACAGTGCGCCGCTTATTTCGCTACTTCCCGGCACGACTTAAGTTTCTCAAATCCGCAAATACCGAAAATAGCCACATCGCCCATTTGGTAAGCCAGTACGCCCTAGCTTTTCCTGAGGTTAAGTTCAGCCTGGTTCTTGATAAACGCCCCAGCCTGCGCACTACAGGTAATGGCGACCTGCGCGAGGCGGTAAATGAGATCTATGGTTCAGAGGTAACTCAAAGGATGCTGAAGGTGGAACAAAAGGACAGCCTTGCTAAAGTCAGCGGCTTAACAAGCCCACCTGCCTTAGCCCGCTCTAATCGCAACTATCTCAGCTTTTTCGTCAACAGGAGGTGGGTGCGCAGTCCTTTGCTAACCAGGGCGACTGAGGAAGCCTATCGTGGCTTACTTATGGATGGCCATCACCCTATTGCGGTAATCAATATCTCACTGCCGCCTGAAGAGCTTGATGTCAACATCCACCCTGCCAAAGCCCAAATAAAGTTTTGCCATGAGCAAGCTGTCTTCAGTAGCCTACAGAAAGCCATAGAGGAGGCATTAGCCAGGACTCCTATAGCCAGTTCAAAGTCTGTGCCCTTCTCAGTTAGCTCAGGGCCGTGGGAGAGCCCCCGCATAATAATGGATAACGAGCCAACTTTTGTTGTCGCCCAGCTGCCGACCATGGAATTACCAGTTTTGAGGGTACTGGGGCAGCTGGCCAACACATATATTATCGCCGAGGGACCTAATGGACTCTATCTCATTGACCAGCATGCTGCTCATGAGCGCATACTTTATGACCGAATTTCAGCTCAGTGGGCACAAAGGGAAGTTGAAGTCCAGGGATTACTCCAGCCTATAACTATAGAGCTTAGTCCCAGAGAGGAAGAGACCCTGAGGGCTAGTAAAGAGTTTTTGGCCGAATTTGGCTTCACCATTGAGCCTTTCGGAAATAGAAGCTATGTGATACGCGCCATACCGGCACTAATGGCCAGAGCGAATATTATTGAGATAATAAGTGCGCTGCTTGATAGCCTTGCCAGCAAAGAAAATCCCAATCCCTGGGAGGAAAAGATAGCCCAATCTCTGGCCTGCCACGGTTCTATCAGAGCGGGACAGCAGCTAAGCAATGAGGAGATGCGGGAATTAATAAAGCAGCTAGAGCAAACCAAGCAACCGCGCGCCTGTCCTCATGGCCGGCCAACCATGATGCATTTAAGTTCTCATCAACTAGAGAAGGAATTTGGCCGGATAAACTAGCCTCCTCCTAGCCTCGCCAAGTGTGGTAAATTTAGGCTTTGCTTTAATTTAACCCTCCTCATAATATTAATAAGCGAGCTATATTTTAAAGTTTTTTGGTAGACCTTACGCACAAATTCGAAAGGTTACCTTGCGGCCTAAGTATATGTTAGAATAAGCGAGATTCGTTATCTTCTTTGAATTACTCGGATAAGATTTCTACCCGGAAGTATATATGATTTACTGGGCTCAATTACTGCATTTCTATCAGCCACCGACCCAGGTGCCGTCAGTGCTAAAAAAGATATGCGACGAATCATACCGCCCTCTACTCCAAGTCTTTGAGGAGTATCCCAACGCCCGGGTAACCATAAACTTCAACGGGGTCCTGACTGATATGCTGATAGACTGCGGCCATAAAGATATAATTGATGGGTTAAGAAGCCTTGCTGAGAATGGCCAACTTGAATTCACAGGAACCGGCAAGTATCACCCTATTCTTCCCTTGATACCCAAGGAAGAAGTAAAGAGGCAGATAGACCTGAACGCACAGACCAATCGCCGCTCTTTTGGAAAGGCATATGCACCCCAAGGATTCTTTCCCCCTGAGATGTGCTACAGCCAAGACATTCTGCAGCCTATTATCAAGTCAGGGTATCGCTGGATTATTCTAAGTGGTATCGCCTGCCCTGGGGAATGGCCTATGGATATTATTTACAGAACAGTGTGTGATGGACAGGAGATAGTGGTTTTTTTCCGAGACGACGTGCTCAGCAATAGGATAAGCTTTCAAGACCTGGGGGCTAAAGAATTTATTGCTCACTTAGAGGAATGGAAGGGTAAAAGAGAGAATATCTATGTAGTCACGGCTATGGATGCCGAAACTTATGGCCACCACATTCAGGGTTGGGAGAGGACATTCCTGGCCAAAGTTTATAATGAACTAGAACCACGTGCGGAGCCCATTGCGGAAGTTAAGCAAGCTAAGGCATTAGCCGGGCAGCATACCGCCCTTTTGACCAATAATGAAGCTGCGGGCAAAATCCAGATGGTCACCATCAGCCAACTTCTCGACCTCTTTCCCCAGGGTTCAAAGATAGAGCCCAGGCCATCCTCCTGGAGCACCACAGCCGATGATATGCAAGCCGGCAACTATTATCCGTTGTGGCAAGACAAGAAGAACGAGGTGCACCGTCTTCAGTGGGAACATCTTGGCATATGCATCCAACTGGTGAATAAGGCACTTGAGTGCGCCGATAATGAGGAAAGCCGGCAATCTGCCACCATTGCTCGGGGACTTCTGGATCGGGCTGAACATAGTTGCCAGATGTGGTGGGCCAGTAACCAGCCTATGTGGGACATCAACCTCATCCACATGGGCCTGCTCGATCAATTGCGAACCGTGGTTAACGCCTACCGGGCTATAAACAAGAGCGGGGCCAGTGAAGAGACAAAACGAGAATATTATTACCGCACTGTTGCTGCCAGGGATATCAGAAACAAACTGGAAGATAGGCTATTTGTGCAATAGCAGTGGAAGCGCGGAACTATGTACTGGAGCAATTTCCTTCACATATATCAACCACCAACCCAGACCGAGGAAATAGTCCGCAAGGTAACCGATGAGGGCTATCGGACGCTGGTGCGTGTCCTGAGAGAAGCACCTGGAGGTAAAATCACCCTAAACATAAATGCTGTTCTCACAGAACAGCTTGCCAGATACGGGCTTGATGACGTAATTCGAGGTCTTCGCGAATTAGCCGAGCGGGGGCAGATCGAGTTCACCGGGAGCGCTATGTATCATCCTATTTTGCCTCTTATTCCCAAGGACGAGGTCGTCAGGCAGGTCAAGCTCAATAGCGACGTTAACCGGCGTTACTTTGGGGAAGTGTACAAGCCTATGGGCTTCTTCCCTCCTGAGATGTGCTACAGTTATGAAGTAGCCCAAACCGTGGCCGAGCTTGGCTTTCGCTGGATAATCGTGGATGAGCTATCCTTTAAGGGAAAGATTGGCTCCGTTAACTACGACCGCCTCTATAAGGTAGAAGGGCTTGGAGATTTTCTGGTGTTCTTCAAAGAACGACCCTTCAGCGCTGGCATTACTTATGGCACATATCCTTCAGCAAAACCTTTTCTGGCAGCTCTAAAAGGCGGGTTAGAGAAAAATAGCTATCTTCTCACCGGCACCGATGGCGAAGTCTATGGACACCACCGCCGGGAGCAAGAAAAGCTGCTCTCTGAGGTATTTGCCCGGGGAACTCCCGAGACATGCACCATCTCGGAGCTCATCAAATACTTCAAGCAAGTGGACAATGTGAATCCAGTCCCTTCTTCCTGGAGCACCTGGGAGGACGAGGTGGCACAGGGCATACCTTATCCCCAGTGGCAGTATCCGGGGCATGAACTGCACAGGTTGCAATGGCAGCTCACCGATTTTGTATTGCACACGGTTAAGGGAGTCCCACCAAATGCACCTGGATTTCCTGAGGCACGCAGACTTCTGGACGAAGGACTGCATAGCTGCCAGTACTGGTGGGCCAGTTGCCGGCCCTGGTGGAGTGTGGAAATGATTGAATGTGGTGCCCGGAAACTATACCAGGCTGTAGAGTCGCTGGGAGATACCATCGATGATAAACAGAAAAAAGAAACCAGCAGAATATTTCAAGCAGTGGTGAGCAAGGCAAGGGAATGGCAGGAATCAGGCGAGGCCCAGCGCCTGAAACAGGAATATAGAAAGGAGCACCCCGAAGTTTCCACCGAGCTTACCTTTGGGGGTTAGGGAGAATTATGAAGCGTGTTTACGTTATCCTTGCATTTCATGCCCATGAGCCGCTGTGGGACCTCCCCAACGAGCTTATTGCCTTGGTGGATGACCCCGAAATACGCGATGCCATTCGGGGGGAGAACTATGTTTTAAAAAGGGCGCGAGAGGAACGCGATATATATGCTCACCTGGTACAAACGGCGGAATCACTGGGAGCTCCGGTAGCTCTGGATATCACCAATGAACTTTTGGTACAGCTAGCCTGGTACATACCGGAGACATTCCAAAACTTGGCAGCGGCTTACAAAAACGGCACTATATACCCCTTGTACACACATGCCCATCATACCCACGCTGCCTTACTTACTTCCGATGAGATAGCCGATGAGCTCCGCCTCAATGTAGAGCTGCTTCACAACGTGATGGGTGTTTCTGAGCCAAGGCACAGTGGTGCATTTCCCACCGAAGGGTCTGTGGATGCGGCTAAGTTAACTGCCTATAAAGACAGCGGTATGGAGTACATCATCTTTCCTCACCTGGGTGACCGCAAGGCACATTTCATCGTGGATGGGAAATGTGATGTCCAATATCGTGCCTTTGCAGTGGGGCCTGATATGCTGGCGCTACCCCGTCATTTTCCGGTGTCCCAATACATCTGGCGACCGATAACTCGTTATGACCCCAAAGGTGTGAAAAATCAGGGATATATTCTGGGAAAATACTGGGTCTTTGCCGAAGAATATCGCAATAAATCTTACATCCCCTTTCCCATATCCTGGGAAGAGGCGGTAGCCGAGTACACCGCAGTGCTGGAAAATGCACTGACGGAGTCGCCTGACGGGGGCTTAATCCTCTATATTCAAGACCTGGAACTCATGGACTTCGGTGATATCGCCCTTCGGATAATGGAGCAAGCCTGGAAAACTGTAATCAGTAAGAAGATCGCCGAAGTCCAGTTTATAACTCCTGATGACTATCTGGAGAGCTTGGACGATATGGCAAAGCTGCCTCGGGTTCGCTTTAATCAGGTCTCTTGGGCCCCTGAAATACGCCTGGTTCTTCGCTACGATGGCCACTATCCACCGATTAACACCGGAGAGTTCAGGGATGTGGACCTTGATACAGCGGTTTTTAAGCAGCTACCGTTCGTCTTCTGGGAACCTGGTCGTTTCATCATAGATATTTACGGGGCAATCCTGGATGCCTTTGGCATACCCAGGCGACTAGCTGCAGACGCAGCCTTGCTCCATGATACCAGATATGCGATTCCACGCTTTGATTTTAAAGACCAGGTAGCCTTGCACTACCGACTGATGAAGCGAGCCTGCAACTGGGGCTGGCGACCTGAAGAGGGGCGCCAGAAGCGGCCTTTCCTACACGGCTATCGCCTTTCGGAACTTCTTCTCGGCACTGCGCCTGAGGACAGTGCCTTTGCCGGCACCAGATACGTGCACCCTGGTGATACTACCTACGTGGGAGCGGAGCGAATTCTGGAATTCCTTCTTGATACCCGATTTGATTACTTGAGAGCTGGCATTGAGGAGAGTGGTCTTGCTGGTGAGCAGAAGGAGGCAGCCTTGCTAGAGATTAAACGGGGACAGAGCCACCGTGTCATTGCCACGGAATTTATTCACCGCGCACTCGAAGCCAGCCGCTCCGTTGAATCGGCAGCGACTCCCGATGGGAAGGGTGAGGCACTGAATCGCCTTATTCGAGAGCTGAAAGGATATTGCCGTGAGGTCTTTGTCGCCACCGACCACATACAGCATGGCTGGGGTTATATCAATGACGTAGATGCCATGATCCTGACCATGTACCAGCATCTGTACGAAATTTACCCTCCGAAGTTTCCCACGATGTTCAGAGAGCTCTTACCCGAGGAGTGGAAAGCGCGAGAAAACCCCAAGCTACTTTAAGCCTCCGATGAGACGCGCCGCTGTGAAATTCTCAAACACTATTACACTTTACTTTGCAGAAAGGAAATTCTCTGTGCTACTATCTTGCTAGCTTGGATACGGGACTTAGCCTTGCTGAGGTCATTTGCCAGCTTATCATCTGCCACCACATCCCTGATCCAGCTACTGAAATCTTTTCTCCCCTCACCCGAATGGTAATGGAAAGTCTCGTCACTCATATCATTTAGAGCTTCTTCAAGCTCCTTGAGATTCTTGACGACCCTGCCATCTTGACACCAGAAGCGTTTTTCGTCCAGCACATCCCCCAAACGTCTGCTTGCTTCCTCCTTGTTAATCTTGGCAATCTTGGCCATATTCACCCACCTCCTGACTTGATACTATGGTTACATTATACTACAGAAATTCCCAAACCAAAATCAAAAGGAGTCGCAGAATGTAAGGAACAATACACGCCACCGAATCTGCGGTGTAGTCCCTATGCCAGTTTTATATCGGAGTGCGTGTTTACTTCCTTTAGAAACTGCAACAGAATCCAGCTTCTCAAGTCGTTGCGACCCCGCAATGGAGCCACGAACTTGCCCTTAATCCAGATGTGCTCTGGTTCAACATGGATCAGGACACGAGGGCTATTCGTGGCTTCGTTCAGAAACTGAGGGTAGCCATTTTGGAATACTCGACCGGCCTCTCTCAAATAGATTTCGTCTTGGCTCTTTAAGACAGCTTCCAGGAGTTTACTAGCTTTCTCTATATTGCTATCAGTGGTGAGGGGAATACGGACTTCATCGAACATATAGTCAGAAGAAATAGACTCAGAGTGCACCGAATAGTCCTTTGAGTAATTCAATACAGGCTGGTCTAGGACCATCATGTTGGGCACATGCAATAACCTGCCAGTGAGCTCACCTCCTAGCTTTTCGTCTTCCCCAACCTCTTCTAAAATAGTATGGAGTAGTCCCACCCTTCGCACATCACCTTTCACGTTATCAATGCGAATTCTATCTCCTATCCCATAAATGCCGGAGAAGGTGATGGCAAAGTACGCTAGAAAACTAGCGGTATATTTTTGTAAAGCTAGAGCCAGCCCCAAAGTGATAATAGGCACCCATATAGCTATCTGAGGCACGTAAATCGCTGCCACGACGGTAGCTGCAGCTAAGGCTGCCAATACGGCTAAAACCACAACTGCCGTGAGTAGCCTAACACTACGTATTTTGCCTCGCACTATGAGTGCCATTACCTCATTGTGAGCTCAGCTACCACTTGACGGTAATTGATACGCACATCTCTCCTTTTCTTTCTCAAGAATCAAAGAATTCTCCATCCCAGATCAGGGGTGGGAGAGCCACCCCTCCCACCCCTAGGCTCCTGGGCTATAGCCTACCTACTTTTTGGGCCTAGGTTTGCCAGGCATGGGTTTCTTTTGCACTTGTATCACCTCTTTTTTCTAGAGATAAACATGAGGCTTTAATTCCTCTTACGAATATGTTATAAATAACCGTTGCTTCACTTATATTCATGATATATAAATAATGATTTAACATTCATGTATAATTATACAGCTAACATACTGTTTGTCAAGACCTTTGGCGGAAAATTTGAAAAAATTTATTAAAAGGAGGTGAAATATGCCGGAGTGGATATTTCTTAGCAACCACGCTCTGGTGCTGAGCTATATCGCTCACCACCCCCGGATAACTGCTAGGGAACTGGCTAATGCCGTTGGTATTACGGAGAGGGCGACTAGAAAGATAATCGCCGACCTGCTGGAAACCGGCTACATCGCCAAAAAACGAGAAGGACGACGCAATCACTATCGAGTCAACCCTGACCTCGATCTGCGCCATCCTATCCATGGTGAAACCGCTGTAGGAGACCTTCTTGAAGCGCTAGGTTGGAAGAGGCCAAGGAGAACTGTAAAAACACACTGACGTGAGCATAACTCCAAAAGATAAGGTTGCTAGCCTAAGATTTTCTTCACAGATTTTCTATTTGCATAAACCAGAAGCCGGTCTCCTTCCGCGATTTTCTCGTCCCTGTCCGGCCTAGTTAGGTAAGTGCCGGCTCTGTCTATACTAAGGATTTCTATGTCCCCTTCTGCGGTGATATCAGCCACAGACAAGCCAATGCTCTTCGAGCTTCCTTTTATCATGACCAGACTAATAGCCCAGTCCTTTTCCACATGGAATATTTCCTCAACCGCTGGAGCTCCCCTAAGAATTCGGTTCATAACTGGCCTTTGCAGCCAGGCAGGAATCCGACGGCCAACATTGCTTCTTATAATTAATTGATAGAGGCCGAATATGCCTCCAACTATTATGGCCAGGCGAATGAAAAACCACGTGTAACCGCTCACCTGGGTGAAAGATGCCACTAAAGTGGCAATTACAGTGACCGTGCCGGCATTTCCCAGTATAATGAGAATGGTCACAATTCTGCGCCTGATTCTGTTTCCCACCACCCGTTCAGCTTCTCTCGTCGTGAAGCCCGTTCCCGAGAAAGCGGATAACGCCTGAAATCTAGCCACATCAGGTTCTATCCCAGTTAACTCGAGGGCAAAGCCCCCAATTCTGACGACGATGAATGAAACTAGAATAGCTATCAATAAAATGCCTACATAAGCCATATTCAACACCTCCAAGTTAGGTTCTGCTGAGGCATGGATGGCACTGTCTGCGTAGAAGGTTGCGAGTGCCCAATCGCTTCGCCTTTCAGTTCAGATGCCAGAGACATATTCTTCATTCGGTAACTTTAGAGCCACCTCCTCCTCCTGAAATAGACTGCCAGAGAAACACCTATTACTGCCATTACAATCAAGATGATAAAGTACCCATACTTCCACTCCAACTCTGGCATATTTGCGAAGTTCATGCCGTAAATGCCGGCAACAAAGGTCAGAGGAATGAAGATGGTGGCTATGAGTGTCAGCACCTTCATCACCTCATTCATGCGGTTGGACACTGAAGAAAGATAAGTGCTCAGTACACTCTCAGTCATATCTCTGAGACCAAGAGTAAGCATCTCAATCCGAACCAAATGGTCATAAATGTTGCGGTAATATATTTGAGCCCGCTCGCTTATCAGGGCATATTCGCCGCGGCTGAGCCTGTTCACTATTTCCCGCTGAGGCAATATGACCCGAGTCAACGCCAGTATGCTGCGTTTGAGCTCCATAATCGACATCAGTGTTTCTCTCTTCGGCTCGTGAAGTGCCTCAGCCTCGAGTTGGTCATTCTTCTCATCCATCTCCTCGATAGTAGGCATGATATTGTCCACCAAGGCATCTATCAGGTCATGAGCCAAGAAATCAGCTCCCCTACGCATAAGGCGTCCGTCTCTTTGAATCCGGTCCAACATAGATGAAACCGACCTCATGGGTACATCATGGCTGGTGACCACGTAATTTTTCCCCAGAAAAAGAGCAAGTTCCGTGGTCTCCTCTACCTCAGACTGGATGTGGTAATTGATGCCATGAACGATTATAAACAGGTAGTCCTCAAAGTCATCTATCTTGGGTGGATGTATATTCTTGCTAATGCAGTCTTCTACTGCCAGGGAATGGAAACAGAATACATTGGATAGTAACTCGGCATCCTCATTCGTTACATTCTCCATATCAACCCAGAGCAACCCTTTCCCTGTTGCCAGAAAGTTCTTGATTTGTTCCATGTTTAGCTGGTCCAGGAATTTCCCATCCGGTGCCAGATAGAAAGCACACTGTATCATCGTCGCCTCCTTAAACTTCGCAAAAGTTGCTAATAGTAAATACTGCCAGGAAGGCATTGTAGGCAGAGCGATCAAAATAGCCCTGGGCATTAAGGAAAAAGCTACATGCCAGGGTATGCATCTTAAGCAGAGGGTTAAACCATTCCCTATCGACATAGCTGGGCAGGATCTCCTTTTCAGTCAACATTAGTTTGCCATCCATTTCAGTCTGCAAAGAATGTAGTTATTCATATAATAGCATAAGCCATATTCTGCTATAATACAATGTTTGTCTGGCTTTAGAAGGAATCGACTGATATCTCCTCGGTGAGCCATGGCAGAGATACTGAGTTAGCATAACGATGAAGGTGAAGGCAAAAATGGGTGGGTAAGGGAGAAGTACGTTGCCCAAAGGGAAATTACCTGAGCGAATAGACAGACTGGAGGAGCTGGCCAATAATCTTTGGTGGAGCTGGCACCCTCAGGCACGTGAGCTGTTCCGGGTTCTGGATTATCCGTTATGGCGGTCGGGTGGGCACAACCCGGTCAAGCAATTACGTGAGATCAGCACCGATAAGTTAGTAGCCGCCGCCGCTGACCCTACGTTTCTTAATCTATATGACTCTGCGATGGCAACTTTCGATGCTGACATATCAGATAAGGATAGCTGGTTTTCTACTAAATATCCTAATGTCTTAGACGGCCCTGTTGCCTACTTCTCAATGGAATTTGCCATACATAATTCCCTTCCCATATATGCTGGGGGGTTGGGGGTTTTGGCCGGCGATTTGTGCAAGGAGGCGTGTGACTTAGGGCTGCCCCTTGTCGGGGTTGGCTTCATGTACCCCCAGGGATATTTTCACCAGCATATTTCCGCTGAGGGCTGGCAAGAGGAAGTTTATGAGAAATTGGATTTCGATGAAGCACCTATCAACCCAATCAATCCAGTCTCTCGTTCTAAGTGGTGTGGCCCACTGATTCAGATTGAACTGGGTGGTCGGCCCCTATATATTGGGGTGTGGCAGGTACGTTTGGGCCGAGTCAACCTTTATCTACTATGTTGTGATGTTGAAGGGAATATGCCCCAGGATCGGCAGCTATTTGCTCGCCTCTATACTGCAGACCGAGAGCAGCGCATCCAGCAGGAGATCACGCTGGGAATTGGTGGAGTGCGTGTCTTGCGGGCCCTTGGCATCAAACCCTCAGTGTGGCATGCCAACGAAGGCCACAATGCCTTTATGATGCTGGAACGTGTCAGGGAAGAGGTAGAAGAAGGTGCGACCTTCGCCGAAGCCCTCCAAAAGGTACAGGCGGCTACCGTTTTCACCACTCATACTAAAGTCGCCGCAGGGCATGAAGTCTTTCCTCTCTCACTTGTAGAGAAATACTTTCATGGTTATTGGGAATCCCTGGGAGTCAACAGGGAAACATTCCTGGAACTGGGACGACAGAATGGCGCAAGTGACCAAACGTTTAATATGACCGTGCTTGCCTTAAAGATGGCCGACCATCGCAATGCTGTTAGCCAGCTTCACGGGAAAATTACCCGAAGTATGTGGCATGGACTCTGGCCCGAAGTTAAAGAGGATGAAACGCCTATCTCTTATATTACTAACGGGATTCACGTGCCCACCTGGGTTGCTCGGGAGATGGGCCGCCTCTACGAGCAATACTTGGGACAAGATGTGCTAAAAAGATACGATGATACCACTCTTCGGGAGCTTGTGTTAAATATTCCTGACGAGGAACTCTGGGAAGTGCATCAAATTCTTAAACGTAAACTTATCGGCGCTATGGTAGAGCGAGCGCGGCAATGTTCCACTGAGCGTGAATGCCCAGCTCGGCAAGTACTGGCTATGGGCTCTTTGTTCGACCAAAATGCTCTGACCATCGGCTTTGTCCGCCGTTTTACCGCATATAAGCGGCCGGAGCTAATCTTCCATGACGTAGAGCGTCTCAAACGGATTGTCACTGATAGATGGCACCCAGTCCAGATCATATTCGCTGGCAAGTCCCACCCCGCTGACTTTCCTTCAAAGCAACTGCTTCACTATGTATATACTCTGGCTACGGATCGTGAATTCCAGGGACGAATAGCTTTTGTTGAAGATTACGATATACATATGGCTCACTATCTGGTCCAGGGGGTAGATGTGTGGTTGAATACGCCTCGCCGCCTTTATGAAGCTTCCGGCACTAGCGGCATGAAAGCAGCAGTAAATGGTGTCCTGCATCTCAGCGTGCGAGATGGCTGGTGGTACGAAGGGTATAACGGCATTAATGGCTGGTCCATCGGCGATGAAGTCGAAGCATATGACCCCAGGGAGGAAGATAACTCAGATGCTGCGGCACTCTACCGCCTTCTGGAAGAGGAAATTGTACCTCGCTACTACCAGCGTGACAGGAGTGGGGTGCCCCATGGCTGGATGCACATGGTTAAAGAGGCAATTGGCTCGATTGTACCTGTCTTTTGCACCCGGCGGATGTTGAAGGAATATGTCGAGCAAATGTATATACCAGCGGCTCGTAAGTAAAATTGACCTCGAAAGGGAACTCAATTGAATGGAATTAGACACGGCATTCCCGAGGGGTTAAAATAACTATGAGGCTGTTCAAAAAATGTAGTTGCCTAATTTATTTTACCCCACAAAATCTATGATTTGCTTGGATGAGGTAACGCGTAGATGAAAAAGGTATTGGCCCTGATCCTCGCTGGTGGAGAAGGGAAAAGACTAAGTGTGTTAGCACAAGGGCGTGCCAAGCCAGCAGTCCCCTTCGGTGGTAAATATCGTATCATTGACTTTACCTTAAGCAATTGTGTTAACTCCGGGATCGACAAAGTGGCGGTCATACCACAATATAATCCTCGCTCATTGGCACGCCATATTGGTGTGGGTAAATCCTGGGACCTCGATCGTGTAGTCGGGGGGATGGCTTTACTCTCCCCCTTTGTAAGCACCAATGGAGAGATGCACTGGTATAGGGGCACTGCCGAGGCTGTTTATCAAAACCTCGATTTTATACAGAACAGCCGTGTTGAGCAGGTGCTCATCCTCTCGGGAGACCATGTTTATATCATGCATTACGAGCAGATGATTGAGTTTCATCGCCGCCAGGGAGCTGACGTTACCCTCGCAGTCACAGAAGTGCCTTTAGCTGAAGCCAACCGCTTTGGCATCGTGACTCTGGAAAATAATAGGGTGGTTGCCTTTAAGGAAAAACCATCACAACCAAAAAGTAACTTGGCTTCCATGGGCGTTTACTACTTTAACAAGGATATCCTCTTCAAAGTTCTAGAAGATGCTCATCGCCGCGGATTGCAGGATTTTGGCAGCCAGCTCATCCCTGAGGCAATAGACAAATACAAGGCTTATGGCTATGAGTATCAGGGTTACTGGCGTGATGTCGGCACAATCGAAGCCTACTGGCAGGCCAATATGGACCTCATTATTGATTTACCACCATTTAATCTCTACGAACCTGGGAGTCAAGTAAGAACACCCTCGTTAGATATGCCCCCGGTGAAGCTGGGGCCAAAGGCCCAGGTAGGCAGAAGCCTTGTCAGCAATGGTTGCATCGTAAACGGCAGCGTATTTAATTCGGTGCTTTCTCCCCATGTTTATGTGGAGGCAGGAGCTCAAGTGATAGACTCCATTGTTTTTGATGATACCATTATCGCCAAAGATGCTGTTGTCCACCGCTCCATCATTGACAAGGAATGCTATATCGCCCAAGGATGCTGCATTGGCTATGGCGATGACTATGTTCCGAATAAGGACGAACCCTTATACCTAAATTGTGGCATCACTGTAGTGGGCAAAGGAGCAAGGTTGCCCCCAGGGTTGAAAGTCGGGCGAAACTGCAAAATCGATCCTGGGGTACATGAGAGCAACTTCTCTACCCTCTTTATTCCCAGTGGTAGTTCTGTCGCAGGCGGAGAAAACATTCTCCAAGCCCGATTCCAATAATGAGAATTTTGTTTATTGCCTCTGAGGCCTTCCCTTTAGCTAAAGTAGGAGGGTTGGCAGATGTCACAAGCTCTCTGGCTATAGCCCTCCGAGACTTGGGACATGAGCCATGTTTGGTATTGCCTAAATACGGTAGCATAAAGGCCCCCATCCAGGAGATTCAAGGGAAAGGTTTTGCTGTCAACCTCATGGGATATTCTGAGCCAGCCACCTTGCAAAAGACCATGCTAAAGGGAAGGATACCAGTATACTTGGTGGAAAACCAGCGTTACTTTGGGACCGAGGGAATCTATACCCAGGACGAATTAGACCGCTTCCTTTTTTTTTCGCTAAGCATACCCAGCATCATTTCCCAGCTTGATTTTCGCCCCGATATTATCCATTGCCATGACTGGCATACTGCTTTAACCCCTTTGGGAATTAAAAAGGCAAAGATAGCATTGCCCTGCATATTCACCATCCACAATCTGGCTTATCAAGGGCCCTTTGACCGACAATTTTTCCTACGCTCCGGGCTTTCCTCTGTATGGCAGGAATATATCCCAGTCGGTGCTCCCAGGCCATCGCTAAACTTCATGAGCCAGGGAATTCTTCTGGCTGACATTGTGACCACGGTTAGCCCTACCTATGCCTCAGAAATACTGACACCGCAATATAGTGAGGGCTTGGAGCAATTACTAAACTATCGGCGCAATGAGCTTTACGGCATAGTTAATGGCATCGATTATGATGAATACAACCCGGCAACCGACTCTTATCTGGAAAAGAACTATGATTCCACTACGATAGAAAGAAGGGCTGATAATAAACTCGCCCTGCAAAGAAAGAGTGGGCTGCCACAAAAATCTGACATTCCTTTGTTTGGTATGGTGTCTCGTCTTGAGGAACAAAAAGGGATCGATTTGCTACTCCAAGCTATAGAGCCATTTATTGCAGAAACAAGAGCACAATTGGTTATTCTTGGTGAAGGAAGGGAGCACTACCATAAATTGCTTGCCGAGGCAGGGCTAAAGTACCCCGACCACCTCTCGGTATTTATTGCCAATGATGAACGATTGGCCCGTCTGATCTACAGTGGCTCCGACATATTTCTCATGCCTTCGCGTTTTGAGCCTTGTGGATTGGGGCAGCTAATAGCCATGCGTTATGGTGCCATTCCTGTGGTGCGACACACCGGCGGGCTGGCTGATACAGTGAAGGATTTAGCTAAAAGAAACGGGAATGGCTTTGTGTTTCAAAATTATACCGTCTTGGAAATGCTGGATGCTATAAAAAGAGCCGAGGAGAGCTTCTATCACCGGGCTGAATGGCAAAACCTGATGAGACGCAATATGAAGCTAGATTTCTCCTGGAAATCCTCGGCTAGAAAATACGAAGAGATTTATCTACAAGCACGGAATGTGTCTCAGACTTACCAGCCATAGCCACCGGCTCGTAAGTATTTTCACGAGTTTTTCGCGATCTTACTCTAAAGCTTGTCTTCCTATCTTTCCCAGCATGATAGGCGAAAAGTTCAACGCCTGGAGTTGACCATCTTTGCATATGTTCATTGACAGACGCATACGAATAAGGCACAATTTTTCTTTGAAATAGCATGGTGACGGAGCAATAAGGCGAGGCTACAGGACTATGGAAGAACCGACAGGTCAAGTACGGATGATCATTGAAGGGCTAAAGCCCGAAATAGATGGCGGCCGCTTCCCCATCAAGCGAGTTATTGGAGAGAGGATAGTCGTGGAAGCCGACATTTTTGTCGATGGTTATGATGCCATATCGGCTTTGCTCCTCTATCGTAAGGAAAATGACTCTGAATGGGCTGAAACTCCTATGGAACCACTAGTCAATGACCGCTGGCGCGGCTCGTTTGTGGTCGCCGAGCGCGAGCGCTATCGTTACACTATTCTGGCCTGGGTTGACCAGTTCAAGTCATGGAGGCGAGACTTAACAAAGAAGTTCCAGGCAGGCCAAGAAGTCTCGCTTGAGCTTCTAATAGGTGCTCAGTTGCTTACAGAAGCAAGCCAGCGGGTTCCTGAACCTCAGGGACAAAAGATGAAAGAATGGGCAAGCACCCTGCAATCTACACAAGCGGCAGAGCAGGCGAAAGTCCAGCTAGCTCTCAGCAAGGAACTGTCGGAACTCATGGATAAGTGCCCCGACAGGCGATTTGCCACCACTTATCCCAAAGAGCTTGTGGTGGTGGTTGATAGTGAAAAAGCTCGCTTCAGCACCTGGTATGAAATGTTTCCTCGTTCTTGTGCTCCTGAGTCCGGACGCCACGGAACTTTCAAGGACTGTGAGGTTCGCCTTCCTTATATTGCAGCCATGGGCTTTGACGTACTCTATTTCCCCCCAATCCACCCTATCGGCCACGCGCACCGTAAAGGGAGAAATAATAATCCTGTAGCCAACTCGGATGACCCAGGGACCCCTTGGGCCATCGGCTCGAAAGAAGGAGGACACAAGTCCGTTCACCCCCAACTCGGCACCTTGGAGGATTTCCAGGGCTTTGTAGCCAAGGCTCGCGAATATGGTATTGAAATCGCCTTGGACATTGCCTTCCAGTGCGCTCCTGATCACCCTTATGTAAAGGAACATCCAGAATGGTTTCGCTGGCGCCCCGATAACACTGTGCAGTATGCAGAAAATCCGCCTAAAAAATACGAGGATATTTACCCCTTCGAGTTCGAGACCGAGAACTGGAAGGAACTCTGGGAAGAACTCAAAAGCATCGTGCTCTTCTGGATTGAACAGGGCATCCGCATTTTTCGCGTGGATAATCCTCATACCAAGCCATTTCGTTTCTGGGAGTGGCTGATTGCTGATATCAAGAAGTCATACCCCGATGTCATTTTCCTCTCCGAAGCATTCACCCGTCCCAAGGTGATGTATCAATTAGCCAAGTTGGGTTTTACTCAGTCCTATACCTATTTTGCCTGGCGCAATACCAAATGGGAACTCATGCAATATTTCACCGAGTTCACTCAAACGGAAGTGCGGGAGTATTTACATCCTAATCTCTGGCCAAACACACCGGACATTTTGACCGAATATCTTCAGTTTGGCGGCCGGCCGGCTTTTATGGCACGATTGGTCATGGCAGCTACCTTAGGATCCAGCTATGGCATCTACGGCCCGGCTTTCGAGCTCTGTGAAAACCGTCCTAAGGAACCAGGAGGCGAAGAGTATCTCGACTCAGAAAAATACGAGATTAAAAACTGGGATATTGCCAGGCCTGATAGCTTGAAGGACTTCATCGCCAGAGTCAATCGGATTCGGCGGGAGAACCTTGCCCTTCACAGCGACTGGAGCCTTCGTTTCCACGAAGTAGACAACGAGCAGCTAATTTGCTACAGCAAGCGCACCGATGACCTCTCCAATGTTGTCTTGGTGGTGGTGAACCTGGATCCGCACCATAGTCAGTCCGGCTGGGTACAGTTTTCCTTAGAAGAACTAGGTATTGACCCTCAAAGGCCTTACCAGATGCACGACCTCTTGAGCGACGCCCGCTATCTCTGGCAGGGGTCGCGAAACTATGTTGAACTCAACTCGCAAATCGTCCCAGCTCACGTCTTTCGTATGCGTCGGCGGGTGCGCACAGAGCAAGACTTTGACTACTATATGTAGAGGGGAAATTTATATTTAACTGTTGTATCATTGCCGGGAAACAATCTGACTGAACAATGAATGCTAAATCAATAATTTTGGTAGTGGATAGCAACCGCAGTAACCTGGAACTTGTGTCGCAGCAACTCGGACAAGCAGGTTACCAGACGCTAACTGCTGCCAGCCTGGAGGAACTTGACCAGGCTATTCAAGGGGAAGAGAAAATCGCACTTTCCTTGATAGACATCTCCGGGTTTGACCGGCATATCTGGGAGCGCTGTGAAGAGTTACACAAAATCAAGACGCCTTGCATCGTGATCTCACCCCAGCGCAGCCCCAATATTCAACGGCACAGCATGAAACACGGGGCCAGCGGGCTGCTGGCTAAACCGCTTGACTTTAAGGATTTACTGGAACATATACACACAGTGCTTGGTGACTAGGATATGAAGGAACGAAGTCATATGGGACCATCGTCATTCAGGGATGATCCTCTTTGGTATAAGGACGCTATAGTCTATGAGCTTCACATTCGTGCCTTCTCAGACAGCCAAGGGGATGGTGTGGGCGACTTTTTAGGTCTTACAGAGAAGCTTGATTACCTCGAAGATTTAGGGGTTACAGCCCTCTGGCTGCTCCCCTTTTATCCTTCACCTTTGAAGGATGATGGTTATGATATCTCCGACTACACCAGCATCCAGCCCATCTATGGGAACATGCACGATTTCAAGGCTTTTGTGGATGAAGCACACCAGCGTGGTCTGCGTGTCATCATAGAGGTAGTCGTTAACCACACTTCTGACCAGCACCCCTGGTTCCAGCGAGCCCGACGGGCAGCAGCGGGAAGCCGCTGGCGCGACTTTTATGTTTGGAGCAACACGCCAGAAAAGTACCAGGACGCCCGCATCATTTTTAAGGACAGTGAATACTCTAACTGGACCTGGGACCATGTAGCCAGGGCATATTACTGGCACCGCTTTTATTCACACCAGCCAGACCTGAACTATGACAACCCCGCCGTTAGACGGGCTATCTTGAGAGTTATAGATTTCTGGCTAAGGCTCGGAGTTGATGGACTTCGGGTTGATGCGGTGCCTTATCTCTACGAGCGGGACGGCACCAATTGTGAAAATTTGCCTGAAACACACGCTTTCCTGAAGGAGCTACGCAAGCACGTCGATGGGAAATTCAAGAATCGCATGCTTCTGGCAGAAGCCAACCAGTGGCCAGAGGATGCGGTGGCCTATCTTGGCGATGGAGATGAGTTCCACATGGCTTTTCACTTTCCCCTTATGCCACGTATGTTTATGGCTATCCGCATGGAGGATCGCTTCCCCCTCATTGACATTCTCCAGGAGACACCAGCGATTCCAGAGGCCTGTCAGTGGGCTATTTTTCTCCGCAACCACGATGAGCTAACTCTTGAGATGGTCACAGATGAAGAGCGGGATTACATGTACCGGATGTATGCCAGTGACCCTGCTGCCCGGCTCAACCTCGGCATCCGCCGGCGCCTAGCACCACTCTTGAATAATGACCGCAAAAAAATTGAACTGATGAATGGCTTGCTCTTTTCCCTGCCGGGGACGCCGGTGATTTATTACGGTGACGAAATCGGCATGGGGGACAACTTCTATCTCGGTGACCGCAATGGGGTGCGTACCCCGATGCAGTGGAGCCCTGACCGAAACGCAGGATTCTCCCACGCCAACCCCCAGAAACTTTATCTCCCCCCAATTATAGACCCCGAGTATAACTACGAGTCCATCAATGTAGAGAACCAGCAAAATAATCCCGACTCTCTTCTCTGGTGGATGAAGCGCACCATTGCTCTTAGGAAGCGGTTTAAGGCTTTTGGACGAGAGAGCCTTGAGTTCCTGCAACCGAAAAATCGCAAGGTCTTGGCTTTCCTTCGCCGCTACCAAGATGAGGTCATCCTGGTCGTGGCTAATCTCTCACATGCTGCCCAGCAAACTCAACTCGACCTTGCCGAATTTCAAGGAAGGGTGCCAGTTGAGCTCTTTGGATGGGCGGAGTTCGCTCCCATTAGCGATGGTCAATACTACTTCACCCTTGGCCCACATGCTTTTTACTGGTTTTCCCTCGAATCGGAACGCGCTGAGACGCTTCGCTTTCGTGCCTTGTCTCCAGAGGCTGTCGGGGCCCTCCCCACTTTGACTGAGACAGAGGAAAAGCTCTTTGTAAAAGAGAATTGGTTTGTCCTGGAGGCAGTTCTGCTGGA
>Ga0068714_10003172_pt1 | contig 19849 bp, 21 predicted proteins | sample MTBNYHSulfiMetaG_FD_62988 | JGI IMG/M metagenome (GOLD analysis project Ga0068714, IMG submission 62988) | Enrichment culture microbial communities from rom New York Harbor, USA that are MTBE-degrading - MTBE-NYH (New York Harbor Sulfidogenic)... | ecosystem: Environmental > Aquatic > Marine >... | reverse complement strand
GATAGAAACCGGTTTATGCGCCAATTACCATCTGCCTGTCGTTTGGTCTTGAAGTTCGCAAACGGAAAAAGCAAAAGCCCCGTCGAATCGACAGGGCTGATTTTACTGGCTCCCCGTGTGCAACCCTTTTCATAACCGTTCTCGTTCTCCGGCTGTTAACCGAAAACCTTCAATATCAATGAGTTATCAAAGATCAGGCCACTCCCGATGAGGTGGAAGCGGTATTGAGTTACGTTTCCTTGTCTATGTAAACGAGCTCAATTCTCCGATTCCGACCGGTTCCTTGCAACAACTAATGGTTTGGTTTATTCTCCACGGATCATGACCAGTAACATTTTAAACGGAGTTTTGGCATGAAGCGCATGGGAAATATTGGCCGGCATAATCAGCATCTCACCGGCGACCACATTTTGTGGCTGGCCGCCGATCATGATCTCCGCTTCGCCGTCAAGAATATAGACCACCGCGTCAAAGGGTGCCGTGTGCTCACTCAACCCCTGACCCTCATCAAACGCGAATAGCGTTACATTTCCGATATCTTTTTTTATCAATGTCTTGCTGACCACGGAACCGTCCGCATAGTCAACGGATTCTGTCAAATTAAACGCCTTGCCTGTTACAGCGCTGGATGTGTCGCTCATACAGCCTCCCTTGCCGATACGTCTGAGACGCCGTCTGCATGTTTGCCGCCCGACGCCTCAGACGGAGATCTTTTGTTTTACGATACCTTTTCAAATTCATCCTTGCCGACGCCGCAGATCGGGCAAACCCAGTTTTCGGGCAAGTCCTCGAAAGCAACACCCTCCTCGTCGCCTTCCGCTGGGTCATAAATGTAATCACAGGGGATGCAACGCCATTTGTCCATGATTGTTCCTCCCTTTCGCACTGGTTAATTCGTACGGTGTTTTCTATTTACTGAAGCAGGAACATGTCCTTTGCCGTCGTCTGCGGATTATTTCGACGCTTGCTCGGATCCTTGGTTGCTTTAGGCTTAAAACGTTCCGGTAGGAAAAAAAATTGGCGCGCCCGGCCCGACTCGAACGGGCGACCTGCGGATTCGAAGTCCGACGCTCTATCCAACTGAGCTACGGGCGCGCTGAATTTGGGGGGAAAGGAAACGCTTTGGGGAAGCGTTTTCTGGATGTCCCATACCATCGGCCCGTGGGTTCGTCAACCCGAATTTACCTTCCGAATACACATCGGTTTTTGGGCGCGAAGCGCCCAAAAACCCGCTTAACAAGTTTGGGAGGGGAGTTCGAGGGGAACTTTTTTTAAAAGGTTCCCCTCGACCATCTCTATATCCTACCGCCTTTCCCCCTACATAAGGAAATCTTGTTTTTCGCAACGTTTGATGCTATTTAGAATTGTATTTCATGCATATCTGTTTGAACGTATCGCCGAGCGGCGACGGTATGTTTGGTCGGGGCCGGGTGCATTCCCGTAAATAAGCCCGGCCGGTTACGGTTGCAGCGCGAAAACGGCTCGGCGCATCTATGGTAAGTCAAAAGGAGGAGGTATGCCCGCTTCGAAGGACCGGGAACGAGTCATCGACATGGCGGTAGGCCAGATCGAACGCCAGTTCGGTAAAGGGTCCATCATGAAACTGGGCGGCGAAGGCGTAGCGGTGGACGTGCGCTCCATTTCCACCGGATCGTTGTCTCTGGACATTGCGCTGGGCATTGGCGGTATTCCGAGGGGGCGAGTGACGGAGATTTTCGGTCCTGAATCGTCCGGCAAGACTACGTTGGCCCTTGAGGTGATTGCCGAGGCCCAGAAAGCGGGAGGCGTGGCCGCGTTCGTGGACGCCGAGCATGCCCTGGATGTTCAGTACGCCCGCAAATTAGGGGTCCTGACGGACGAGTTGCTGGTTTCCCAACCCGACTACGGAGAGCAGGCCCTCGAGATCACCGAAATCCTGGTCCGCAGCGGTGCGCTGGACGTGGTGGTCATCGATTCCGTGGCCGCGCTCGTGCCCAAGGCGGAGATCGACGGCGAGATGGGTGATTCCCATATGGGTCTCCAGGCGCGGCTCATGAGCCAGGCGTTGCGCAAACTCACGGCCATTATATCCAAATCGCATACATCCGTGATTTTCATCAACCAGATCCGGCACAAGATCGGCGTGATGTTCGGGAATCCGGAAACGACCACGGGCGGAAATGCGCTCAAGTTCTATGCGTCCGTGCGGTTGGACATCCGTTCGAGAGGCGCCATCAAGGACGGCCAGGACGTGGTGGGTAACCGGACCCGGGTTAAGGTAGTCAAGAACAAAATCGCTCCGCCTTTCAGGGAAGCGGAATTCGACATCATGTACGGAAAGGGAATTTCGAAAAGCGGGGACGTGCTGGACCTGGGCGTGAACCTGAACCTCATTGAAAAGAGCGGATCGTGGTACTCGTACGATGGGGAGCGCCTCGGCCAGGGGCGCGAAACGGCCAAACAGATCCTCGAGGAAAATCCGGATATCATGCAGAAACTGGAAGCGACCATCTTAACTCAATCCGGCCTGATTCATACGCCCCCTGATGATGAACCCACTACTGAGGAAGCCCCATGACCGGAAACGACATCCGATCGCTGTTTTTAAAATTCTTCGAGGACCGGGGACACCGGGTGGTGAAAAGCTCGTCGCTGTTGCCACAGGACGATCCAACGCTGCTCTTCACGAACGCGGGCATGGTTCAATTCAAACGGGTGTTTATCGGCGAAGAGCGTCGGGATTACAGCAGAGCCGCATCGTCGCAGAAATGCGTCCGGGCGGGAGGCAAGCATAACGATCTCGAGAACGTGGGGCAGACCGCCCGGCATCATACCTTTTTCGAGATGCTGGGCAACTTCAGTTTCGGGGATTATTTCAAACGTGAAGCCATCCGTATGGGGTGGGAGCTGCTGACCGAAGGATACGGCCTTCCGGCGGACAAACTCTACGCCACGGTCTATCTCGAGGACGACGAAGCGCACGAACTCTGGCGGAAGGAAGTCGGGCTGCCCGAGGAACGCATCTCGCGGCACGGAGAAAAGGACAATTTTTGGGCTATGGGGGATACGGGTCCCTGCGGTCCCTGTTCGGAAATCCTCATCGATCAGGGCCCGGAAATGGGATGCGGCCGGCCGGATTGCGCTCCAGGGTGCGAATGCGACCGATACCTCGAATTGTGGAATCTGGTGTTCATGCAGTTCAACCGGGACGAATCCGGAGTTATGACCCCCTTGCCCAAACCCAGTATAGACACGGGTATGGGTCTCGAACGTCTGGCAGCGGTATTGCAAGGCAAAAAGAACAATTTCGATACGGATCTGTTTGCGCCCATTATGAAAGCCATCGAGGCGCGCTCCGGGTGCACGTATCTCGAAGACCCGAAGAAAGACATCAGCTTCCGTGTGATCGCTGATCACGCCCGCGCGGCGGCGTTTCTCATCACGGACGGCATTCTTCCGTCCAATGAAGGGCGGGGGTATGTACTGCGTCGTATTTTACGGCGCGCGGTGCGCTACGGCGCCTCCCTGGGCATGCACGATCCCTTTCTGCACGACATTGCCGGCGCGGTGGTAGGAGTCATGAGCGGGCCTTATCCCGAGCTGGTTCAGTCACTGGAATTTGTGGCCAAGGTGGTTCAAGGGGAAGAGAAGCGCTTTTCCCAGACCCTCGAGAACGGCCTGAGTGTGCTCTACGAGGAAATGGCCAGGCTCGACAAGGACCACGGTGTGTTGCCCGGCGAGGTGGCGTTCCGCCTGTATGACACGTTCGGCTTTCCGGTGGACATTCTCAACGACGTGGGCCGCGAAGAGGGCTTTACCGTGGATCAGAAAGGCTTCCATGCGGCCATGGAACGACAACGGGAGCAGTCCCGGAAATCATGGAAGGGCAGCGGCGACGCAGAAATTCCCGAGGCGTATCGAAGCCTGTCGGGGCAGGGCGTAACCTCGGAGTTCCTGGGATACGAGCTTCAGGCCACCCCGGCGAAGGTGGTGGCCCTGGTGCGCAACGGCAAGGCTGTGGAGCGGGTCGGGGCCGGGGACGAGGTCGAAGTGATCCTGGACCGGACCACTTTATACGGTGAAGCTGGCGGCCAGGTGGGCGACCGGGGGATCATCCGGTCCGAAGGCTGCGAAGTGGAGGTGACGGATTCGGTCAAATACGGTGGCCAACTCATTGTGCACCAGTGCAAGGTGTCCAGGGGAAGTCTGTCCGTGGGGGATGAAGTGGAAGCCGTGGCCGAGTCCGAATGGCGCATGCGTACCGCGCGCAACCATACGGCCACGCATCTTCTGCATGCGGTTTTGCGTTCCGTCCTTGGGGACCATGTGAAGCAGGCGGGTTCCCTTGTTTCTCCCGAGCGGCTACGGTTCGACTTCGTACATTTCGAGCAGATCGAACCGGAGGTTCTCCATCGGATCGAGGAAAAGGTTAACGAAGCCGTACGAAGCGACTATGAAGTTGCCACTGACATTACCAGCATGGAGGAAGCCATCCGGAGCGGGGCCATAGCGCTGTTCGAAGAACGTTATGGCGAGGAGGTCCGGAAGGTTTCCGTGGGCGATTTCAGCGCCGAACTGTGCGGAGGAACCCACGTCACCCGTACAGGGGAAATCGGGTTCTTCAAAGTCGTGTCCGAAACCGGTGTCGCTGCCGGGGTTCGCCGCATCGAGGCGCTCACCGGATCGGGAGCGGACGCCTATGTCCGGAGTCTCGAAGATGAAGTGCGGCAGATCGGAAATCTGGTGAAGGCGCCCTCCGGAGAGATCCGCTCGAAGATCGAACGACTTCTGGCGAACCAGAAGAAGCTCGAGAAAGAGCTGCAAACCGCGCGAATGGGCCGGAGCAGGGACGTACTCGGAGAACTCATGGAACGAGTCCGGAAAGTCGACGGTGTTTCCGTGCTGGCGGCGAGGGTCGAGATGCCGGGCCCCAAGGAGTTGAGAGACCTGGGGGACCGGGTCCGCGATCGGCTGGGCAGCGGTGTTGCGGTACTGGGCAGCGTGCAGGAAGGAAAGGCCATTCTCCTTAGCCTGGTGACCAAAGATCTGTCGAAAACGCTGCACGCGGGAAAGATCATCGGCCGGGTGGCCGAGCTGGTGGGAGGCCGGGGAGGAGGCCGCCCGGATATGGCTCAGGCCGGAGGCCCCAACGCGGATCAACTGAACGAGGCCCTCGAGAAGGTCTACACCATTGTGGAGGAACATCTTTGAGGGCGCGTCGGGGGAAAGCCGGGGGACAATGTTCCTCCGGACCCTCCTGTCAGCGATTCCGCCGATGGCTTCGCAAGAGCAGTGGAAGCCATAGGATTGCGTGAACTTCGTCGGTAGATTGATACAAAAGAGGAAATAAAATAGAGGGTCTTAGCCAAAATAAATAAGCTGTTACCTTAAACAATTCGCGGTGTTTGAACGGATGGGTCATGGCGGATAAGAAGATTCAGATACTTCAGAAGATCCAGGATGGCCGTGGGTTGCCTTCGCTGTCGCCCGTAACCGTTCGACTCATCGAGGCGGCTTCCGAAAACTCGATCTCGGTTTCGGACCTGGTGGGAATCATCCAGCAGGACCCATCATTGACCACCCGGTTGCTGAAGATGGTCAACAGTCCGTATTTCGGCGTCCGCCGGCCGGTCAAAACCCTGTTACACGCCGTGACCTATCTAGGGCTTAAACGCGTCCGCCTTACCGCCCTCTCCCTTTCCCTCAAACAGACGTTTCAACTGCATAGCCGTAAGGGATTCGATTACGATCGGTTCTGGCGCATGTCCCTATACAGGGCCATGACGGCCCGGAACCTGTGTCTCGATGCGGGTGTCAAAGAGCTGGATGCGGAAGAAGCCTTTGTCGCGGGACTGATACTGGAAATCGGCCAACTCATGATGTTTGAGGCCATGGACGTCGACCAGCGTCGGGCCTATCCACACCAAGAGCTGTCCGGTGTCGAACTGCTGAAATGGGAAACCGAGAATCTGGGGGTCAATCACAGGGAAGTCGGCCGATTGATTTTGAAACGCTGGCGCTTCCCTCCATCCATTGTGGAGACTCAGCAATGGGACGGTGAACGGGCTCTTTCCGATGAATCTTCCTGGTCCTGCCGCATTACCGAACTGGCGCATCGGGGCGCCGAGATCCTGTTCTCCAGAAGTGAGGAGCTGTTCCCGTATCACCGAAAAGTGAAAGAGGTACTTGGGCTTTCTCCCGATCAGGTAAACGAAGTGCTGGGACGGGTGTTGGCGGAGGTGGACGAGCTGGCCGGTGCGCTTGAACTCGAGTCCCGGTCGGGGAAAGACGTGCTCACCGTAATGGAAAAGGCCAACCAGGCCCTTTGCCGTCTGAACGGAAGTCTGGAAAAGCATGTTCAGTGGTTTTTGGAGCATCAGGCTCCTTCCGATCCTTCCGGGGAAGCGCGCGAAAAACGGACGGTGGGGGATGAAGGGAAAACCGTGGAAGCCACGCTGCAGGCCGTGGCTCACGAGATTCGCAATCCGCTGACGTCCCTCAGCGGGTTCGTCCGGAGGCTCTCGAAAAACCTTCCACCGGACGAAAAAAACAGCAAGTACCTGGAGATCATCCTTGGAGAGGCCGCCCGGCTGGAGAGGGTAATGGACGAACTCAGCCGTTACAGCCGGTCTTATACGCCCGAATTCGGCGAGCATGATCTGTACCGGGTGGTGCATGGCGTTATTGAACAGGTCCGGACGCGCTTCGAAGAGAGAAACATTGAAATCCGACTCGAGATGGACCGGGCGGTCCCTAAAATGCGGTTTGACGCTCAAGGCATCGCGGAAGTGCTGTTCCGTTTCCTGGTGAATTCAGCCCGCTCCATGGATCAGGGCGGTCCGCTTACCGTCACCTGCCAATACGAAACACAGGCACGTATGGTGAAACTCGTCATCCAGGATTCAGGGAAGCCTTTTCCGGAAGAGGCGCTGAACGAATGGATGGATCCCATCATGATGTCCAGGACCTTTGGTGCCGGCTTGGGAATACCCATGGCCAAGAAAATCCTCGCGTCGCACGGCGGCGACGTTCACTTGACGCGACGGGACCTGGGAGGAAACCGGGCCGAAATCTCGCTTCCCGTGCAGCCGATCCATCAGGGGCGGTAGCCGGGCGATTCGGTCGATGGTTCCGAAGCACTTTGGAATTCCTGAAGCCTATAGGGACGCTTTTTCAGAGCGGTAAGGTCGATTTTTAGACCCGCCGCTCCGAGAATTCCCACCTTTTCAGACGTTTTTCAGCGTGAATCATTACCAGAAACTTGATAAATTCGTAAAAAGTGGAAAGTGGCCGTTTTCCGTCATTCCGGCGAAAGACGGAATCCAGTAATTTCAAATACTTCTGGATGCCGGATCAAGTCCGGCATGACGCCGTGGGAACTTTTTGCAAAGCCATCAAACTTTGGTTTCTCCGGTGGAAGTGTGCTATAAGAAGACGCGCCGGCGGTTCAGAGAAGCCGGAAACGTCACGGTTCGTCATTTTTAAATGACGACCTTGACCACCTTACCGTCGGGTGGAACAATGACATGATCGATGTTCAGAACCAAAAGGACTACCGCAATCTCGCCATTGACAAGGTTGGCGTCAAAGATATCCGATATCCCATTACGGTAAAAGATAAGGTCAAAAAGAAGCAACGGACAGTTGCCTCCATAAACATGTATGTGAATCTTCCCAAGAGCTACAAGGGGACTCACATGAGTCGCTTTGTGGAGATCCTCAGCGAATATCGGCATCAGATCAGCATCGAGAACCTGCCTCATATTCTGGAAGAAATGAAAAAACGCTTGAAAGCGGCCTCCGCTCATATGGAGGTCTCCTTCCCGTATTTTATTGAAAAAGAAGCGCCGGTTTCCAAAACCAGCGGCCTTATGGAGTATTTCTGCACATTCAAGGGGACCCTCAATCACGGCATGGACCTGATTGTCGGGCTTAAGATCCCCATCAACACCCTGTGCCCCTGCTCCAAGGAGATCAGCAAACATGGCGCCCATAACCAGAGGGGCCAGGTCTCGCTCGAGTTGCGCTTCCAGAGGTTCATCTGGATCGAGGACATCATCAAGCTGGTGGAGGAGTGCGCTTCGAGTGAAGTGTATTCCATTCTGAAGCGGGCGGACGAAAAATTTGTCACCGAGCGGGCTTACGAGAACCCCATGTTCGTGGAAGACGTGGTGCGGGAAGTTGCGTTGAGACTCGATGGCGATGAGAATATCACCTGGTTCACCGTGGAAACCGAAAATTTCGAGAGCATACACAATCATAGCGCCTATGCTTTCATCGAACGGAGAAAGTCCTGACCCGCCGCTGTATCCATGAAAAACGATATCGTTTTTACAACCGGACACCAAAAGCGTTTTGCGGCAACCCTCGCTCTGCGTTCGCTGACACGAGCGTTATGGCCCACGTTTCATGCCTGACCTTCTGCTGATTCAACCACCCATCGAGGATTTCTACGAGACTCGGGTCCGGGCCGAACCCATGGGATTGATGAGCCTCGCTTCGGTACTCCTTCGCTCCGGAATTTCGGTGGCTCTATTGGACGGCCGCGGCCGGGGAGGCCAGAGAACCGTTCAGGCGCCTTCGGTGCTCCGGGAGGCTGCGAGTTATTCTGTTCCAGGAGACCGGTCCCCTTTCCGTCTATGGGGAGCGTACAGAAGGTTCGGACTCGAGGACGAACAGATAATCGAACACGTCCACGAGCTGAACCCCCGGGTCATCGGCGTATCCTTGTCCATGACGCCCTATGCCCCGACGGTGTTTCGTCTCATCCATAGCATCCGGGACGCCGGGCCCGACATACCTGTCATTGTGGGAGGGCATCACGCCACCGCTTTTCCGGAAGATACGCTTGCAAGAAGCGACATAAACGTTGTGGTGCGTGGCGAGGGGGAGTCGGTCATTGCCGGCATTGTGGAAAGGCTCATGACAGGTGCATCGGTTTCCGAGTGCAATACCGGCGAACCGTGTGCCCCGGAAGCTATTTCCAGCCAGGTTCGGAGGCGGCTGGACCGGGACCGCTACCGGATCGGGAACCACCGCTTGGCGATGATGCATACGAGCCGGGGATGCCCCAAGAACTGCGAGTTCTGCTCGACCCGGAATCTGATGGGAAAGCGGTTCAGGTCCCGCTCCGTTGACTCGATATTGGACGAGATGCTCGAACTCAGAGCATCGTGCGGGATTACGGCGTTCGATTTCGAGGACGACAACATCAGTCTCGATGCGGAACGGTTCAGGGCCCTGCTCGAGGGCGTGGTAACGAAGTTCGGTGAACGCAACGTGCTGCTGAGCTGCATGAACGGTCTGGCCTACTTCGATCTTGCGAGCGAAGACATCCCCCTCATGGCTCGAGCGGGATTCGAACGGATGGATGTATCCGTGGGAAACAGCCGCCTCCACTCAGACGATCGTTGCGAGGAAGGCAGACCTTCGGACTGGAGCCGCCTTCAACATCTGATCGGTGTGGCGCGTCAAAGCGGATTGGAAGCAGGCGTCTACTTCATTGTTGGTTATCCGGGCCACCGTTTTTCGGAGGATCTGGACATGATTCGGTTTTTGTCCGAACAGCCGGTGATGCTGGGACCGTCGGTTTTTTACCCGCCACCGGGAACGGCTCTGTACAGCCGTCTGCTGAAGGACGGCCGTATAGCCGACGACTTCGAAGTATGCCGCTCGTCTGCGGTGGCCTACGAGGATGGTGAATATACGAGACCTCGCGTGCTCATGCTGCTCGCGGCGTGCAGAGCACTTAACTTTATCAAATCGATCCACAAAGGGAACTCCGGGTCCGTGGCGGACTGGGTGCGGGAAACTTTGGGACGACAAGGATGGCCCTTTTCCGGCGGCGGAGAAATGTGTGGCGGCGCTCCGGAGGCTGCAGCCGCCTATCTTCTTCACAGAAGCTTCAAGCATGGGGAATGGTTCTCCTTGCACAGAAGCAGGAAAAAGAAAAGCGGCGCCTATTCCTACCGTACCGAGAAGACGCCTTATCAATGCGAGGAGGTGGTTGAATTTCTCGAGCAGTTGAAAACGGCCGGTGCACAACGGGAAAATCAGAAGATATCCGTTCAGAGGGTAGTTGGGGTACTTCCCAGATAGAACCGGGACCAGGGTGCAGCCCGCCACCTTCCCATGCGTTCCGATTTCGTTGCCCCGGGGAAAGCCGGGGTTCAGGGGCGGCTACTCCGGGAACAGCCTGCCAACCAGTTTCTCATCGTTTGCCTCTTTGCGGTTGAGCTGTTATTCTACATCCGAATTCCTCGCAAAATTAAGCTGAAAGTCGCTTGATCATTGCCTATCTGTTTGATATGAAGCGAAAAGTGGATCGAGTAGGAGCAGGATTGTACACCCTGTTTTCAAACTGTGATGATGCGAATTCTATCTTAATTGCTCCGTCGGTGAGGCTCGGTCTGGGAAATACCATGGCCTTGGAGGCAACCGGTAGCCTTAAGAGGAGACACGGAGGCGTGGCGTGTATAATTGCAGTTCATAGTTTCACATTCAGTTCGGAAAGGAGGTCAGGAGGAACAATTGCGCCTATGTAGTTAACCGAAATTATTATCTTGAGGAGGAGATAACAAAATGAAAAAAAGTTTGGCATTTTGTATCGTTATGGTGTTCGTTTTGGGTGCGGTTAGTCTATCTTTTGCCGCCGATAAGACGGAAAACCCTTTAGCAGCCAAGGAAAAAGAAGTTTGGGAAAAGGCGTGTACCGCCGTTCCGCCGGAGCGCCAGCTTAATGTGCAGCAGTTCAAAGAACTATACGATAAAGTGATTGCCGGAGAGGAGCAAGCCTATCTAATTGACACGCGTACACATCCCGAATTCTACGCGTTCCACATCCCTTATACGGACCATGTCCATGCGGGTCACGCGTATACCATTCCAGGCCTGATAAAGGACAAAGACGCCAAAATCGTGGTCTGGTGTAGAACCCACAAGAGGCAATGCTACGTGGCTGAGAAGCTTGTCGAATACGGCTATACCAACGTATGGATGTATTCGGAGGGTATCGTTGGTTGGATGAAAGCCGGACACGAGGTATGCAACCAGTTTACCGGTCTGTTCAGGGTAACGGAATATCATAAGCAATTCACGGAACAGGATAAAGAGACCGGAAAGCCCATGTGGAAAATAAGGGAGTTTCACCCTTATTGATCCTTAGCACTAAGCCTTGGGAGGATGGGAATCGCTGTTCTCTCGATGTTTAACGGGATATATTTGGAGGGCGATCGAGGGCTTTTCAAGAAAAACCCTCGGTCATCCCCTTAGACATAGGATGCTTTCGCACGTTGCGCTGAAGGCCGTCTTTTTGCGAATCGCTTTCGCGATTCGCAAAGGCGCGGCAGGGGGGCCGTGCACGTCGGCGTCATCGCCCCAATTTCAGGTTCATGGTTTTCTCCTGCAGTTATTGGATCATCCCGGTGATGTAGATGGGGATATACGGGCGTATCTTACTGTCCGTCAGAACATGCAGGGTATCGATGTAGCGTCCTTTTTCCCGGCGTGTATTTTCCACCCGGATAACACACCGGTTGTTGCCGTCGGCGCAGCGTTGCGTCAGTTCATACTTGATGAATTTACCGCTCTTGGCTTTTATCTCTCCGATGATAAAGGGAAGGTCCGCCCTGGGGATAATTTCTACCTCAGCGAACAGTGGTTTTCCCGCCGCACCTGCGAACTGAACCCGCTCAGGCCGGATCTCGGCGAATTTTTCGACCATGCCGGTCAGGGACACCTCAATCCACGGCCGATTCGGATCATTGGTTCTAATGCGCACGCTTTCCTGTATTTGCTTGCCGCCGTACCCGCTGCTGTTTACTTTGACTTGAATGCGTCCCTCCTGCCCGGGAGGGATCTGCCGCGTGCTGGACGCGGCCGTACACCCTCAACCGGATTTGATCTCGAGAATGGCCAGAGGGGCATCGCCTCGATTGTGAAGAATAAAGTCATGCACGACCTCGCTGCCTTCCACCACCGGCTGAAACGTATAGTCGCTTTCAGGAAGATATGCCTCCGGACCGTTGGACTTTTGGCCCGCTATGGACGAGCCTGCGGCGAACCAAATACTAAAAGCAATCACACAGAAGAGTTTCTTCTTGAACATGCGTTCTCCTTTATTCCTTTTGGATCATCGTCGTGAGCTCCGACACCTCTTCCAGCAACAGGTCGATGCCTTCTTGAATGTGGCGACTGCCCTTGAACACGCTCAACTCTTTTCCGGGTCTTCTTACGATACAGGTTGGTGTGCTTTTGACGTCAAAATCTTGAATCAATTTGATCCACTCGGCGAATATAGGTTTGACGTCTATAAGCCCGAGCTTAATGTTATTTTCTTTTAACTTTTGAAACAGCTTATGTTCAGAATGCACAGATTTGCTTTTGGCAATATCGAATAGTACGTTTCGGATATGGATTATTTCCGAAAAACTACTGGCCTGATCGGCTGCATAAAGAAAGTACTTGGAGTAAAGGGGCGATATACTATGGATCGGCTTATCTACAAAGGTAATTTTTGCGCCCAACCGATGGAGGTCCGCCAGTGCGCCTTCCAGATACGGTTCAATCATCTGACACGGAGGACAAAAGTAATCGCTAAAGATAATGATTTCCATGGGTCCGGAACCCCGGGAAAAGATACTTTCCGGAGATTCGACCGCCGGACTTATGACCGGCGCAAGCAATACGCACAGAACGTTCGCTAGTATCGATATTTTTTTCCGCAACCGATTACCTCCTTGACCTCGATGAGGCCCTTTTCCCCGGCGAATGCCCCGGAGTAGACGATTTCAAGGCGGCAGGCCGCAAGAATAAAATAAAAACGGTCAGATACACCGAAAAGGCCAGGAACACCAAATCCCGGACTACGGTCATCAGCCCGGCCGGCTCGCCGGTGGCTTCGGTTGAAAAGCAGCCGCAATGGATATCCAGGCCCCGCGCCAGGTTGAATACGAGGGCGCCGATGAAAACAAACAGCAGCCCGGTGGTCGTTACCGTGGCGCCGGGCATCCAGATTCCCACCACCAGGCACAACCCAAGCAACAATTCCAGCCACGGCAGAATCAGGGCGGCCAGGTTGACCGCCGCATCCGGCAGGATCTGGTAGTTATAAACCGCTTGGGCAAAAGCCTGGGGGTGCAGGATCTTGTCCAAGCTTGCGTAAAGGAAGACCCCCCCGAGGGCCAGGCGCAGGATATGGTAATAGACCGTCCGCTTCAGCGCCGGGCCGGTCGCCGGCCGTGATGCGCCAAGGGAGCCTTCGAGTTCCGCCCCATGAGAGCGCCCCGTGCGGCTGTGGCTTCCCGTCGCGTCCGGACCACCGGTATGCTCGTGACACAGGGCGCATTGAACATGCTTGTCCGGTATCTTTTCCTCTGTCTTATTCTCGGCCATGACCTTATTCCCCAATTTCCCGCGGGAGACCGGCCTCTTGCCAGACGGTCCAACCATTGACCAGCACCCGTACGGTTTCATAACCCATCTCTTTCAGAAAAAGCGCCAACTCGTGACTCAGTTCACAACTTTCCCCGTCGCAGTAAGTGATGATCGTTTTAGGCACTTGCAACAGGTCGGCCGTTTCCATGAAATAGCGGTCCACTTCCTGCCAGGGAAGGCTCAATGCCCCGGGAATATGCCCCTGGGCGTACTGGCTCTCCGGCCGCGCATCCACAAAAACGGCCGCATCCTCCTCGAATAGATGCCGAGCCTGGTCCAGGGCAATGACGAGGCTTTCACCCGCGGCATCGGAAAAACGCGCTTCCACCGACCAGACGCCGATGATCGGTATGCCGTCGGACCGCCAATGATTGACGCCGAAGGCGATCAGACAGGCCAGGGCAATGAGTGCGGGCATCTGCCACAGGGATTGTTTGAACGCAATGGGCATTTGTTTATCCAATACAGTATTCCTTCCATCGTCCAAGCCGTACAAACTCGCTTCCTGTATCCGCGGCGTCTTCATGGACCATCAGGCAGCGCCGATAAAGGGGCTCAAGATGAAATAAATTCCCAACAGCGCGATCACCATGCCGGCGCCGCGCCGGAACCACAACCCGGCTCCTTGCCAGGTGCTGCTCTCCATGAGTTTTCGCACCATGGCCGTCGAGCTGCCGGCGACCACGATGGGGAGACAGTGCCCCAGAGCGAAAAGAATCATCATCACCGACCCGGCGACGAGTTTCTGTTGCACGACGACGATGGCCAGGATCGGCGCTATAAACCCGAAGGTGCACGATCCGGACAATATCCCGTAGGCCAGTCCCAGCCCGAAAGCGCCGTGGATCCCGCGCAACTTGAGCCGATGGAGCAACGAACCGGTCATGGAGCAGGCCTGCACCCCTAGCATGCCCAACGCCACCCAGATCAGCACTGCCCCAACCAACAGCTGCCACCAGGCGCCTATGTCACCGAGCATGCGGCCCAACATGGCGCACAAAATTCCCACGATGGCAATAGTAATAAACAGTCCCAACGTGAATGCACCTGCATACCAACTCGCCTTGCGCGGATTAACGGCGGTTTCCTGGCCGCCTACATATGCCACGATCAGCGGGATGGACGCCAGATGGCATGGGCTGAACAACACGCTGACCAGGCCCCACAGAAAGGCGCCTGTGGCGGCAAAGACCAGCCCGCCGGTCATCCACTGGTTCACGGTTACCAAAAATTGATCGAACATATTCGGCACAACTCCTTTCTATTGACGCCGTGGCGGGGCGTCAGGAAACACCCAGTGTGGATAACATGCGGACAATTTGTTCTTTGTCCATGAAACCGACGTTGCGATGAACTTCCTTACCCTTGGCGTTGTAAAAAATTTGCGTCGGAATCGCCCTTATCCCGTATTTCCTGGCTTGGCCCGGATTCTTCCATACGTCGATGAATAGGATATCGGCCTTACCGGCGTACTCTCTTCTTAGATCCTCGATAATGGGGGCCATCATTTTGCACGGAATGCACTCGGTGGCGCCTAAATCGATCATGGTGACCCGCCCCATCGTCGGTGCAACCGCCGAGTGGGGATCCGAAGCATTGGCTTGGAGGCTGGAAATCAATTGTGTCGGGATCCGGCTGTAAGAGCCCAGGAAAAGGATGAGCAAGCCAGCCGCAATCAACACCCATTTGAGTTTGGGTTTCATTTTTTGACTCCCATTTGCGCCAGTTGCTCGGTCACGTCGGCTTCCGGGAAGAAGCCCACGTGCCGGAAAACCTCCTTGCCCGTCCCATCGAAAAATACCTGAACCGGGATCGATCGAATGCCATAGCGGGCGGACAGCACTTGCTCCTCTCCCACATGAACGAACACTACATTCAACTTGTCGGTATAGTCCTTGCGCAAATTGTCCAGTATGGGCTGCATCATATCGCAAGGAATGCATCCTGTGGCGCCGAACTCCACCATGGTCGGTTTCTTCGAGTTGCGGGCTTTGTCCACGGGGTTGTCCAGGGCAAGTCGACTCTGCTCTTCCACCCAGCTTTCGTTGATCCGAAGACGAACCGACCCCGTTAATTCGGAAATGTAGGATGCAACGACCTGCTGTCGTTTGTCCTCGATCAGGTATTGCCGAATACCATCTTTGACTTGTTCAAAGGCCGCACCGCCCAACATTTCACGATTTGCTTGATAAAAGGCCGCGAGCTCCTCTTCCGGTACGGAAACGTCGGCGGCTTTACGCTCGATTAATTCGCGGATGACTTGTCTCTCGTCCCCGCCGCCGGTGGAAATTCCGTTTTTCTCCGCCTCCTTCACAAGAATCCGCCGGGAGGCCTCCTGCTCCAGAATGTAAAGGAGATTCTTCTCAAGTTGCCGGCGCAGCTTCGGATCTTGCGAATTAACCGATTCCATCAATTCCGCCTTGCTGATTTCAAGCCCATCGCCGATCAGCAGGGTTTTCTCGTTCATGGGTGCAAGTCGAGCCGAAGCGAGAATTCCCAATTCAAGACCCGGATACCTGGCGGCGACCGTCGGCGCTTGCGATGCCTCAGCGATTCCGGAGAAAAGCATCAGAATGGCGCATAAGGGCGCCCAAAAGAAGTGGAGCCGAAGACATGCACGGCGCATTCTTAGCGTGGAGTTACAAATCAACACGTTCTCCCTTTCAATTACTGGTTCAATGACTGGTCGTTCCGTGTAGGGAACAAACAAAAAAGGCCCACGTAACTCTTTGATTTCTCTTAGCCGGCGTAATAGGAGGAGGGCTTCAACAAAGAAGGGAGCAATTGGTGATGAAGGGTGAAGGTGAGGCGTCCGGAAAGGGATGCAATAAATAGGCAAACGGTCTCAGGAAAGGGCAAAAAGATGTTTCTCCTGTCCCAAGAATCGCGTAGGAGACGTATGCCCTTGAGCTGTAATGATTTTCCCTTTCCATGCGGAAGGAAAAGGAACCCGGGACTATGAATGCATGTCCGTTGGCGGACCGGCAAGGGGACATCTCGCACGTTTTTTGGCTTAGCGGCTCACCGGCGCGATTCAGGGATTCGCTCTTATGGCAGGGCGATTTCCAAGCGCCCGGGGACAAGACGGCGCAAGCGTGACTCGAACTCACGCTTAACATCAGCATCATGGAGATAAGAACTCGCGCTAACCTGGAAATCATACCGGCACTATCCTTTTTCACAAGTCTTCTTTAACACATCCAGCTCGAAAAACGCAACTGTTTTCCTAAAATGGAATACGATAAAGGCGGATGGATCGAGTTTTGCGAGTTCCGGTCAGGTGGTAGTATACGGCCCTCTGAGCGCTTATCTCTAAAGAAGCGCCCACATACCAAAAGTTTAAAAAAATCTTGACAGCGGCTCATCCGAACACTATATTCCTAAAAAGGAATTCATTGGAGGACTTTTTATGAAAGACTTCGTCAAGGTAATGAAGGCGCTTTCGGACAAAAATCGGGTGAAGATCGTTAAGATGCTCCAGCACCGGTTGATGTGTGTCTGCGAGCTTCAGGAGACGCTCGGAATCTCGCAATCCAGTGTTTCCAAGCATCTGAAAATACTGGAGGAGGCCGGCCTTGTTGATTATAAGAAGGAAGGGCTCTGGGTCAACTACTATCTTGCGGACGGGATGAAATCCCCATATGCATCCACCCTTATGGGAAATCTCAGGCACTGGCTGGAAAACGAGCCCGAAATTATAGAACTGGTCAAACAGCTTCCCTCTATACGGAGGGAGGAAATTTGCAAGAGATAGAGATGATTTTCTTGATTCTAAATATCGATAGATCGCCATATATATGTCTTAGGAGATCTCGTCAATGAAAGAGCGAACCAAACTGCTGATCATCGTGCTGACGTTTGTGGGAGCCTACTATATCCCTTGGACGAATGAAACCATTCGCCGATCGGGCCTTGAGGCCTTCATGATGCTGCAGGAATACGCGCGGGAACACGTGCTGACCTGTCTGATTCCGGCCTTCTTCATCGCTGGGGCCATCGCGGTATTCGTCTCCCAGGGGTCGGTTCTGAAATATTTCGGAGCGCAGGCGAACAAAATTCTCTCATACTCCGTGGCCTCCGTGTCCGGGACCATCTTGGCCGTCTGTTCCTGTACCGTTCTGCCTCTATTCGCCGGTATTTACACCCGGGGCGCGGGCATAGGACCGGCCACGGCGTTTCTGTATTCGGGCCCCGCCATTAACGTGCTCGCCATCACGTTGACAGCCAAGATTCTGGGCTGGCAACTGGGCCTGGCCCGGGCGGTGGGCGCGGTCGTCTTCGCCGTTGTCACCGGCCTGTTGATGGCATTGATCTTCCGTAAGGACGACGCCGCGCGCACGGCCGGTCAGTTCTATATACCCGAAGCCGATGCCAAGGAGCGTACCCTGCTGCAGGACACGTTGTACATCATGACCATGGTGCTGATTCTGGTATTCGCCGCCTTTGCCAGGCCCGCCTCCGATTCGACCGGACTTTGGCCGGCCATTTTCGCAATGAAGTGGTACATCACCATCGCGCTTCTGATCGTGCTGGCCTTTATGCTGAAGTCCTGGTTCACCAGGGACGAGTGCAAAACCTGGGTCGAGTCCACCTGGGGATTCATGAAGCAGATTTTCCCTCTGCTGGGCGCCGGCGTGTTGGTGGCCGGCTTCATGTTGGGCCGGCCGGGCCATCCGGCTCTGATCCCCGAACAGTGGGTGCAAACCCTTTTGGGCGGCAACTCCGTCTGGGCGAATCTGATCGCCGCCTTGGCCGGCGCCTTGATGTATTTCGCCACTCTGACCGAGGTGCCTATCCTCCAGGGACTTCTGGGAGCCGGTATGGGTAAGGGGCCGGCTTTGGCTCTTCTGTTGGCGGGACCGGCATTGAGCCTTCCCAACATGCTGGTGATCGGCAGTGTCTTGGGCGTGAAGAAAACAGCGACCTTTTGCGGCATCATCGTGATCCTGTCCGCCATAGCCGGGATGCTGTACGGGGCATGGATTGTTTGATCGATGTAAAGGAGGATATATCATGAATCGTCTGGAAATAGAATGGCGTCATCTGGACAAGGATGGGAAAACCTGCGACCGATGCTCGGATACCGGCACGATGCTCCGCAACGCTTACGAAACGCTGGTGAAGGAACTGCAACCCAAAGGCTGGAAAGTGTCCCTCAAGGAGACGCTCTTGACGGAGAACGAAATTCCCGAGTCGAACAACATCTTGTTGAACGGTATTCCCATCGAGGAATGGATACCCGACGCCCGGAAATCGGAAAATTGCTGCGCCTCGTGCGGTGATTTGCTCGGTGCGCCTACCTTATGCCGGACCATCGAACGAGCCGGTGAGACTTACGAAACCATACCTGCCGCTCTGATTGTGGAAGCGGCGCATCAGATGATCAAGAAATACAACTTATAAGGAGTATCAACATGGAAATTAAAGTGCTGGGTCCCGGCTGCCCCAAATGCCAACAAACGGAAAAAGTGGTAAAGGAAGCAGTGGCTGAAACCGGCGTGGACGCCGACGTTGAAAAAGTCACCGATGTGATGAAAATCGCGGGCTACGGCGTATTCGGCACGCCGGCGGTAGTAGTGGACGGCGAAGTGAAATCGGTGGGCAAGGTTCCTAAAAAGGAAGAGGTCAAATCCTGGATCAAGAAATAGACGGAGCGCCTCTCCCAGCATTTTTGATGGAGGAAACGCCGTGTTGCTGTCCGGTTACACCAAGAGAATCTTTCGGCCTGAATGCAACCCCAGTTTCGAGTCCGTGCATTGCATCGCGCGTCTGAACGAGGATGTGGGCGCCGTGTTACCTTATCTCAACGCCGTGCTGGGGGGCACACAGTATTTCAGCGATCCGCCCGAGGTGATGTTCCACCATCAAGGCAAGATTCTCAAGGTGGGTGCTCGGGAGATCGCCGTCAACGCCCTGAAGGATGAGGCTGAGGCAGACCGCATTTTAGAGTGGTTGAAAAACGAGATCAATCAGACCTGGGAGAACCGGGCCGACATAACACCCTGTTATGCCGGCAAGACAAAACCCAAACTGCTGGAGATATTGCGTCTGCTACCCAAGACCAACTGCAAGAAATGCGGTCGAGCCACTTGCATGGTCTTTGCCGCTCAGGCGATGGGAGGCGGTCGCGGGGCGGAGGATTGCCCGGAGTTGTCCGAGGACAATCGGGAGAAGTTGACGGCTTACCTTGCGGGCTTCGATTATGAATAGCGATTCAAACCGGCCATGCGAAAAGTAGACGCGGCATCGGAAACCAGGTCGGTGCAAATCCTATACCGCTGAAGTAAAGACGCCCGGGCTCCACAATTACGTGGGCTGTCGCTATGACCGAGGGGTGTGAGCATCTCCGGACGCGCTTTCGAGAGCGTTGAGGTGGCTGTCAAACAGGTAGCGTAGAGAAAAAGGCCTGAAACTTGCGAAGCGTCGGTAAGGGGCG
>Ga0068714_10003170_pt1 | contig 19852 bp, 12 predicted proteins | sample MTBNYHSulfiMetaG_FD_62988 | JGI IMG/M metagenome (GOLD analysis project Ga0068714, IMG submission 62988) | Enrichment culture microbial communities from rom New York Harbor, USA that are MTBE-degrading - MTBE-NYH (New York Harbor Sulfidogenic)... | ecosystem: Environmental > Aquatic > Marine >... | reverse complement strand
AGCCCCGCGAAGCAGACGCCGAACTTTTTCCATCCACAACATTTGACAATATCTCAATGGCCCGTGCCAGCCTTCTTTGGTGCTATCGTGAAACCGGTAGCCTGCGCAGAACTGCAGTTAGGAGCCTGACGGGTCTGCACATACGCAAGCCTGAGACCGACGTTTCGGATTCCACTCAGGTGGCTAGCCGTTCAGACCTCTCAAATCGGGTTCAAGTCGATCCTCTGACTGCAGCAGTGATTCCCAAGTGAGTTCACCTCCTCGATACGCAGCTTGGCGGCCAAGAATAGCCGTCAGGTTGGAACGCACGGAAGCTGCCACTGTGTGATTGGCGTACCGGCCCTGCGTAATGTCCTGGTAGAAAGTTTCGATATTCGCTTGGGCTCCAGTGGTGTAGAGCTGTTCGAACTTTCCGCCCTTGTAGGACTTCCTGCCACGAATGATCACACCGCTGAAATAGTCCGTCTCGATGACTCCTTCAGAGCCAAAAAAGCGGCACGTGATTTGGTCCTGAACGCCGGGAATAGATTGTATCGACGTGAAACTGAGAACGATGTCATTCGGGAACCAATAGGTTACGGCAAAGTGGTCCCAGATGCTACCTGGGACTCTGAGTGCTCGCCCGCCTGATCCTGCCGCACGCACGGGATTGCAGTCAACAATCCAAGTAGCCACGTCTAAGGCGTGAATACTCTGCTCCACAATGAAATCGCCGGAAATCTGCAAAACATAATACCAGTTTCGCAGACGCTCCTCCTTGCCTTCCGGGGGACCTCCGCGACCACCCCCTTCCCATGGGTAGTGTGCCTCCCCTAAAACCAGACGCCCAAGATCCCCGCTGTGTACCCGTCGCACCGCTTCCTGATAAAACTCATTGGCTCGAGTCTGGAAGTCCACTAAGAAGACGAGCTTTTGAGACGTTGCCCTCTTGCCAGCGGCGGCAATGGTCTTACAGCCCGGCACATCAATCGCCACAGGTTTGGCAAGGAATACGTGCTTGCCGGCATCCACGGCCGCCCAGGCTTGTTCTGGATGAAAGTAAGGTGGACTCTCGATCACAACGGCATCGAGCTTCTCATTCAGTAACCTCTGGTAACCGGAAAGACCGGAATAACAATGGTGAGAAGGAACCTGCAGTTTGCTTCCGGTGCCCTTAGCTCGATCCTCAAAGTAGTCGGCGCAAGCAACAAAGCGATATTTACCCATATCATGAAAAAGGTGGGCAATCCAGTCACCGCGTCCACCACATCCAATCAAACCCAGTGTAACCTTTGAATTGGATTCGGTTCCGAAGACGACAGATGGCTTGAGTGCGACGACTGCTCCTGCTGCCGCCCCGGATATGAATGTTCGACGATTCATCGTAGCCATGGCACTACACTCCCAAGAGCATTTTGATATTTGCCACGAATGTCACTTATCATGTCTCAGCAAATGCGATTGAGCAAGCCGAATTTGAAATACAGAGCACGTACGTAGTTCTTCGTGGAATACCTACGCCGGCGTTCTCCGTGTGATGCGACGGTGGCAATCCTATAGGTCAGCCTGAGCCGTCAGTAGATGCTTGATCGTTGCGTCGACATCGGGGTGGGGGTGCATGAATGGATGGACACAGCCTTGGTAGCCGACTTCCGCCACAGCGTCAGTCCATGGCATCATATCCGTCGGGCCGACGCCGGGAAGTTGTCCGACTCTGGGCTGCTTCTGCCACGCATAGAAGAAGAACAACTGCTTACCGCCAATACGGATCGCCTCGGTGACTGAAGCGTTGCGAGCCTGAAGATGATACGGAGGCCGTGCAATGCCAAGCCGAGGTGAGGTATTCAGACGATACCACTTTCCTCCGAATGGCATGTCTTCCTTACCTCAGTCACTGAATCAAATGTACTGGTGCGGGAATTGCCAGGGACTTCGGTATTCAGGGATGGCCATGCGGGCGGCCTCACCGTCACCGACGATCTTCTCCGAATCCGGATCAAATCGAATGGCCCGGCGCAGTTTCATCGAGAGGTTGGCCAGGCAAATCGGCACAGCGATCCTGCAATGATAGTCAGGATTGCAGCTCGGCTGCTTGCGGCTGCGGATGCAATTGAGCCACTCCTGCTCGTGACCGGGCGACGACGGAATGGACTTTTCCGGCGGCTCGCTATCCGTCAACATGTCCCCCTCGGGCACGATTTCGTGCCTGCCATAATCGGAGTACAGTGTACCGTTTAGCCCGTGAAAGTAGATGCCCAATCGGCGTGCCGGGGTGCCGCGACCGAAGTCGAAGGCGAAGCTGTTGACCAGGGACATCATCCAGGTCATCGTGAAGTTCGGGTACCGCCACAGGACTTCCTGCACGTCCGGGGCGTCGCCAGCATCCTTCACAATGTAACGTCCGCCGGAACAATAGGTGCTCTCAGGATAACTCAGGTTCAGCGCCCAGACGGGCAGATCGATAATGTGCGGCGCCATGCCGGGCGTCCAGCCACCGCTGGATGTCATGAAGGAGCAGTTGTTATAGGCATCCGTGACCAGCAGAGGATTGAACGGCTGCATGGGGATGGGGCCAACCCACAAGTTCCAGTCAATCTCTCGCGGCGGCGCGCTATTGGGCGTGTCACCGATACCATGGGGGCCCTGATTCATCACGTTGAATGTCCGGGCAACACTGATTGATCCCAGCTTGCCCGACCGAATGAACTCAACCACGCGACGGTAGTTCTCGGAGGCATGAATCTGCGTACCAATCTGGCAAACCCGTTGGTGTCGACGGACAGCGTTGCGAACGGCAAAACTTTCGCCCGCGTGAAGTGTCATGGGCTTCTGCAGGTAGATGTCTTTGCCAGCTTCACAGGCATCGACAGCCATGCGACAGTGCCAGTGCGGAGGCGTCGCGATGATGACCGCATCGATGTCGTCAGCTTGTAACATCTCGCGGTAATCGTGGTAAGGCTTGGCGCTTGGCTGGTATTGGGCGACCACCGCCTCCCGACGAGGCTTCCAGATATCACAGGCGCCAGCTACCACCACATCGGCACGGGCGGCGCAGGCGTTCAAATTGGCCCGGCCCATGCCACCACAGCCGATCAGGCCAAGACCAATTCTGTCGTTGGCACCCGGTTGGCCCGCCTGCCCCAAAGCGCTGGCGGGGACATAGTACGGGACCACTATACCAGCCGCGGCGGCTTGGCGAATGAAACGGCGTCTTGAGACCTGCTGGACATCGGACATACTTCTTTCTCCTTGTCTTGGGCTTCCCATTCATCTTCGCGACAGAGCTTCGGTAACACTCCTCTTCGCGGTACAGCGGCTTACCAACTGGTCATCCAATTCAAATCGTCACCGACGTCCACCGGCTGCGACTGCCGATTCCACCGCAGTGTCCACAGATCCTCAGCTTTGACATAGCGAGTGCTGCCGTCGCCGAAGCAGAGATTGATCCCGGCTCGGTGGCGCCTCATTACATAACAGACAATGCGCGACCAGTTGCCAATATTGAACATGTGCTCCTCGGTCGCCACACCCACCGGCACCGGGTCGTCGGTCGTCGGCCAGGCGTTGTTCCACCGGGCATCCCCGATGAACGGTACATCTTTGATATTCTTGACGTCGATGGCGGCCCAGACCTGTTCGGCCTGGAGACGGTTGCCGCTCGCGTCTAGTGAATTACGAATCCAGGAATTCTCACCGAAACTGCCGATACCCCAGTCGGTATCGGCCATCCACTCGGCCTGCGCCACATCGATCTGCCAAGCATTGCGCGTGTATCCGAAGAAGCTCTGCGCCTGAAGACCGGTCGGGTTCTCGGTCGCGACCTGCGTGGCGGAAGGACAGGTGCGCATCTTATTGATATCGGCGTAATAGGCTCGTAGCGATTCCATGTACGTGGTATTGACTGTGCCCCCGACAAAGACGGGAAGCTTTGCGTCGTGATCCTGCGCGTACAATTGATAACACAAACCCCATTGTTTGAGCGCCGCCATGCATACGGTTCCACGCACCTGCTTCCTGGCCATGTTCAACGTCGGTATGAGAATCGCCATGAGCAGGGAGATGATCGCGATGACAACAAGCAACTCGATCAATGTAAAGCCCCTGTCGCCATGGGTCCTCTTCGGACAGCAGGTCCTGGTCATACCGAACCTCGCGGAATGCTCTCAGTCATGGACGGTCGGGTGCTGCCTTCTGATTGTCATTGAAGGCCTGCCATTGTTTCCTATACGTCGTTTCATCGGTCCTGATGTCCGGTCGAATCCACAGCCGATACTCCAGGGTCAGCGAACGGCCTTTCTTGAGCACATAGCGCGTGCCCTGCGCAGGAAACGTCGGTTGAAACCAGGGCAGATAGGGATACTCGATGTAGTCACCCGGGTAGTTGGGATTGGCGGTCTTCTCAAACACCGCCAGGCCAACCGGTCGGCTCCCTCCCAAGCGGATTCCGAGGCTGTCCGACCAGGCCTTCCGGGGTTGTGTGTCAACGGGATCGGCACGGTGAAGCAACTGCATGTCCTTGATCGGCGACAGACGGATGTTCAGCCCTCCGTACGCATCCGTCCCTCGCCGCGCCAGCGCCACCTCGTCCTCCACGGCCTCGAACTGAAAAGTCAGATCGATATGTCGACCCTCCGAGTCTGCCTGGTGGACGACGATAACAGCCACTTCGTGAACAATAGGCGTCTCGTCCTCCCACAACCACAAGCTCTCGGCCTCGATCCGGGCGGAGTTGGCTCCGCTGCTCAACTTAATATTAGCCGTCGGACGAGCAATGACCGTCTGGAGGGCGTGTAGATCGCCTCGCTGACCGTGCCAATCCACTTCCGGCCAAGCCCAGTAGATGCCCCGGTGGTGTGGATGATCCTTCGACCAGTCTTCTGTCAGGATCTCACCATCCGGACCATACAGGGGGTGGATGTAATCGCTCCGCGCTCGGGCGTACCGACGATTACCCGGCTGCACGGACTCGAGATAATCGGCTGGCGGCTGAACCGTCAGGTAGTTGTACTGGAGTATGGGTCGGCCGTCCTCGCTGACCACGACCTGTCCGGTGTGAGGATCTCGGCCCGCTCGAACAAGCGGTCTCTCCGCCCCCTTCACTTGAGAAATAGGTGATAAGCAAACGACGAGAGCGCCAATGACAGTTGCTTCAATGACCGACATGCGTCTGTGCCTCCTATCCTCTGCGTTCCAAGGCCAATGGCTCGAAATAATGGACGGGTACCATTGGCCTTCTTGATGCTGGACGCTTGCACGACGGAACCATTGGCCGGCACGGGTGCCACTCTTTCCTAACGCTACATATAGTCCGTAGCGGCACTCACCCCGTTGTCCAGAATCGATCCGGACCTTCTGCGTTTCACCGTACAAACCAAAACGGGCTCATAGGTTTCGACAGCGCGCGTGAATCCTTCGCCGACAACGTTCGGCATACTGCTGCAGAATACCAAACGCTTTTCCCAGTGTCGAGAGCCCCCTCTTTTTGAGACGGGGCCGCGGGACACAGGGACCGATTCCGGGTCGACATACGATCTCACTGCCGCCCGCCCACCAATCGACAAGTGCGATTTCCAGAGGACATCTGACTTAGCAGTCCGTTGAAGAAGTCTGCGTTCGGAGAAGGATTCAGTGGACAGGTTTTGTTCGGTTGGGTATGCTTGGGACACACCGTCAAGGAGGATGTGTCATGTCGATGAGCTAACGCCGAACGCAACGCCAACAGGAACTCTGGATCTGCACGAAGGACATTGTCACTCCGGCCGGTCATCCGTTTGATCAGGCCTTGAATCGTTTGCGGGAAGAACACGGGTACGACCCGTTCGTCGAAGCGCGTTGCCAATCGTTCTATGCCGAGAAGCTGGGTCGTCCGAGCATTCCGCCGGGCGTGTATTCTCGCATGCTGCTGATTGGGTATTCTGGTGCCTGGGTCAGGATGAGTTCACGCATTATCCGTGTCGTCACGGCCCGCAGGCCCGGATCGCTTGACATGCGGCAGGCCCGAACACACGATGTGAGGTACTTGCCCACAAACTCACCTGCCCATGGAACCGGGTCTTCGTACGGCGGTTTGCGATCACGCAAGCGCATCATTTCCAGCATCCCTGGATTCGCATCCGGCGCGGGGATCAGCCAATTGTGGATGATACCACCCAAGCGATCGGCCAGTGGTCCTTCCAGGTTCATACGCACTCGCGGCACGATCAGATCCGACGCGGGCGTGGCCGCCATCGCCCCATTCATTCTCGAGGGATCTCCTGATGCCAGCAGCCAGGCAACTATCATGATCATGACGCCATCTTGCATTTTGCCTCCTTGTGGTTCTGGAAGAAAAAGGCAACGGCCGGCTTCATATCCCCCTGCCGGCCCACGGGGTCCCTGACATCCTGCAATTGTAGTATAGGAATGCAATGGGCTCAACCACGTGAGCGGACGCCGCTATTTGACGCTCAGGCTCGATCTCCACGAACACACCAAGAAAAGCAATACGAACAGTCTGAACTTGGTGAGAACTCGAAGCGGGATTCTGGGCGGCTTTCCCTGCTCGCGGTGGCCTGGGCCTCCTCGTGAATCTCCCTGTCCTTGCCCCCTCCCCCGCTTTCAGATAGTCTGTTGCGATTCCAAAACCAGTTGTTCAGCGGGGAAAGTGACCTGAGGAACGGCAGCTGAACCATCGTTGTAGCACTATCTCGAATCGCGCGCGTGACAAGGCCACTGCCCCATGAGGCTATCTTGGGCTGGTGCCCCTGGGCACGACTGCCCTACCGCCTGGGGCCAAGCAGGTTGTGGCCCAGCACCAGCAATCCCGTATACAACTCCCACAACCGATGTTGCTGACTCTCCAATTCGTTCACCCAAGTTCCCGATATCTCATCCGGGATTCCTTCCTTCGCCTTCTGTCATCTAACGCGGTCCGTCGTCTGGTGCCGGCAAGCAATGCCTCTGAACCATCGCGCTCCGACAATAACACAATAGGTTGTCCAATTTCAGCGTCCCACTCTTTGTACGCGGCGGATCGCTCTGCATGATGGTTCATTGATGACCATAGAAATCACCGAGATACTCGAGTATGAGTGGCTGCAATGCGCGCCACTTGTCAATGGCTATGCTGAAGTTCTGGTATTCGACTCGTTCCGAGACAGGCCATAGCCAGTCTACGGAAGGATGGTTCAGCACCGACGGTCCTTCACGCGCTCGGGCCATGTGTGTGTGAAGTTCGCTTGGGCGGACACGGAGTATCGTGATTCGATGAGCAGGAGAAGGCATGAAGCAAGATCACGTGGGTCCGCTCAATCAAGTCATCGAAGTTGGTTCAGCCAGTCGCCTGCCTTTTCCGCCCACAGTTCACCGTGGCGTCGCAGACCTCTGGCGTTGAAATGGACACCTTCGCGATACTCCAGTCCCAGCGCGTCCGTATCCGGACCTTCGATGGCCAGACCCTGGCGCCAGACCGCAGCTTGCGCAGCACGGAATTCTCCATCGGCTGAGTCACTTTCATTGTGATAGGTCGCCAGCGCCACGATCCACGGTACATCCCAACCCGCCGAATCCCTGCTGGCCCGAATGAGCCTGGTGAGAAAATTGGTGTATTGTTCGCCGCTGATCTGTCGGTCGGCGGGATAGCCGCTCCGGGCTTGGCCGGCGTCGGATTCGCCTTGATGCCAGAGAATCGCGCGGCAACCACGCGGCCCCAACGCGGCCATACGACGCATCAACTTGTCAAAGAGCTCACCGGTGGCCTCCCATTCATGCGGTCCAACCGCTTTGACATGCTGACCAGTCGTCGGCTGGTTTACCATCCGCTCTCCTTTCGGTAGCCATTCCCGGACACTGGTGGCCCCGACGCCTATGCTCGCGACTCCGATGGGCACGTTGTATCTCCCAGCCATTGCGTTACCGAACGCCGGAATGAAACTGCCACCGTCACCGCTGCCGCCAGGCTGAGGATCGTTAGCGGGCCGCCACTTCTCGCCGTCAAAGGCCGCGACCCTACCGCTGACAGGCTGCTGACGCTCCGACCCATGGTTAGAGGCATTTGACTGCCCCGCCACAATAAAAACTTCGCCAACACCAACATGAGGCACCTGCATCCGGCCGATCAGCATATCGCCATGAAGCGCTCGCATACTGCAAGTGTACCAGCCTCCGGCAGGGACCCTCAGGGTGCAGATGAAAGAGCCATCGCGCGGGTCCAGCTCAATCGCGGTCCACTCGCCTGGCAATTCGCCGTCAAGTGACTGGCCCTTGAGCCGCACCTGAAGACTATCGGTGTCACTCGGGGCGTGCCCGCGGATCCAGACCTCTCCTTGGCGCCATGTTCGCCGCTGGAAGACTTGGTAGTCAACCGGTGAGTCCAGAACGAACGGTGCCGCCGACGAAACGTCCAGGGGCTTGCCCTCGATGAATTCGTCGTCTGCGGGTGAGTTCAGTTCCAGCTTGATCACTGTATCCGTCTCATCCGGCTGTCCTTCTATCAGAACAAGCGTCAGGCCCGCGTCCGTTTGTTTCACTTCGACCGTGCCGCCAGTGAGTACGTCGGCGTGCAACACTTTGGCCTTCAAAAGCGGCAACTGCAGCATGTCACCGGCCCATTCGAAGGCATGCAAGTAAAGCGTGTTATCTCTGTAGCAACTGCCACCCCAGGAACCGTTATGATAGGGACCACCTCGTGTGCCGTAGATACTCTCGCCGAATCGGTCAAGCCACCGCCCCATGCCTTTGAGATTGGCAATCTCCTGCGGTTGAAACTGCCCCGTAGGCATGGGGCCAATGTTGAGAAGGAGATTACCGTCGCCGGTGACCGTGCTGACCAGCATCCGGAGACACTCTTTCAGAGTGCGCGTTCGGCCGTCCGGACGGTACGACCAGCCGCCGCCGTCAGGGCAGTCGGTCATGGTCACACACGATTCCCACGCGCGTCCCCGCTGGAACGCCCCGATCCGCTGTTCCGGCGTGTCATAGTCACCCATCACGAGTTGCGCCGTGCCGCCGGCCGGTATGTTCCGCAGTCCCCGGGCCGCGCGGTCATTCACCAGGAGGTCCGGCTGGAGGGCGTACATCTGCTTGAACAAGTCTACAAGCGTGTATTGACTCCAGTCACCGAAACAATGGTCGAACCACATCATGTCCACCCGGCCATAGTCCGTCAGCAGTTCGCGCACCTGCGCCTCGTAGTATTGGTTGTAAAGGTGGTTGTCGCCTTGAAGGTATTGCGGATGTGTCCAGTCGCGCGTCGAATAGTACCAACCCAGCTTCAGGCCGTGACGGTGAGCCGCGTCGGCGATCATGCGACAGATGTCTCGTTTATACGGGGTGTCCGCGATGCTGTAGTGTATTGGAAAATCGGCGTTCTCCGGAAAACGCACCTGTCTGGTCGGCCACATCGAGAAACCGTCGTGGTGCTTCGTCACAAAGACCACATACTTCATTCCGGCCTCTTTCGCCAGACGCATCCACGCATCCGCGTCGAGTTGTGTCGGATTGAACTGCCGATACAGCTTCATATAGACGTCGCGCTCGACCTTCTGGTGCTCAGAACCTCCTTCGATGCGGTCCTTCATGCCCCAACTGATTTCCGCCCCGCTCAGGCTGGCCGGTCCCCAGTGGACAAAGAGACCGAATTTGGCGTCCCGCCACCACTGATCCAAGCGCATTTCGCGGACGCGGCCCGCCTCAGAGCTCGAGAGGGCCTCGACCAGTGCTGCGGCTTCGTCAGACGGCGACTCGGCCACTGCGATTGATCCGAACAGCAGCAGACCGACTACAACCAGAGAAATCGACGTTCTTGGTAACATGCTGTCTTTGTCTCCTACTGCCCGTTCTCGAAATACATGATCGCTCGTGTCACATTACGGAACAACCCGGCCGGTCAATGTCACGATCGGACGGGTCTCGATCGTGACCGGTCCCAGCAGGCCGGATCGGAGTGGGCCCCGATAGCGCGTCGGGATGGTCAGGTAATGATTAGCCAACGTGTTGTAGACGAGAATCTCGATGCGGTTCTCTCCGACCTCGACCAGATCGGAGATATCCACCGTCCACGGCGGAGCCACGCAGACCCCTGCTTTGCTCCCATTTACCCGCACCTCAGCGGTAGCCACGACATCGCCCAGGTTCAGCAGCACGCGGCCTTGAATGCGATCCGCCGTCAGAGTCACGGTCTTACGATACCACGCGCCGCCGGAATAACATTCCAACACGCTGCCCTGCGACCAGTCGCCGGCCGCCATCAGGCCGGCCCCACATTCGAGTTGAATCGGTTCGGGCAAGGCCGCCCCACCGTAGAAGCCGCGTTGCTGTGCAATGCGAAGGGCAACATGGGCCATGCCAGGAACAGGTTCACCGGGACTCAGACGACACTGGATCGCTCCCGACGCCACTTCCTGTTGCTCTTCGACACGCAGGGGCCGACCATCCGCCCAACCCTGCGGCACACCATGACAGGTCACGGTCATCGCCCGCAATCCCGGAGCGGAGATAAAACGGTACCAGCCGACCGGCTTCGCGTTGGCCGGGCACACATCGTACCGAAGAACCCCGGGCCGGTCATACCAGCGCATCGCCAACGGGGTGCGTACGTTGGGCTCCGCTGTCCCCCCTCTCTCGAGCACGAAGTGCCCGCGGCCCGGGCCGTCAAACCGCAGCAGCAACAGATTGGCTCCCGCCTTCAGCGCAACTCGCCCATCTAAATCCGTCAAGAACTTGCCATTCAGGTAGACCGCCGCCGGCCGGAGCCCGCCGGCTATGACGCGGGCCTGCGTGTCACCCGCCGCCCTGACGGAGGTCCAGAGATAGTAGCGCGTCCCGGCTTCCTCCTCCAAGTAGAGGGTCTCATTGAGCCCCCCCGTCGGCTTGCCCAAGGCAATGAAGTCGTCTGTGACATTCTCTTTGAGACCATGATAGCCCTGGTGTCCGGGATCACCTTCGATGCCCCAGCGCCACGAGAACGCGTATGGGCTCCAGGTATACTCTTTACCGCCGATTTGGACAGGAATTGACGGATGGACCTCTCGCAGCGCTGCCAGAGCACATTCCACGTGAAAGACGTTGGCATCGGCAGGAAAGGGTCCGAGTTTCCAGAATTTCGGCCCGAAACCGCAAGTGACGCGCGGCCATGATGTGTCGTCGAAACCCGCACGTTCCCATTCAGCGCCGGCTTCATCACCCTGCTCGTACCGGAAGATACGGGCCTCGGGACCGATCATCGTGTCCGTGATCGGCAAACGGAAATCCCCCCACTGGTTGTTGAGGGTCGGCTTCAGCTCGAAATCCCACACTCCGTCCAGGACCATCGGCGCCGGTAGCTCAGGGGCCTGTCCGGCTAACCGAATGGATTTGCCCCCATGCCAAACCACAGCAAACTTTTGGCCGGGCGTCAACGCCACGCCCGTCACACAGGCGTTGCCGTCCCCCACCTGCACATCCGCCACCTCATCAAGGTCGGTTTCCGTGATGGTCGCAGCAACCTGGGCCGGATCAAAAACGATCACCTGGGCTTCGTAATCCGCCAGGGGCATACGGACTTCAGTGCCGTCCTCCGTCCGTGAGACCACATGCAGGGGACGATTCTCGCCGGTCCACGGATTCCATAGCTCCACACGCCCGTGCGACCGGAAGAGGCACTGCGAGCCTTTGGGCGCGTCCATCACGAGATACACATCACGGGGACCGATCTTGCGGTGCATCGCCCGCACCGGTTTCTCTCCTTCAACGGCCCGTACAAGCAGCTTCCCGACCTCCGCGAGCAACTGATCGACGTCACGAACCCATAATCCGGTACCTCGCGCCGAGCTGCCTCGTCCGGCCGCGTCAGGAGTTGCCCCGAACAGTTCCTTGACTACCGCGTCGAGTTCCGGATCTCGGCTGCCGGCCCGGTCGCTGGCCCGGGGCAGTGAGTCGACGGCGATGACAATGCCACCGGCACGGAAGAACTGTTGTGCCTTTTGCAGGGTAGACCAGCGGATCGCGCGCATCGCCGGCAGGACCAGTACACGGTAGCTTGTATCGGAGACGTGGAGTCTGCCGTGCCGAATTTCGGCCCGCGCCAATGACTGGTGATCTATGAAGACGAAGTCATAGCCATTATCGAAGAGCTTCTCGCCAGCGGCAAAGGCCGTCGAGGTCGCCTTGTCGCCACCGAGGCGGGCCTGATGGGGGCTGACGGGGTACAGGACCGCGATATCGCTCTGATGGATACCCTGGCTGAACAAATAGGACAGACGCTCGAAGTAGCTCAAGAAGGCGTCCATATGGTCCCAGTACGGCATGCGGAAGTGATAGCACGGCGGCGCCCACTCCCAGAATCCGCCGCGCGTGGTATAGTAGAGGCCGTGCAGGTTCAGGAGGGTGCAGCCGTACAGGTAGTTTTCGCGCGTCGCGAACATCAACTGCTCGGGCGTCGCACCCCAGCCGAAACTGTGATAGCCTTCCAGCCAGACGCGCGGTCGCTTATAGAGATGGGCGATGGAACTGGAGACCTTGCCCTTGATCAGGTCCGCACGGCCTCCAGGTGTATCGTGGCCTGGTGCCGTGTACCAGCGCACGGCCCGGAAGTAGTCGCCGTAGGCTTGCGGTTCCGTGCCTCGTCCCATGTTGTCACAACCGTAGATTTTGCCGCGCCGGTAGTGCCAGTTGAAGATCGGCTCGAAGTAGCGCTCTTCGGCGAGCTGGATCTTGACGTCCATGAAATCCAGACGGGCCTTCGTCGTGGTCGAGCCGATATCAGTGAACAACGCAGGCAGCACTTCAAAAACATCGTAGCCTTTCTGCCGGCGAAAGACCTCACCGAAGTCATCCGTCCAGATGATGTCGCTGACACCAAACTGTAACTCGTCGTGGAAGAAGTAATTGAGACCCTCAACTGCCTGCCCCGGGGCGTGGTCCTCAAACGGCTGGAAGAACTTCTCGATCACTCGTCGGCCCGCCTGCGGATGCATGGGGTTGAGCGTCCCCAGCTTGCGCGGCGCGGTAAAGGTCCAGACTTCCCAATCACCGGCCAGGGCCGTCCAGTCCAAATGCCCATCGATGGTAGAGGAGGTTAGATCGACCCCCCCGGGTTGTACCGTCTCGCCCCGGAGGCGGTAGGCTCGCACGCCAATCAAATCAGGTGGGATTTTCAGCGAGAGCGAATCGCCGGCACGGACGCGCGTTCTGTGGGCTACCTTGATCTCCCGACCCTGGATGTCGGGATCCGAATAGACCAGACGGCTGACCAAGCTCTGGCCATTGGGCCAGTCGATGGTATAGCCACTCAAGCCGATCCCCATGCCGCGTTTACTGCATTCCTCCGCGACGAAACGCCACATGTCCCACCAAGCCTCGCTGAAGATCTCCGGCTCCGCTGCGTAGGTGGGCCAGCCAGGCGTATCCTCGTGGGCATAGTTCACCTGCATGCCCGGTATGCCCTTCTCATGAAGCTCTTCGATCTGCCAGCGCAGGCGGTCCTTGTCAAGCGGGTCACCCGTCCACCACCAGAACGGGACTTCACCATAGCCGGCCGGCGGGTTCCGGAAGCCCGGCAGCACGTCCAAGTCCGGTGCACGCGACGGATAGCCCAATGCCTGAGCCGGCGGCGCCAGACGGGCAGGATCAGCAAGCGACAGCTCCCGGGCCGGCAACGAACCGTCGGCGCCGAGAAGCAAGATCAGGACCACTCTCTTGACGTTTATTGTGCGCATATTTTCTCCGTATCCCTCTTTCGTCTGTCTAAGACCATGTCCTTCACCGTCCCCTGCATGTTCCGATGATGGTAGGCAATGGCGCCGACGGTTCATTTGTAAGTCGTTTTGCCCGATGTGCTCATGCGTCGCAACGCGATCGCTTCCAGGTACTCCTCATCCTGGCTGGCAAGAACGGCATCCATGACGATGGGTGCCTCCGGAACCAAGGCAATCCACTCGGCCATTTTGGCGGTATCACGGGAACGATGCACTGGCGCATGGGCATCCCACAACTTCCCGGCCACGTCCACTTGCGGCGCCGCCAGCAGCCAGAGCCCAGACCTTCTCCTAAGGACATCGGCCACTTCTGGAGACTTCTCCATGCGAGACAGCAACGCTGTACTGGCGGCCAAGCGAAGGTTGTCGGCGCCGACCTTCTCGATCAGGACATCCGCATCTCTCAGGGTCCACGGCGGTTTGCCGAAGGCCATCCGCAGATGCAGTGTAATGTCAAGCGCGCCGGCCTCGGTGGCCAGGCGACGAAGTGTCTGCTCGAAGCCCTCCTGCGTCTGTTCGCCCGTGAAGTTGTTTTCCGGATGGCGGTGCAGCGACAGAATCAAGTCGTGGGCTCCGAGGATGTGCATTTTGGCCATGACATCGGCCATGGCCGCCACGCTCTGGAGGTAGTCAACCTCGGTGTTGTCCACCAGGCGGAGCGTGGGGTACAGATTCAGCCCGGAACTGGCGTCCACGAGCACACGCAAACCCTGACGGTTGATCCAGCCCGCTTCCCGCTGCAGGGTCGCTCTTTCTCGATCGTGCAGGTAACGCCAGTCCAGGAGGATGCCGTCGAAGTGTTCGAAGAATGTTGGCCGGGCCAGAATCTCCTCTTTGAGGGAACAGATGCCGCGCAGAGGAAGGAGCCGTCCGCGTGGCCGCGACGGAGGCAACTGATGTGCAATCGCTTCGACGTTCGTTTCGCTCACGCGCACGCGGAACATGCGGATGTCGCCGCCGCGGATCGTGGTAGCCGTATTGCGGCCCAGCGACGTGCCGGCCACACTTTCCGGCAGGTGGCCGGCTGCTCCCATCTCCGACTCGTCCAACGGCAATTCCTCCGGCGATTGAATCGCCCCGCAGAGCGACGTGATCTTGAACGGCAGCGCTGCCCACGTGTTGTTGGCGATGCCCAGCGTGTAAGCGCCCGGCCCCTGGCGGCAGGTGATAACACTGAGGTCACGGCTGCCCACATCGAAGAGGACCTGCTGCCGAAAGATCGTATCCAGGCTGCGCCGGGCTTCGGGCCACAATGCGTAGGGACGCGGCAACGGACGGTCCACCTCGCTGCGCAGCGGCCGGTTCGGATCTTCATGAGGGTCTACTCCGAAGTCGGTGGCCAGGATCGTAACGCAGCCCTTGCCACACTCCGTCACGCCCGGTGTGGCCCTTTCTGTCTGTCCGGCAATGCCGCCCGGCAGCCGGGCCAAGTTGCCCGTCGTGATCACCAGATGCCCGCCGCTTTCGACGTAGCCCTGGAGTTTGTCCCAGATCTCCTGCCCTCCCGTCAGTTCACCCGCGACCACCACGACCGGATAGCGGCGCAGCAGCCAGAGCGGCGCATCGCTTAAGAGACAGTCCGCGATGTCGCCATAGGGCGTCGGCGCGATAAAACCGGTCTCACCGTGGAAGTAAGACGAATCGGCATAGCCGGGGTAAAGCAGATCGAGGACCGCATCCGTCAGGTAGTCGCCCGGACCATAGGGGAGATTGCCCCACACGCGGAAAATGTCACCCGAATAAAGGTGACGGGGGAAGGACCAGCCGGCGTGGAAATCCAGCAGCAAGGCCACGGGTGTGTACATGACGCCAGGCTGGCCGTGCTGCCTGACCCAGCGTTGGCCGGCCTGCTGGATGCGACCGATCGGCGAGAGCGCTTCGCCCTCGAACCACCCGCTCTCGAAACCGACCGCCGCGCTGTTGTAGAGGATGTGGCTGTAGAGCAGGCGTTTCATCAGGCTCAGACTCGTGCCCTTCGTGGGGCCGTGGGCGTCGCCGCCGCTGCCGCCCGAAGAGCCGTAGGTCTTGTACCCCCAGCGATTGTAGACCGAGGCATTGCCAAACCAGGGCACGCCGTACTGCTTGCCCGCGCCGCGAATGAAGGCGTAGTAAACCTGATTGTTAGGCAGGGCCTCAGCCGTCTCGGCGCCAATCAGCGTGAAGGTGCCCTCTTTGAGCAGATAGTGTCCGAAGTTCAGCGAGACCAGCGTGGCGTGACGGTGCCCCAGATCGTCGCCCATCCGCTCGAAGAAACGCTGGAAGTTGAGGTACTGCTCGAACCGGCTGCCCGAGGCGGGCGTCATCTGATTGGCGTAGCCGCCGATGTATCGGCCGTCCTGCTCGCCGATGTCCGTTCCCAGCCACCGTTCGCCAAGCGTAATTTCAAGCATTCTCAGTGCGTCGGCCGAGGGTGTGAACTGCTGCCAGTATCCGCCCGGCCCCGACCCCGGCACATAGCCCCAGATATCGAACAGGTACAGGTCCCGCCGCTTGATCTCCTCAGCCAGGCCGTCCAGATTTTTCGCAAACAGGATTGGGTAGGACGGCCAGATGACATCGCCAAGCTCGTGCGTGCGCGTGTACTTCTCGATCTCTTCGCTGTAGCCGACGATCCGGTCGTCCTCCATGGCGAAGCCACGCAGGCAGGTGAACTGCGTGCGGTTCCGGAAGGTCTCCCAGGTGGGCGGCTTGACCGCACGCCGGCCGTAGTCGGGGTATTCGCGCGGATCGAGCAGGTGGCTATAGACGCGGCGAGGTGGCTCGGATTGCTCCGCCGCCTGAGCCCACGTGCGAATCGGAAACACAAGCACCAGCAGACCCCAAACACCAAGAGGCATCAGGCGGTTGAAAGACGATGTGTTCACCATGGCGATCCTTCCCTTCTGATCGACGTCGGGGCGAATGGTTGTTCGCCTCTACCGGTTCCCTTGCAGCGCCAGCATCTGGGATTCTCCGACCGTGCGGAATTCGAGTTTCACTTCCGGCTGGTCCGCCGTCTGGAAGCGACATCCGAAGCGTATTGAATGTCGCCCCGGCCCAGCCGCCAGCGCAGAGGCATCCAGCGAGATCTTCTCGATCTCATTCCAGCTCTTGTCATAGACAACGCCCTGTCCCCCGCCGGCGTACTTCAATATGCTCCCGGCCGCGAGGGTCCCCGGAACGAAGGTCTCGCCGGCGCCGTCGATCTCCAGGGTCACGTCGCCGACCGATGCGCCACCCGACACCTGGAGGATGAATTGCAGCGGCTGTGCCTCATGCGGATTGTTCAACTCCCATGCGGCCTCGCTTGGCTGGCCCGGCTGCACTTGCTGTGCCAGCGTGTGTTTGGACCTATAGATGGGACACAGTTTCCATGAATCGGTGCCCGACGCCTCCAGGTGGAATTCCTGATGGATATCCTGCAAACGGCGTTTCTGAGACTCGGAGAAGGCGCCGCTCATTCGAGCCGTCTCCCACGCATTGATCGCCTGCAAGATCGTCTCGCTCAGCCCGTTCTCCCGGACGACCCCCAGGCTGGTGTTCAGGGCAAAGCCGGCGTCGAAACCCGCCGCCCGGGCCAGAAGCCACTCGATGTCTTCCAGACTGGTCTGCCCCGTCATGTTGAACCAGCCCAGCATGCACGGCATGAGGTTGCGGCGGAAGTAGTCCTGGTTCTTCAGACGGTATTCGGTCTGGCTCTCTCGAAAGCCGGCGTACCAGGGTTCGCCCCAGTTCATCCGCGTGTAGATATGCCAGAAGTAATGTCCCGGATTGCTGGCGTCCGTGATGACCCTGCCGCGTAGGTCATCACGAAGATGATCGTACCAGGTTGTGACAAAGAGCGTCCGGCCATATTGCCCCATGCCGGTCGACCAATTGCCCTCCAGCCCATCGAAGGAGATCTGCATCAGTCCGGTCTGATTGAACAACTCGGCGATTCGGCGGGCCACCTCCTGCGACAGTTCGACGTCGGTCAGGAAGACCTTGTAGGCATGGTCCATCAGTTTCGCAACCGGAGTGCCCTTCGAGTGTGCCGCGGCCTGCGTCTGATAGACGCCGCGTCGGCAACCGAGCAGACGCCAAGGCGCCTGTTCGGAAACCGAACCGTAACGGATCAGCTCCTGGCCGATCTGTACCGTCTTGAGGGTGTTGTTCTCCATCTGGTTGAACCATTTCGGGTCGGCGATCGGGATCTCCGTCTGGTCGGGGTCGATGTCTTCCGTCAAGACGCTGCTGCCGACCTTCGCCAGACGGTCGTCGGGCACCGGCGTGACGTAGGGATCGTTGGTGGTGATGAAATTGGATAGCGTGTGCACTCCCAGATGGACGCCTTCGGCTTTGGCCTTCTCCACACAATCCTTCATACCGGCCCAGCCGTGAGGGAATTGACCCGGATGGAGCTGAAAATGCCCCCAAGTGGCAAACGGTCCTCCGTGGTACAGGTACTTGAGACCGGCCCGTCTGGTGATCGCGATCGCCTGGTCGATCGTATCTTCACCAAAACCGACGATCAGATACGACGCCGTGGCGCCGCGGGCGACCTTCCCCCACACTCCATCGATCAGGGGATGGGGCAGCGCTTCGGCGATCTCGATTTCGCCGATGGTCTTCAGCGCCTCGCCGGCGGGACAACCGAACAGAGCGATCCTGCTTCCGACCACACCGCCGTCGTTATAGCCGGGAACGAGGTAGCTCGCATGGCCCCAGTTGGAGACGACCCGGTCCTCGCGGCGGTCGCGCGTGAAGGCCTGGAGCACACTGCCGAATTCCGTCGCCTGGGCGGCATCGCCGCGTCCCGGCATGACATCATTCTCGGCCGTCGGATACCCCCCGGGCGTCTTGACGTTCAACGCCTGGATACCAAGGGCGAATTGGTCGTTCCGCACGACTCCCACGGTTTCCCCGATGGTCTCCTTGATCCGCGTGGCATAGGGCCCCCAGACGACCAATTCTACCTTGTCCCGGGGAACGACGGACAGGAGCTCAAACACGGTGTCGGTCGTTTTCGCCGTAGCCTTTATCGCCGCCGTGACGCCGTCCGAATACTGTAGGGTCAGCGCCCCTTTGCTGCGGTCACAACGCACGGCGATGGGCGCCCGGAGTTGCTGCGCGACGCGAACGCGCAACAAAGGCGACGGCTGCTCCAAAGCCAGGTAATCCATGCCGCTGCCACGGTCCAAAAGACTTCGCACCACCCCCGCATCGTCAATCCGGATCGCGAGATACTCCGTCTCGAACGCGACCTCGGCATCCACGGGGAGCGTCAGGACAAACAAGGACAGAAAGCCGGTGAGAACCCATTGTCTTTTCGTCAGCATCGCGTGTCTTTCCCAGTACAGGTCGATACAATATCAAACAAGAGGTATCTGTTGCGCCCCGACTACGCCGTTTCCGCGATGGCTTCCCGCCACTCTCTCAGGAATTGCGGTACGCGGAGGTCGGAACCCTCCTTACCGGGCGAATTGAGCGTCTCGATCGGGACATAGCCGCAATAGTTCGCGTCCCGAATCAATCGTGCGATCCTTTTGAGGTCGGTCTTGGGCCCCTTCTGGCCATTGAGATACTCCTTGACCTGCCAGTTGACGGCGTAAGGAATCACCCGTTCGATGTCCGCATATGGATCGGACCGGGTAAACCAGCCGGTGTCGATAATCAGGCCGAACCAGTCCGATTCGACTCTCTTCATGATGGTCAGCATCTCATCTGCGTTGAGCAGCATGCCGCCGCGGCTCTGCAGCCCGATGATGACACTGTACTCCTCGCCGTATTCAACGCAGCGCATCAGCTCATCCACTTTATGTCGTCACCAAGAATGAAACAAAGAGGTCTCTGAGTTGGGAGACGACTTCGGCTCCGTTGGTCATTGTAGTGTCGCATTGTTTTCGTTCAAGGATCGTCTTCTGCTTCAATGCCGCACGCTTGGCCAGGATGGTTTCACGACGGCCCTCATAGACGTCATCCGGTATGACGTTGCCGATAGCTTCATGATAGCGCTGGCTGTTGTACCAAGCGACGAACCGGGCCACCTCGGCCTCCAGGCCAGGATCTTAGGACTGTAGTCATCCAATACCTTGATCGGGTAGAACCTACCCCAGCAATCTGACCTGCCCACGCCTGCCCTTGCGCCCCTCTTTCTCCGTACGCTCCACTTCTGCCCTGCCACCCCCCTCCGCCGCTCCAGA
>Ga0068714_10003169_pt1 | contig 19852 bp, 22 predicted proteins | sample MTBNYHSulfiMetaG_FD_62988 | JGI IMG/M metagenome (GOLD analysis project Ga0068714, IMG submission 62988) | Enrichment culture microbial communities from rom New York Harbor, USA that are MTBE-degrading - MTBE-NYH (New York Harbor Sulfidogenic)... | ecosystem: Environmental > Aquatic > Marine >... | reverse complement strand
AGGAATACGCCGGGCGGAAGGATTTCGTTTTCCGCCCGGATGTTGGCCGTCGGGAATCCCAGGCGGCGGCCGACCGACCGTCCGGAAATCACCCGGCCTCTGATGTCGTAGGGACGGCCCAGAAGCGCCGCGGCCCGGCTCACGTCTCCGGAGAGAAGAAGTTCCCGGATGAGGCTCGAGCTCACCGTTCGGCCGGATATCCTCACCGGGGGAACGACGCACACCTCGAAGGCCCCGGTCCGCGAGCCGAGCCGGCGGAGCGTTTCCGCCGTGCCGGCCTTCCGCCGTCCGAAGCGGAAATTCGTCCCCAGGAAGACGGCCCGGGCATTCAAGACGCGGACGAGAATCCGGTCGATGAACGCGGCGGGAGTCAGAGAGGCGAACGCGGCATCGAAGGGCGCGACCAGAACCTCGTCGACGCCCGAGTCGCCGACGAGCTCCAGGCGGCGCTTCAGGGTTTGGATCATGAGCACCCGGCCGCGGCCCAGGATTTTCTCCGGATGGGGGGCGAAGGTCAGGAGGAGGGATGCGAGGCCTTGGCGACGGGCGCGGGTCACGAGACGGCTGAGGATGCGCTGGTGTCCCAGGTGGAGACCGTCGAAGTTGCCGACCGCCACCGTCCGGGGCCGATGGGGGCCGGAGAACGGCTCGAGACGCCGGTAGATTCTCATCGGCCGTCAGGAAGCGGCGGTCCGGGTTTTTTCCAGATAGGCGGTCCGCAACCGGTGGAGACAGGATTCCAGAAATTCCTCTTCCTCGGGCTCGAGATTTCCGCTGGTGCGGGCCTTGAGCAATTGGAGGAGATCGATCAGCCTTTGGGCCAGGTTCAGATTTTCCCTGTTTTCTCTCCGGACGGGATCCTCCATGAGACCCAGGGACACCAGCCCCTGGGTGAAGAACGGCAGGACCAGGGTGCTGAAATCGAGGAGGGGAAGGAATTCCTTTCCCGTTTTGGGGGGCGTGTCTTCGTCGTTCATCCGTATCCTCTTGTGATTCGGGGCCGCTTTCGGGGGACCCGTCCGCGCCGACCTCCTTACGGCCTCCTGCGCTTCCGGAGGGCGGGATGTTTGATAATCGGCGCCTTGTCCGCTATGCTGGGATGTCCATTCTACAGGCGCCAGGGAGGAAATTCAAGGCGACGCCTGAAAGCCAATTCGACGGGGAAGAGGGAGGCGGCATGAGCGACGCGAGACGTGCGGGAGAGGAATTCCGCCGCCTGGCGGAGATACTGGCCGTCCTGAGGGGAGACGACGGCTGCCCGTGGGACAGGGAACAGGACGAGACGACCCTTCTGAACTTTCTTCTGGAAGAGGTCTACGAAACCGTGGAGGCCGTTCAGTCGGGCCGGGCCGCCTCGGTCCGCGAGGAGCTGGGGGATGTCCTCATGGAGGTCGTGTTCCTGGCCCGCGTTTACGAGGAGAAGGGCGCCTTTCGGCTTCACGAGGTCGTAGGGGGCATCAATGACAAGATGGTGGCCCGGCATCCCCATGTCTTCGGTTCGGAGCGCCGGGACAGCTCCCGCGAGGTTCTGGGCGCCTGGCACAGGCAGAAACAGGAAGAGAAAAAGGACAAGTCCCTTCTGGGCGGGATACCCCGGAGCATGCCCGCCCTGGCCGCCGCGTTCCAGACCGGGCAGAGGGCTTCGGCGGTGGATTTTGATTGGCCCGAACTGCAGGGAGCGATGGCCAAGCTGGGCGAGGAAACCGAGGAACTCGCCCTGGCCCTCGGGTCCGGGAGCCGGGAAGCGGTCGTCCATGAAATCGGGGACCTTCTCTTCGCCGCGGCCAACGTCTCTCGGAAAGCGGGAGTCAATCCTGAGTTGGCCCTTCTCCAGGCCAACCGGCGTTTCCGGGACCGCTTCGCCTATCTGGAAAGACGGCTGCGAGAGGAAGGCCGGGAGATCGCCTCGGCGTCGCCCGAGGAATTGGACGCCTTGTGGGAGGAAGCCAAGTCGCGAAAGCCCGGGCGGTGACGGCCCGGCCGGGAGCTCATTCCGTCTTCCGGGACGCCTTGCGCTGGACGAGGCTGGCTTTGATGAATTCGTCCAGGGCGCCGTCCAGGACGGCCTCCACATCCGAGGTCTCGACGCGGGTTCGCAGGTCCTTGGCCAAGCGGTAGGGGTGGAGGACGTACGAGCGGATCTGGTTGCCCCAGGCGATCTCCGACTTGGCGTCCTCGATCTTCTCGATCTTCTCTCTCTTTCTTTTTCGCTCCAGTTCGTACAGCCGGGCCAAGAGAACCTTCATCGCCGCCGCCTTGTTCTTGTGCTGGGAGCGCTCGTTCTGGCACTGGACGACGATGCCCGTGGGCAGATGGGTGATGCGCACCGCGGAGTCGGTGACGTTGACGTGCTGCCCGCCCCGGCCGCCGGCGCGGTAGGTGTCGATGCGCAGCTCCTCGGGGGAGACGGCGATCTCGATCTCCTCGTCGACCTCGGGATAGGCGAAGGCGGCGGCGAAAGAGGTGTGGCGCCGTTTGTTCGCGTCGAAGGGAGAGATGCGGACGAGGCGGTGGACTCCCGATTCCTGGCTGAGGTTGCCGAAGGCGTTTTCGCCCTCGATGCGGACCGTGGCGCTTTTCAAGCCCGCCTCTTCTCCAGGCAGCATGTCCAGCACTTCGGTCTTGTAGCCCTTCCGCTCGGCGTAGCGCAGATACATGCGCAGCAGCATCTGGGCCCAGTCCTGGGATTCCGTGCCTCCCGCTCCGGGATGAACGGTCAGGATGGCGTTCCGCCCGTCGTCCTCCTCGTCGTAGAGGGTCTGCATCTCGGCGTCGTTCAGGCTCCGCTCGAGCTCTTCGAGGGCCCGGACCGTTTCGGCCGCCACGTCCTCGCCTTCTCCGGCCAGCTCGAGGAGGACGTCCAGTTCCTGCCGTTTTTGCTCCAGCCCGGCGAAGAGTTTCAGCTCCTTGTCCAGCTTTTTTTTGCGCTGTTTGAGCGCCTGGGAGGCTTTGGGATTTTTCCAGGTTTCGGGCGAGGCCAGCTGTCGTCCGACCTCCTCGGCTTCCGATCGTTTTCCCGCCAGGTCAAAGAAAACCCCGGACTTCCAGGTATTTCTGGAAGGCGGCGTTCAGGCGGGGCTCGAGGTCAGTAAATCCGCTGGCGGCTTTTTTTTCCTTGTCGGTCATGTCTTCCCAAAAAGAAACTCAGAATAAAGAAGACCAGGGCCATTGTCAAGCAGAAGAGCGCGAACACGTCCCCAAAACGGGAATAGAACGTCCGGCGGGACGAGGGCGTGACGATGCCGGTCAAGTGGGCCGCGGTCATGATCTCCGACTTCGACACGACCCTTCCCCAGGGATCGATGATACCGCTGACGCCGGTCGTGGCCGCTCGGAGCAGGTAGCGACGGTTCTCCACGGCGCGGAAAACGGCGATGCCGAAATGCTGGTGGGGCGCCGAGGTCGCGCCGTACCAGCCGTCGTTGGTCACGGTCGCCAGGAAATGGGCCCCGTTCCTGACGAATTGACGCACCAGGCTGGGAAAGATGATTTCATAGCAAATGGGGGAGCCGAAGTTCATGTCCCGGAAGTCGTGGACGACGGGCGCGGCGCCCGGAGTGAACTCCCCGACGGCTTGGGTCATGCGCTCGACGAATCCGAAAACGGAGGGATAGGGCGTGTATTCGCCGAAGGGCACGAGGTGCATCTTATGATACTCGGTCCAGGGTTGGTCGGGTTGGAGAGCCAGAACGGCGTTGAAATGGTCGATCCTCTCGCCCAGGCGGGCGACCTCAACCGTACCGACGACTAAGGTCCGGCCCGATCGACGGGCATAGGACAGGAGGCGGTCCGTCAATTCCCGGGACAAAGGATCCTCGCACGAGAAGCACAGAGGGACGGAAAATTCCGGCCAGACGATGAGCTCCGCGCCTTCATCGGCCGCCTTTCGGGTGAGATTCATGTGGTGCTCGAACTGTTTCAGGATTTCGGAAGCGGGAACCTGGCCCTGGAAGAAATCCGATGAAACATTGCCCTGGATGACGGCCGCCCGGAAGGCGCCCGGACCGGGATTCGTCGGACCCAGGGACAGGGCGCCGCCGACATGGAATGCGGCCAGGACTCCCAGACCGATGAAGAAGGGCGTCCGCTTCCTCCGGGTTAAGGAATACACGAACGAGCCCTGGAAGAACACGAGAACGGCGGAAACTCCGTAAACGCCCGTCAGGGCCGACGCTTGGATCAGCCACAGGTTGGAGGACTGGCTGTAGCCCATTAGGCCCCAGGGAAATCCGGTGAGAATGTGAGTCAGGGCGTATTCCTGAGCCACCCAGATGAAGGGCGCGAGGACGAATCCGGCGGCCGGCCAAAGCGACGAGACGCGCGAAAGCGCCAGGCCGAAGAGCCCCCAGAAAAAAGCCAGCAAGAGGACCAAGCCGAAGGTGGCCGCAAGGCTGAATCCCAAGGACAGGCCTCCGTAATGGGCCGGGACATTCGGAATCCAGTAAAGAAGAAGTCCATAAAAGGACAGCCCGGCCGTGAGTCCCAAAGCGAAAGCCCTTCCAGGCTTACTCCTGGAAATGACGAACAGGAGGGGGATAAGGGCGATCCAGGCCAGGAAAGAGATGTTGAATTTCGGAAAAGCGAAGGCCGCCAGCAGTCCGCTGGCCAGGGCCAAGCCGAAATCCCGGAGCGTCCTCATCGATGGCCTTCCGCGTCAGCGGGGGGGATAATAGAAATCACCCGGTTTCTTGTTCAGGACAGCCGCCAATTGTTCTCCCGCTCGGTTGCGCTCCTCCTCGGTCCGGTAACCTCCCACCCGGACCCGGTAATAGGGAATCCCGGCTTGCGGGTCGAGGATAAAAACGGAAAAACCGTGCTCTCTGATTTTATCGGCCAGCTGGGAGGCCTCGGCCTTTTGTGAGGCGGCGACGACCTGAATATAGAGCAGACCGGCCTGGGGCCGAACAGCCGTGGGGACGGTCTGGGGCGCCTCGGTCTTCTTCTCCGCCGCGGGCGCCGTTCCGGTTTTCACCGTCGGCTTGCTTTTGGAGACCGTCGGGGATTCGCGGCTTGTCTTTCCCCGAGATTCGAAGGAGGCGATTTCCTTCTGTATGTCGGACGGAGCGGCGGCCTCCTTTTTTTCAACGGCCGACGAGGCCTTCTCTGACGCCGGCGTCCCGGCCTTTTCGGCGAGGACGTCGGTCGGCGGCTTGATCTTCGGCCGGACGACCTCGGTGGACGGGCCGGCCGCCGGCTCCAGGCCTTGGGCCAGGCGGGCCTGCTTTTTGCCCACGGAAACGCCCAGGACGAAGATGAACGCCCCCAGGGCGATGACGAGCACGAAAACGATCACCAGCTGCATGCGGGTGAATTGAAGCTCGCGGACTTCTTTGGAGCCGGTCATGGGAACCTCACTTCTTTTTCGTGGAGTGGGTGAAGGCCTGCAACAGCTCCATGGGCAGAGGGAAGATGATCGTGGAATTTTTTTCCGTGGCCACTTCGGAGAGCGTCCCCAGAAAACGCAGCTGCAGAGCCTGGGGGTTCTGGGAGATGATGTCCGCCGCCTTGGTCAGCTTGTCGGCGGCCTGGTACTCGCCCTCGGCGTGGATAACCTTGGCCCGCCTCTCCCGCTCCGCTTCCGCCTGCCGGGCGATGGCCCGGACCATGTTTTCCGGCAGATCGACGTGCTTCATCTCCACGAGCTGGACCTTGATCCCCCACGGGTCGGTGTGCTTGTCCAGGATCTCCTGGAGCTGGAGGTTGAGCTTTTCGCGCTCGGAGAGCAGCTCGTCGAGTTCGACCTCTCCCAGAACGCTGCGCAGCGTCGTTTGGGCGAGTTGCGAAGTGGCGAAGAGGTAATCCTGGACTTCGATGATGGCCTTCAGGGGTTCGATCACCCGGAAATAGACAACGGCGTTGACCTTGACCGAGACATTGTCCTTGGTGATCACGTCCTGAGGCGGAATGTCCATCGTCACCAGCCTGAGACTGACGCGGATCATGCGGTCGATGGGCGAGAAGACCAAAATCAAGCCGGGGCCCTTGGGCCGGGCGAGAACCCTGCCCAGGCGGAAAATCACGCCCCGCTCGTACTCCCGCAGGACTTTGATCGAGTTCAAGAGATAAAGAACGACGATGCCGACGATGACCCAGAGCGGATAGAACATCAGGACCTCCTTCCTGGGCGGCGGGCGCGGCCGCCCTCCGCCTTCTCCAAGGGCCGGGTTCCCGAGACGGGCGCCGCCCGGTCCTCTTTGCGGCCGACCCGGACGGTCATTCCGTCCAGGAGGCCGGTGATGACGATCGAAGCGCCGCGCGCAATCGGCTCCTCGGCTCGCGCGCGCCAGTACTCGCCGTGGACGAAGACACGGCCTTTGGGATTGAGGTCGGTCAGGGCCGTGCCCGTCTCGCCCACGAGGCCTTCGCGGCCGGTGTGGACGCGCCCCCGGTGCGTCCGCACGACGAGCCAGACGAGAAAAAGGAAAATGAAGGCGATGGCCAGGGCCACGGGAATGATGAACCGCAGTCCCGGCCGGAGCTCGGGGATGGGGGCGTCGATGAGCATGATGGAGCCGATGACCATGGCGATGACTCCTCCCGCCGACAACAGGCCGTAGCTGTGGACTTTAACCTCCAGCACGAACAGCCCGAGGGCTAAAAGAATGAGGATCAACCCCACGTAGTTGATGGGCAGGATCTGGAAAGAGAAGATGGCCAGCAGGAGACAAAGGGCGCCCAGCACTCCGGGCAGGATCGCCCCGGGGTTGGCGAATTCGAAATACAATCCCAGCAAGCCGATCATCAGCAGCAGATAGGCCAAATTGGGGTTGGAGATCGTGAGCAGGAATTTCTGGCGGCTGCTCATGGGCACGGCCTTGATCTCCTGGCCGGCGAGATTGAGCACGTCCTCGCGGCCGTCGAAACGCCGGACGGCCCGGCCCTCGAGCCGGTCGAGAAGCTCGGGGACGTCCTTGGCCACGAGGTCGATCAATCCTCCGGATAGGGCCTCGGTTTCGGTATAGGAGCGGCTTAGGGTCACGGCCTCCTCGGCCAGCCGGACGCTGCGGCCGCGTTTCTCGGCCAGAGTCTTGGCGAAGGAGGCGGCGTCCTGTGTGACTTTTTCGGACATGACGTCGTCCAAGCCCTGGCCGGTGACCGACACGCCGACGGGATGGGCGGCGCCGGTGCTCGTGCCGGGGGCCATGACGAACAGGTCGGCGGCCAGGCCGATGAGAAATCCGGCCGAGGCGGCCCGGCCGCCCGAGGGGCTGACGTACACCGCCACCGGGACTTCCGACTTCAGAATCCGCTCGATGATCTCCCGCATGGACGTTTCCAGTCCGCCGGGGGTGTTGAGGGCGATGAGGAACAGAGAGGCGTCTTCGGCTTCGGCGCGGTCCAGACTGCCTCGGATGTATTCCGAGGTGACGGGATGAATGGCCGCCTCCACGGTGACCGTCCAGATCGCCGATTCCAGACGGAGAGGCGCCAGAATCAGGAAAATGAAAGGAACCAGGCGCTTGCTCACTCTAAACTCATTATAGGGGCGGGGAGAAGGTCAAGTCAACTTCAACTTGGTTTCGACTTGACTTTTCAAGAGCAATAATTTAAACATTAAGGACCCATGCGCAAGCGTATGATCAAAAATGATATCGCCCTGGCCGTTGAGAAGAACTCGGCCTTCAACGGGGCGAAATCCCTGGTGCTCGTGGAAAAAATTCTCGAGGAGCTCAAGTCCGCTCTGACCCGCGAGGAGAAAATCGAGATCCGGGGCTTCGGCAGCTTCCGGATCGTGAACAAAAAGACGGGCTTCGGCCGGGACATCCGGCGGCGGCGTCAAATCAAGATCACCGAGGGCAAGAGAATCAAGTTCCGTTGCGGTCAAGAGCTGAAGCACATCTCCGACGCGTCCTGACCGGGCGGATGCTCCGGGCGTCCGGCGAAAACCGTCGGCCGAGACAGCCGAAAACGAGGGAGGTCCCAGGATGAAGCCCAAACCGTTGCCGCCGCTCCTGCCCGCCGGTTTGAAAACGCATTCTCTGCGGTCGAGAAGAAGCAAGGTCGCGGCCCGGAGTTTCGGCCGTCCCGTGTCCCCTTCGCCCGCCTTTCGGGATCTGGTCCGCAGCCTGCCGGACATTCTGGCCGGCGGGGATTTCAAGGCTTTTCTCGATCTCTGGCGGAAGGCGCGCCGGAAGGGGAAAGGCGTCCTCTTCGGGCTGGGGGCCCATGTGATCAAGGTGGGTCTCAATCCCGTTCTCATCGACCTGATGAAACGCGGCTGGATCACGGGCCTGGCCATGAACGGCGCGGGCATCATTCACGATTTCGAGATCGCCTTCTGCGGCCGGACATCCGAGGACGTGGCCGTTGAAATCCGAAGCGGGCGCTTCGGCATGGCGCGCGAGACGGGGGAATATCTGAGCCGGGCCGTCAGCGAAGCGGCCGAGCAGGACATCGGGCTTGGAGAGGCTGTGGGACGGATGATCGCCACCTCCTCCTGGCCGTACCGCTCTCTGAGCCTCCTCGGCGCGGCCCATCGGCTGGGCATCCCGGCCACGGTGCATGTGGCCATCGGGACCGATTTCATCCATTTCCACCCCGCGATGAGCGGCCGCGACCTGGGGCAGGCTTCGCTGAGGGATTTTTTCCTATTGTCCTCCGGGCTGCGGTTGATCAACGGCGGCGGCCTGTTCATCAATTGCGGGTCGGCGGTCGTGTTGCCCGAGGTTTTTCTCAAAGCCGTGACCTTCGTCCGCAACCAAGGGTATCCCCTTGAGGGTCTCGTCACGGCCGTCTTCGATTTCCGCCAGCATTACCGGCCCATGCAGAACGTCGTCCTCAGGCCCGTCGGGCGGGGAGGGCGGGGATTTTATTTCGTCGGGCACCACGAGCTCATGATCCCCCTCCTGGCCGCCGGCTTGAAATCCTTTCCTTCTCCGAGGAGTTAGCGGCCCGTTTGGGCGCGCCTGTCTTTTTCTTCCTGGTCGCGGACAAGCCGGCGAAAGACGGAATCGGTGTTCCGCTCCGTTTCGGCCAGGGAGCCCGAGGAATCGATGAGGTAATCGGCCCGTCTTTTCTTGTCTTCCACGGACATCTGGGCCCGGATTTTTCTCCGGGCTTCTTCAACGCCGATCCCGTCGCGGGCCATCAGCCGTTCTTCCTGGATTTCAGGTCGGCAGAAGACGACGACGACCTTGTCGTAGAAGGACGCATACCCGGATTCGATGGTCAGGGCGGCCTCGGAGACGAAGATTTTGTGGCGTCCTTCCTTCTCCAGGCGGGCGACGGCTTCCCTTTTCTTTTCCAGGACCAGGGGATGGAGGACCGAATTGAGAAAAAGCCTCTCCTTCTCGTCGGCGAAAACGACGGCCCCCAGCTTCCGGCGGTCGATCGTCCCGTCGGGCCTGAGGATGCCCGCTCCGAAATGGGAAAGGACGGCTTTCCACGCCGGTTCCCCGACGGCCAGAAGTTCATGGGCCGTATCGTCGGCGGAATGGGCGGCGCAGCCCCGTTCCCGAAGAAAACGGGCCACGACCGACTTGCCGGAAGCGATTCCTCCCGTCAGGGCGACGATGAGCATGGCTTCCGGGGCGCGCCGGCCGGTCAGTCCGAGCCGTCGTCGGGGATCAGCTTGTAATCTTTTTTGAAACGGACGGCGACGCCCTGCCGCTTTCCTTTCTTGTCCGTCTCCTCCAGGCGGACGGTGATGCCCCCCAGGCGGAGCTTGAGTTTCCGGCCCCCGCCCGCCTCTTCGGGAATGTCGATAATGATGTTGATCTTGGATCCGACGGAGACTCCCGAATCCAGGCAGAAGAACGCCCCCTTGCTGCTGATGTTCTCGACGGTGGCGTCTTCCTTGAATTCCGGCCCCCAGGGCAGCTTGCCCTCCACGCGCGCGGGCAGGGGCAGGGCGAACCGCCACTCGCGGCGCCGGTCGGCCGGCGCTTTGCGGGCGGTCCGTGGCCGTGTTTTTTTCGTCCTCGAGGCTTGAGCTTTTTTCACGGCTGAGGGAGTCATGACCGTTCGATTCCTGGGCGGCCCGGTCAGAACAGGGCCGAATTTATCGCATACAACGCCAACTGCAGACGGCTGTGCGTGTCGAGCTTGGCGTAGATGCTCTTGATATGGGACCGGACCGTGTTCTTGCTTATGAACAGCATCTCGGCGATTTCATCGTTGCTCTTGCCCTGGCCGATGAGGCGCAGGACCTGGAATTCGGTGGGCGTCAGCTGGTCGAGGGTTTTTTCCTTCATGTCCCGTCCGACCACGGAAATGATGCGGTCCATGATGCTGCTCATCTTGTCCCGGGGAAGCCAAATCTCGCCCCGGTCCACCACCCGAACCGCTTCGGTCAGCTGGCCGGCGTTGTCGTTGAGGTCGAAATAACCGCGGGCTCCGGCGTTGATGAGAGAGACGATTTCTTCGTGACTCGGGATGTTTCCCATAAGCAGCAGGCGGGATTTTCCCGACGCGGTGGACACGTCCTGAATGGCCTTGCAGATTTCCCGGATGTTGAGCAGGGGCTCGCTGCCGAAGAAGAGAACGACCTGGGGATGGCTGCGCTTGATGGCCTCGATGAAGGATTCGACGGTGTTTTTTTCGACGGCCGAAATCTCTATGTCCCGGCAGGCGTCTATGGTTTTGAGGATGCCGGACAGGATGATCTCCGACGGACAGTAGAGGACAATCCTGATTTTTTTTGCCGGGGACGCGGCTGCGGAGGTCTTCGAGGCGGGCTTGGCGGCCCTTTTTTTGCCTTTCCCTTTTGGCATGACGGAATCAGCCCTTTTGGAATGTTCATTCTAAAACACGGCTCCCGGCGATGTCAAACATTTTGTGCCTTCGGACAAGGGAGTGCTTTCCCCCGCCTTCTTCTGAGGAGGGGGAGGGGGGTGGGGCGCCGGGCGGCCTTCAGGGTTTGGGCGAAGATTCCGGGGTGATGATGTAGCGGCTCTCGAACCGGATGCTCACCTTCTTGCGCGAGTTCAGGCGGTCGTCGAGCTCGATGGACACCACCCGGCCCTTGATGACCAGTTTCAGGTTCTGGCCATCGGCCAATTTCTTGGGAAGGTCGATGATGAGCTTGACCTTGCTGCCGATGGCCACGGGATTTTTCAGGCGGAAAGTCGATCCCTGATGATTGATGAACGACAGGACGGTTTCTTCCCTGAATCCGCGGCCCATGGGGTCCAATCCTTCCACCTGAGTGGGAAGGGGAAAAGTGAATCCTTGCTCTTTGGCCGGTGTTTTATAAAGGGCGTCCAGGTTGGGCTTCGACATGATGCTTTCCCGAATTTCGTAGCCTAAAATGACATGGGGACCGACGAGGGTCAATCACCCCTTAGGATGAAATCAGGGGTGATTTTTCCTGCCTCACCCTTCACCTTTCGCAGTCATCACCACGCGACGCTTTCTCCCCCCCCTTCCTCCCCGCCGGCCGGTTTTCTTGACAAAAACATCCCCCCCGTCTAGAATGAGCCGGAATTCGACGCGCGCGGGGAGGAACGTGGCCGAGGAAGAACGTCTGGTCAAGCAGGTAAGCCCGAAGAGCGAGGATTTTTCCAGATGGTACCTGGAAATCATCCGCAAAACGGAGATGGCCGATTATGCCCCCATGAAGGGCATGATGGTCATCCGTCCCTACGGCTACGGAGTTTGGGAGAACATCCAGAGACTACTCGACCGCCGGCTCAAGGCGGCGGGGCATGCCAACGCCTATTTCCCCCTTTTCATTCCCGAGAGCTTCCTTCAAAAGGAGATGGCCCATGTCGAGGGATTCGCTCCCGAGGTGGCTTGGGTGACCCAGGGAGGGCGCGACGAGCTTGAGGAGCGTTTGGCCGTCCGTCCGACTTCGGAGGCCATTGTCGGCAGCATGTTCGCCAAGTGGATCAAGTCTTACCGGGACCTTCCCGTCCTCATCAACCAGTGGGCCAACATTGTCCGCTGGGAAAAGGTCACGCGTCCCTTCCTCAGGACAACGGAGTTTCTCTGGCAGGAAGGGCACACCGCCCACGCCACGGAGGAAGAGGCGCGGAAGGAGACCCTGGATATCTTGGGCATTTACCGGGAGTTCATCGAAACCGAGCTGGCCATCCCGGCGGTGGCCGGACGGAAGACCGACTGGGACAAATTCGCCGGCGCTCTTCAGACCTACTCGTTGGAAGCCCTGATGTCGGACGGAAAAGCCCTGCAGATGGGGACGTCTCATCATTTGGGCCAGAATTTCTCCAAGGTGTTCGGTATCCGCTTCGAGGACAAAAATCAAGCCCTGCAGCACGTCTGGCAGACGTCCTGGGGCGTCTCCACCCGTCTCATCGGCGCCGTGGTCATGGTTCACGGCGATGATTCCGGCTTAAGACTCCCTCCGGCCGTGGCGCCCGTCCAGGTCGTGATCGTGCCCATTTCCCTGGGCGATTGGAAAACAACCGTCCTGCCGGTCGCCCGCCGGGTCGAGGGGGAGCTCCTCCGGGCGGGTATCCGGGTGAAGCTCGACGACCGCGAGGAATTCACCCCCGGATGGAAGTTTTCCGACTGGGAGATGCGCGGCGCGCCCCTGCGGTTGGAGGTCGGGCCGAGGGACGTCAAGGAGCGGAAAGCCGTCGCCGTGAGGCGCGATGTCCGCGGCAAGACGTCTCTGCCCTTGGATACCCTTCCTGAAACCGTGAACCGGCTCCTGGGAGAAATCCAGGTCGGACTTCTCGAACAGGCCCGGGCCTTCCTCGCGGACAACACCCGCTTCACGGACGACTACGAGGAATTCAAACGCCTGATCGAAAGCCGGCGGGGATTCCTTATCGCCCCGTGGTGCGGCGCCCGCGAATGCGAGGAAAAGGTGAAACAGGAAACCGCGGCCGGCATCCGTGTCATTCCTCTGGAGCCGGAGTCGGAGCCCGGGGAGCTCTGTCTGGCCTGCGGACGGAAATCGGAGTCCCGGGCGTATTTCGCCCGAGCCTATTGATTCCCGAACGCCGGATGTCCGGCGCGGCGCTTCTGGGATAAACGATGGACCGCTTCGCCGACCTGAGACTGAAGATGGTCGAGACGCAGATCGAGTCCCGGGGCGTCAAGGATGCGCGCCTCCTGGAAGCGCTTCGCCGCGTGCCGCGACACCTGTTCGTTCCGGAAAACCGCCGGGCGGAAGCTTACGAGGACGAACCCCTGGCCATCGGAGAAGGCCAGACGATCAGCCAGCCTTACATCGTCGCTTTCATGACCGAAGCCCTGAAGCTCCGCGGACGGGAGAGAATCCTTGAAATCGGCACCGGTTCCGGTTACCAGACGGCCGTTCTGGCGGAATTGGCGGCCGAGGTGTTCAGCGTGGAGGTGATCGGGGAATTGTCCCGGCGCGCCCGGGAGGAGCTGGCCGGCTTGGGTTATGGAAACATCCGGTTCCAGACCGGCGACGGGAGCCGGGGATGGGCGGAGAACGCTCCCTACGACGGCATCATCGTCACCGCCGCCGCCGAGGACATTCCCGCGGCCCTTCCGCCCCAGCTCAAAGACGGCGGGCGCCTGATCCTGCCGGTCGGGATTGGAGCGCAGGTGCTCGTTCTCATCGTCCGCAAGGGGAAGAAATTTCACCGCACCGAGCTGCTCTCCGTTCGGTTCGTGCCTTTGGTGACCGTTGCTTAGGAGTTTGAAAGAAATCGGCGCATCCTCGCCCCCTTCTTTTCGGGAAGCGCCGCCGGAGCGAAGGCCGTCATCCAAAGGAAATTGTTTTGTCGGCCGCGCGCGCCTCGGCGGCATGATATAATACGCTCACGGAAAGGACGATCGAAAGGATCGCGCCCGGCGAAGCGCGGATGAGGAGGTGACGGCCGTGAATTCCAGGATGGTCTTTTCCCTTCCGCTGGCGGCGTCTTTTTTGCTGGCCCTGGGAGGATTCCTTCTCGCCGAAGGGATGCGGCCGCCGGTTAAAGTGTTTTTTCCCGACGGATCATCGGTCACGGCCGAATTGGCCGTAACCGACATGGAGCGGCAGCTGGGTCTGATGTATCGGCCCGGCATCAACGCCGACCAGGGCATGCTTTTCGTTTTCGTCGAGGAAGACCTTCATCCCTTTTGGATGAAAAACATGCGCTTCGCCATCGACATCCTTTGGCTGGACAAAGACCGGCGTGTCGTCCACATCGCCTCCCGGGTCCCGCCCTGCCTTAAGGACCCCTGCCCTTCCTATCCCTCTTCGTTGCCGGCGGTGTACGTTCTCGAGTTGAAGAGCGGGGAGGCCGAAGCCCGCGGCCTGAAGCTCTCCGACAGGCTGGAATTTGTCCTGCCTAAAGAGCTTCGCTGAGACATCAAACCCCAAAAAATCGATCGGCCCCCGGGATCAAGGCGCTTTTTGACACGCGCGCCCCGCGGGCTTATAATAACGCGGTTTTTTCGAGCGCTTCGAGAGGGAGTCGCCCATGCCCGCCGAAAACTTTCTGGACCTCGTCCTACGACGCGTCCTTCTCTGCGACGGGGCCATGGGCACCGAACTCTACAACAAGGGCATTTACCTCCACACTTGTTTCGACGAACTCAACCTGACCCAGCCCGGGCTGGTCAGGGAGGTCCACCGGGGGTACCTGCGTTGCGGCATCGACCTCATCGAGACCAACACCTTCGCCGCCAACCGCTATAAGCTCAAAAAGTTCGGGCTGGACGACAAGGTGGGCGACATCAACCGCGCCGGAGCTCGTCTGGCGAGAGAGGAAGCCGGAGAGGCGGTTCTCGTCGCCGGCTCGATCGGTCCCCTGGGGCTGAAAATCGAGCCCTGGGGCCCGACCTCGGTCGAGGAGGCCGAGGCCGCTTTCCGGGAGCAGTCCGCCGCTCTGGTCGAGGGCGGCGTGGACTTGTTCATCCTGGAGACGTTTTCCGACATCAATGAGATCCACCAGGCGCTCAAGGCGGTAAAGGCGACGGCCGATCTTCCGATCGTGGCCCAGATGACGATCGGCGAAGACGGCAACAGTCTGTACGGAACGACTCCCGAGGTGTTCACCCGGATGCTCGAAGAGTGGGGGGCCCATGTCGTCGGACTCAATTGCAGCGTCGGTCCGGCCGTCATGCTCCAGAGCATCGAACGGATGGCCCGAGCGACCAAGCTCCCGCTCTCGGCCATGCCCAACGCCGGCATGCCGCGCGAGGTCGAGGGCCGGAACATCTACCTCTGCTCGCCGGAATACATGGCCGAGTTCGCCAAGAGATTCATCCACAGCGGGGTCAAGGTCTTGGGCGGATGCTGCGGCACGGCCCCGGCGCACATCAAGGCCATGCGCGGCGCAATCCGGGCCCTCCAGCCTCCGGAACGCCGGGTCGTGACCGTAACCCTCCCCGGCGAAGAACGCGCCGCGCCGCCCGTTCCCCGTAGAGACAAGTCGTCGCTCGGCTTGAAGCTGGACGAGGGACGCTTCGTCGTCAGCGTGGAGATCGTCCCTCCCCGAGGTCACAATCCCGGCCCGGCGGTCGAGGCCGTGCTCAAGCTCAAGGAACACGGCGTGGACTGCGTCAACATCCCCGACGGCCCGCGGGCCAGCGCCCGAATGAGCTCCCAGGCCCTGGCCTTCATCCTCTCCCAGAGGACGGGGATCGAAGTCCTTCTCCACTACACCTGCCGCGACCGGAACCTGCTGGGCATGCAATCCGATCTGCTCGGCATCCACGCCCACGGGGTGCGAAATCTCCTGATCATTACCGGCGACCCGCCCAAGCTGGGGGACTACCCCGACGCGACGGCCGTGTTCGATGTCGATTCCATCGGCCTGACCAACATGGTCAGCACCCTGAACCGCGGTCGGGACATCGGGGGGAAGCGTCTGGAGGCGCCGACGGCGTTTCTCGTGGGCGTGGGCGCCAATCCCGGCGCGGTTCACGCCGACTATGAGCTTTCGCGCTTCCGTTGGAAAGTGGAAGCCGGAGCCGAATTCTGCGTCACCCAGCCGGTTTTCGACGTGCGTATCCTGGAGAAATTCTTGGAACGGGTCAAGGAGTGGAGGATTCCCGTTCTGGCCGGTGTCTGGCCGCTGGTCAGTTTGCGGAACGCCGAATTCATGCACAACGAGGTCCCCGGGGCCTTCATCCCCGAGTCGATCATGGACCGCATGAGAAGGGCTCAGGACAAGAGCCCCGAGCACGCGCGCGGAGAAGGCGTCCAGATCGCCCGCGAGGTGCTCCACCGGGTGAGGGGATTGGTCCACGGCGTTCAGATATCCCCGCCTCTTGGTCGCCTTGACCTGGCGCTCGAAGTTCTGGAAGCCTGAAAAAGCGGCTAGGCCCTGCGGCGGCGGCGAGGAGCGGCGGCGTCCAGGAGCTTGTCGAGCTCCCGGGCGGCCGCCGGAGAGGGCTTTTTCCGGCCGATCATTTTCCGTAGCCTCCGGAACTCGTTTTCCATGTTTTTCCTGATGCCGGCGTCGGTCAAGACCTCCCGGGCGCGGGCGCAGACGTTGTCCGGCGTGAATCGCCTCTGGATGAGTTCCGGAACGGCCTCCCGGCCGGCCAGGATGTTCACCATGCTGAACCGTTTGATCCGGACCAGCCGCCGGCCGAAGAAATAGGTCAGGGGGGAAATCCGGTAAAAGGTCACCAGGGGGCGGCCCAGCATGGCCGCCTCGAGGTTGGCCGTGCCGCAGGCCGAGAGAACGAGGTCGGCGGCGGCCAAAGCTTCAAAACGGTCTAGACTGACGATTTTCGTGTCCTCCAGGCCGGCGGGGAGATGAACGGTCAGGACCGCCGGGTCGAGGTTTTCAGCGAGGACGAAGAGGACGTTCAGCGGCAGCTTTTCCTTCAGTAAGGCAAGTCCGCGGACCAGGACCGGCATGTGCCGTTCGATCTCTCCCTTTCGGCTCCCGGGCAGGACGGTCACGAGCTTATGCCGAGGATTCAGACCGTGAGCCCTCAAGAACCGCTCCCGCGTCAGGCGGACGGTGAGATACTCCGAAAGGGGATGTCCGACATACGCCGCCGAAATGCCCTCCGTGTCGTAAAGCGCCTGCTCGAAGGGGAAAATGAGCAGCATGCGCGACACGGTTTTTCTGATGGTTTTCAGGCGGCCCCGGCGCCAGGCCCAGACCGTGGGGCTGACATAGTACAGCACGGGAACGCCGGCCGTCTTGAGTTTCTTGGCCAGGCGAAGGTTGAAATCGGGCGAGTCGATGAGCACGGCCGCCGCCGGGCGGCGGGCAAGCGTTTCGTCGATCAGGCGACGGAAAATCCTTCGCAGTCTCGGGATCCGGGACACGACCTCGAACACGCCGACCACGGCCAAGTCCTCGATGCGGTGGAGGATTTCGACGCCGGCGCGCTCCATCTCGCGGCCGCCGATGCCGAAGAACCGGACGCCGGTCCGGCTCCGCCGCACGGCGCGGACCAGGCCGGCTCCGTATTTCTCTCCGGAATTCTCCCCGGCGACGATGAGAACGGAAGTCATCTCCCCTCTCCGCGCCGATCGAGGCGGATGACCTGGGGTTTCCGCTCCGGGTCCTGTCCGTAGAAGAAATACCACTCATCGTAGGACGAGCCTTGGTTGTAGATTCGAAAGGACTTTTTCGTCGAGGAGCTGACCACGCCAATGAGCCGGGGCGCCTGGACGGCGGAAAGCATTTTCTCCGGAACGAGAAGCACCCTTTGGGCCGCTCCCCCGGCGCCCGTCCCGGCCTCGCCCGGAAGGAGGAGGAGATTCCATTCCCCGCCCGGATTCATCGGATCGGGGTAAAGACGGCGCAGGCATCTCTTTTCGTAAAGCTCCTCGAGCGACTGCGGATACCGCCCCGGATTTCGGGCCGCGTAAAGGCGGACGGCCTCGACGACCTGACGGCCGCGGAAGATGAGCTCCGCTTCCTTTTCGCGTTGAATCTGGGTTTGCCACACCGGGACGGCGGCCAGCAAACCCACGGCCATGACCGACAGGATCACCAGAAGCATGATGAGGGCTGCGCCGCGGGGTCCTGCCATGTCCGATCACCAGGTGTTATAGGGTGTTCCGTCCAGCCCTTTCTCCTCGGAACCGGAACGGACATCGACGATGCCCAGGCCCTCGCCCGTCAAAACGGCGTCCTCGGAAAGTTCTTCGCGGATCTCCTGCCAGGTGGAGCTGGACTTGGTGAAAGGATCGACGGGGATCGATCGGAGATATCCCTCGTCGACGAGAGCCTGGAGGGACGCCGGACGCTTTTCCTTGTCGGTGAAGTACTGGTCGATGAGTTTGCGCATCTGGAAGAGATTTTCCTTCAGAACGGCCTCCCGGGCCTTGCGGGTGGCGTACTTGTACTGCGGCAGCCCGAGCCCGACGAGAATGCCGATGAGGGTGAAAACGATGATCAGCTCGATGAGGGTGAAGCCCGGGCGCGTCCTGGCCGTCATTTCACCACTCCCGGTAGAGAGTTCCGTCCAGGGCCCGGCGCCGGCTTTTGGTGTGGACATCGTAGACATTTTCTCCTCCCCAGGAGTCGGCGTCCGGCTTGTCTTGAAAGGAGCGCCGCCCCCAGTCCGTGGAGCGGGTCATCGGATCCCGGGGGATGCGGCGCAGGAATTTGAAAATTCTCGTGCGGGCCGCGGGATCGTTTTCGTCGCCTTTCAGCTCCACTCCGTCCACCAGGGTTTTCAAGTCGGGCGGATATCCTTCGGAATCCGGCGGGGCGTCGATTTTTTTTTCGTCGGCCAGGCGCTTGTGGAGGTCGACGGCTTCCCTCATTTCGCGCAGCGCCCGGGCGAGTTCGATTTCTTTCTCGCGCTGGACGGCGTTTTTGGCCAGGGGAATGGCCGCGCCGGCCAGGATGGCCAGGATGGCCACTGTGACCAGCATTTCCGTCAGGGTGAACGCCCTGCGCATCAACGTCAGAAAAATCCTTTTTTCTTCGGACGGTCTTTGCTGAAGGGCCGCCTGGGGAAAGGACGCGATTCCCGGGCGTCTTCATTCGACGGCTCTGAATCGGCGGCCCCCTCGGCTCCTTCCTCCAAGACCCTCTTACTGAGCTTGATTTTGTGGTCTTCGCCGACGTTGAGGACCTTGACCCGGATCATCTGGCCGAGTTTGAGGTGGTCGCGGATGCTGCGGATTCTGTGAGGCGCCACCTCGGAGATGTGGAGAAGGCCGACGATGTTGGGCAGGATCTCGACGAAGGCGCCGTATTCCTCCAGGCGGACGATCTTGCCTTCGTAGACCTTGCCCACTTCGGCTTCGACGGTGATCTCGCGGATCATCTCCCGGGCGCGCTCGGCGCCCTCTTTGTCCACGGCGGCGATGGTGATCTTGCCGTTCTCGTCGACGTCGATTTTCGACTTGGTCTGGGCTTGGATGCGCTTGATGATTTTTCCCCCGGGCCCGATGACCTCTCCGACCTTTTCCGGATTGACGACCAGGGTGAGGATCTGGGGAGCATAGGGGGAAATCTGCGGACGCGGGACGGAGAGAGCCTCGTTCATTTTTTCCAGGACCCGGAGGCGCGCCTCCCGTGACAGGAAGACGGACCGCCGGAGGATCTCCTGGGTCAGGTGGGAGATCTTCAGATCGAGCTGGACGGCGGTGATGCCTTTTTTCGTGCCGCTGATCTTGAAATCCATGTCGCCGAAATGGTCCTCCAGTCCGGCGATGTCGGTCAGCACCTGAAAACGGTCGCCCTCCTTGACCAGACCCATGGCGATGCCGGCCACGGTCATGGACAGCGGAACGCCCGCGTCCATGAGGGCCAGAACGCCGCCGCAGACCGTGGCCATCGAAGAGGATCCGTTGGACTCCAGGATGTCGGACACGATGCGGATGGTGTAGGGGAATATTTCCTCGGGCGGGATGGAGGGCAGGATGGATTTTTCGGCCAGAGCGCCGTGTCCCACCTCGCGCCGCCCCGGGCCGCGGAGGAAAGCCACTTCTCCGACGCTGAAAGGGGGGAAGTTGTAGTGGAGCATGAAGCGCTTGTGAAGATCGTCTTCCCGCAGG
>Ga0068714_10003167_pt1 | contig 19863 bp, 12 predicted proteins | sample MTBNYHSulfiMetaG_FD_62988 | JGI IMG/M metagenome (GOLD analysis project Ga0068714, IMG submission 62988) | Enrichment culture microbial communities from rom New York Harbor, USA that are MTBE-degrading - MTBE-NYH (New York Harbor Sulfidogenic)... | ecosystem: Environmental > Aquatic > Marine >... | reverse complement strand
TAAAAATATTTTCTTATTTAGGAGATTTATTCCTCAGCCTGTTAATTTGCCGTTACCTCACGTTGAATATTGTTAAAATTACATTACTGTCGATCTTTAATTTAACCCAAAGACCCCGGTCAAGTAAAAATTTATTCTTCAACGATAGTCGAAGCAAGTTGACAACGGTAGAGCCGGTGGGTACGGTTGAAAGAGACGGGTCGGTCCCCAGAGGTGACAAAAACTTTCGAGCCGGTCAAAGGGCCGGAGAAGACGCCCCCGAGCCCCGCCTGGCGGGCCGGGAAGGGGAAAGGTGGCTCCCCGGCAGGGGGAAGTTGTTCGGGGAGGCCCCGAACCACTCCATAAAGGAGGGATTGGTATGTCATCTAAAAAATATCATCCAAATCCCTTGGCCGTCCTTCTCTTGATCGCGGCGATTCTTTGGGGACCCGGCTTTGGGGTCCGGATCAGTCTGGGGCAGGGAATCGACCCGGCCGTGGAGGCCGACCAGGCCCGGATAGCCGGTTCGTTTCCGGGCCAGGCCGGAGACATCGTGACCACCGGGATGGCGGCCCGCATCGCGGATGTCCACGCCGGCCGGGTCTGGGGCGGGAAGCTCACCCCGGGCCAACCTTTTCTGATCTATGACCGGGATGGACTGCCCTTCTCCTACGTCATGCCCTACGCCCTGGAGGGGGACGGTTTCCCTTCCCACGAGCGGATATTTGCGGCCGTCAGGACGGTAAGGGCTCAATACCCCAGGACCGACAAGCGGTTCGGCCCGGCCCTGGAGGGCCTCCTCGGCGCCTTCGGCTGCATCGAGGTCGCGGTCAAGAGATCCGATTTCCCGATTCTGGTGGTCCGCCACTCGCTCCATCCCTACTTCCTCTATTACGAAGAGGCCCTCGCCGTGGCCGAGGAACGGTTGGGGAGCCGGGAGGTGGCCCTGAGGAACGTCGAGTTCAACGGGCCGCATGAGCTTTACTTCAACTTCTCCTCACCGGCGGGCGGGATAAAGCTTCATGCCCGGGCCCTCAAACCGCCGGAGGAGCTCCACCCGATCCCCCTGTTCACCGAAACGGTCCAGGCCAACGCGCCGGTGGAGGATGAAACCATAAAGCAAAGCCGGGAGAAGGCCTGGCAGGAGGTCGACGACCCGAGCTATGAAACCACGGCCGACACCTTCAAGTGGATAGACAACTACGCCTTGATTCCGGTCGTCGACTGGACCCATTGGTGCGCCCCGACCGCCTGGACCATGACCGCCGGTTACTGGGATCACTATGACCCGAATCACGGGACCTGGCCGGGATGGGGCCGGATCATCGACTACTGGTTCGATCACCCGGCCATCTGCCAGAACACCAATGTCACCAACGTGCCCAACTTCATCGATAAGATCATCAGCCACGAGGGCACCTGCACCTGGTCGGAGCCTGGTCTCATCGGCCTTTTAAACGACGTCTACGGTTATAATTTCACCCGGACCGACGTAACCGGGGCCCGGGGCAACGACTGGTGCTGGCCGAATATCGTGTCCGAGGTCGATAACGGGCGGCCCCTGGTCTGGGGGGTCGGACCGGTCAACGGCCACGCCATGACCGCCTGGGGGTACCGGACCGTTGGGACCCAGAAGTTCGTGGTTGTCTACAACACCTGGGGGGCCACCGCCGCGGAGCAGACGGCCGAGTACAACTACGAGGAGTGGAGCGGCGCCCCGAACACCAAAACAGGGGTCGGGATGCTCTGGCCCGGCGGGGGTACGGGCCTGGATCACGCCGTGCTCCACTCGCCCCGGGGAGGCGAAACCCTTTTCGGCCCCAGCCAGATCTCCTGGTTCGTCTGGGGGGACAAGATCGCCTATACCCGCATCTATTTCTCCAGCGACGGGGGAACGAGCTGGACCCCGGTCCACAATGAATGGTTTCTGGCCACCGCCTCCGGCTGGAACACCTGCCAGGCCGACCTGACCACGACGACGACCATTGGCCGGATCAAGATCGAGTGCTTCACCGCCAACCTGGAGTACATCGCCGGAGATGGAAGCCCCCAGCACTTCATGGTTCAGGGCAAGCCCGATCTTATTCCGGTCCCCGCCTGCCGGAGGGATAGCCAGGGGAACATCCTGATCCAGGTCAAGAACAACGGCTCGGTCTCCGCCGGGCCATCGGTCACCAGGGTCACCTTCTATCCCAGCGGGGTCAATGACCTCAGTTTCCCCGCCCTCGCCCCAGGGGCCACGGCCGAGGTCCCGGTGGCTGTCCCGGGGTCGTGTTGGAACCCGGACTGCGACTACCTCATCGAGGTTGACCAGACCAACTCGGTGGACGAGTCGGATGAGACCAATAACTCCGCCCAAGGCGCCTGCTTTGGTTGAGGGCTAGCTCCGGAGCGACGATCACCGCGGGCCGAGCGGCGGGCCGGTGATCAGCCAGGGGATCCAGGCCCCCCCGGGTTTGGGGGCCTGGACCGCCCCCGGCCGGGCCGGGCCTGGTTCTCGCCCGTCCAGGCCGGTGGCCGGCCGGGTCCTGGACCGGCCGGCCGCCCGACCCGCTCTTACAAAATTATTAAGCAATCACAATTAGATAAAAATTTTAGGCTTGACAGGGCCTGAGGGTCCGGGGTAACAATTGTTCGTAATAATAGATCAATATTCGGAATACCGGAACAAATAGGTCGTCGTAGCTGAACGGGGAACCATGAAAACAGTTATGAAAGCGATCCAGATCCTGGACCTCTTCACCAAGGATCGCCCCGAGCTGACCCTCACCCAGATCGTGGCCCTGACCGGGTTCAGCAAGACCACCGCTCACGGGCTCCTCAAGACCCTCCTCCAGGCCAACTTCCTGAGCCGCCAGGGCTCGGCCTACCGTCTCGGGGCCAGGTTGTTCGAGATGGGGCACCTCTTCGCCCACCAGATCGATCTGCGGCACATGGGCCTGCCCCACTTGGCCGAGCTGGCCAAGGTCACCCAGGACACGGCCCACCTGTTGATCGTCGACAACGACACCTCGCTCTGCCTGGCCATGGTCAAGGGCAAGCACGCCGTTCAGGTCCTGGCTCTCATCGCCGGGGGGCGGCTGCCCCTGCATACCGGAGCGGCCCCGACGGTCCTCCTGGCCGGAATGCCCGAGGCCGAGGTCCGGCGGATCATGGCCGCCCAGGGGTTCAAGCGTTTCACCCCCAAGACCATCCAGACCATGGATGAGCTGATGGCCAAGTTGGAGCTCATCCGGGCCGAGGGGTACTCCCTGAGCTGGGAGGACATCACCCCCAACGTGGCCGCGGTGGGGGCGCCGATCGTCGATTACTCCGGCCGGGTGGTGGCCGCGGTCAGCGTGGCCAGCATTCTCCCCCGGGTCGGGCCGGACCGGCTGCCCTTTCTGATCCGGGAGGTCAAGAAGGTGGCGGCCGCCTTTTCGGAGGAGCTGGGCGGCCGGCCCGAAGCAGCGGGGCTGTCCCTGGCCCGGGAGGCCGGTTGAGAAGGGCGGGGAGAAAAAGTCACCGGCCGGAGATGGTTCCCGGGCCGGAAGAGCCTCTCTTGGGAAGGTAGGGAGCATGGTCAGCCTCACGGCTCGTCTTTCCGGTCGGGGCCGGTTGGCCAGGGTCCTGTCCGATCGGGACTGGTCATCGATTCTCATTATTTATGCCCTCCTGATCGGGGTCGTCCTCCTGGCCGGGGTGGTCAGCCCGGGCTTCCTCACCCTCCAGCACCTGATGGATATGACCAAGCAGGCCACCCCGCTGATCATGGCCACCCTCGGCCAGGCGGTGGTCATGCTCATGGGCAACGTCTCCCTGGATCTGTCCATCGAGAGCGTCATCGTCCTGACCAACGTGGTCTGCACCACCCTCTTCACCCGGGCCGGGGTCGATCCCTTCTGGCTGATGATGATCTTGATGGCCATGGCCGTGACCATCGGCCTGATAAACGGCCTGGGGGTCACCGTTTTCAAGATCGAGCCGTTCATCATGACCTTGGGGATGATGACCATCCTCCGGGGAGCGGCCCTGATCGTCTCCGGCGGCACCCCGGGCGGCAAGGTCCCGGCCGACCTGGTGGCCCTGGTCAAAACCAGGCTGCTGGGGGTCCTGCCCCTGGTCACCGTGCTCTGGATAATCCTGGCCGGGTTCATCTTCCTGGCCCTGACCCGGACCTCCTTCGGCCGGAAGGTCTACCTGACCGGCAACAACCACCGCCTGGCCTTTCTTTCCGGGATCAGCCCCAACCTGGTCAAGATCATGGCCTACGTCATCTGCTCCACCCTGGCCATGGGCGCCGGCCTGGAGCTGACCGGCTACATCGGCACCGGGAGCGTCATCATCGGCGGCGGCTTCAGCTTCATGTCCATTACCGCCGCGGTCATCGGCGGCATCTCCTTCTCCGGCGGCATCGGCAACATGCTCGGTCCGGTGGGCGGGGCCCTGATCATGACCGTCCTGATGAGCCTCCTCACCGCGGTGAACATCCCCCAGGCCGGGCGGTTCATTCTCCAGGGGGTGGTCATCCTCCTCTTCGTGACCATCTACTCCCTGAAGGACCGGGAAAGTGCCTGAGATTCGGGGGATCAGACCGGCCGGAAACGGCCCCCAGCCCGGGAACGGGTTCGTTGTGGAGATGGAGGGCATCTCCAAGGAGTTCCCGGGCACCAAGGCCCTGGATGGGGTCTCCTTCCGGCTCCGCCCCGGGGAGATTCACGCCCTCATCGGCGAGAACGGGGCCGGCAAATCGACCCTGATCAAGATCCTGGGCGGGATCTACCGGGCCGACCAGGGCCGGATCAGGATCAACGGCCAGGCGGTCGACATCCGGGATCCCCAGACGGCCCGCCGCCTGGGCATCGGGGTCGTCTTCCAGGAGTTCAATCTCATCCCCGAGCTGAGCGTGGTCGAGAACCTTTTCCTCTCCCTGGAGAAGACCAGGGCCGGGTTGTTCCTGAGGCGGCGGGAGATGATCCGGGCCGCGGCCGCGGTCCTGGAGAAGGTCGGTCTTGATATCGACCCGACTCGCAAGGTTTCGGCCTTCTCCGTGGCCGAGCAGCAGCTCATGGAGATCGCCAAGGCCATCCTGACCGAGGCCCGGATTCTCATCCTGGATGAGCCCACCGCCGTCCTGGCCGCCCCGGAGGTGGCCAACCTGTTCCGGATAATGCGGGAGTTCAAGGCCCAGGGCCGGGCCCTGGCCTTTGTCTCCCACCGCCTGGACGAGGTCCTGGAGATCTCCGACCAGGTCACCGTCCTCAAGGACGGGGCCAACGCCGGCTCCCTGCCCAACGAGAACGTCTCCCGCAACGACCTGATCAGGCTCATGGTCGGCCAGGAGTTCAAGGATATCTTCTTCCAGGGGGAGAAGAAGACGGCGGGGGGGGTCCTTCTCCGGGTGAGCAACCTTTGGGTGGGGGACAAGATCAGGGACGTCTCCTTCAACGTCCGGGCCGGCGAGATCGTGGCCCTGGGCGGCCTGGAGGGGCACGGCCAACAGACCGTTCTGGAGGCCCTCTTCGGCCTCCACCGCCACCGGGGCCAGGTGGAGCTGGAGGGACGGCCGGTCCGCCTCTCCAGCCCCCGGGAGGCCCTCAAGCAGGGGATCATGATGGTCACCGACGACCGCAAGGGCGAGGGGTTGGCCCTGGACCTTTCGGTCCTCCACAACCTGGGCCTCCTCAACCACGGTCGCTTCACCGGCTGGGGCGGGGTGATCAACTCGTCCCGGGAAAAGGCCCTGGCCGGCGGGGTGATCGACCGGCTGGGGATCAAGACCCCTTCCCTGGGCCAGCAGGTGAAGTTCTTAAGCGGCGGAAATCAGCAGAAGATCCTGGTCGGCCGGATCACCTACCTGCCCCGGGTCCGGCTCCTCCTGTTCAAGGAGCTGACCCGGGGAGTGGACGTGGGAGCCAAGATCGAGATCTACAACCAGCTTCATGACATGGTCAAGGACCTGGCCGCGGAGGCCAGGATCGGCATCCTCTTCTACTCCAGCGACATGCTCGAGATCCTGGGTCTCTCGGACCGGATCGTCGGCCTTTACGACGGCCGGGTGACGGCCGTCCTGGAGAACAAGGGGCTCAGCGAGGAGAAGCTGATGAGCGAGATAATCCAGGGCGCCGGAAAGGCCGGAGGCGGGACGGGAGCGGCCGGGGAGGCCGCACCGGCCGGCTGAGAGGACTTTTCTATGGCCTCATCCACTCACCCCATCACCTTCCGGGAGAGGGTCTCCCGCCACCTGGACATCCTGATCCTCTTTCTCATCCTCCTGGCCCTGATAATCGTCGCCTCCCTCCTCTCCGACCGCTTCCTCAGCCGCCTGAACATCGAGAACCTCCTGGTTCAATCGGTCGGGGTGGGCATCGCCGCCTTCGCCCTCTGCGGGGTCATCCTGACCGGCGGGATCGACCTGTCCATCGGTCTCAACATCACCGTGGGCAACTGCATCGCCTCCCACCTCTTCGTCCAATCCCTGCCCCTGAGCCTGCCCCTGGTGCTCCTGACCTGCACCTCGGCCGGCCTGGTCAACGGCCTGGGCATTACCCGGCTCCGGCTGAACCCTTTCATCATGACCTTCGGGATGATGCTCATCCTTCAGGGAGCGGCTCTTTTTCTCCGGCCCGAGCCCGGGGGGGAGATCCCGGTCGGGTTCAACAGCTTCCTGATGGGCAACCTCGGCCCCATCCCCCGGCCCTTCCTGCTGCTCCTGGTCTGCTTCGCCTTGAGCTGGGTAATCCTGAAGAAGACCAGGCTGGGGACCCATATCTACGCCATCGGCAACAACGAGAGGTCGGCCTCCTTAAGCGGGATCAACATCGGCCGGGTCAAGCTCTTCGCCTACTCCTTTTGCGGCTTCCTGGGCGGAGTCGGGGCCCTGTTCTACTCCGCCCAGACCCTCTCCGGCGACCCCAACCTGGGCCTGCCCATCACCCTGGACGCCATCACCGCCGTGGCCTTGGGGGGTGTGCCCCTGATCGGGGGCCGCGGCGGGGCGGTGGGGGTCCTGTTCGGGATCTTCATCGTGACCATCATCAGCAACATTCTCAACCTGGCCAACGTCAACACCTTCTACCAGTACGTCATCAAGGGGACCATCCTCCTGGTGGCGGTGGCGGCGACCTCACGCCGATAGAGCGGGGTTCATGAGGATGTAGCGATTGAAACCCGCTCTAAGCGGGCCAGGGACGGCCCGCCGGTCGCGAAAGCGACCGTGAGAACGGGCAAAACCGCGTTTTTGCCCGGGCGATAAACTCAAAAATACAGGGATGTATTTTTGAGAACTATTAAAAAGACAAGGAGCAGCAGGATGAAAGCCCTAGTCAAGACCGCACCGGGTGTCGGCAACGTGGAGATCCGGGAGGTGGAGGTTCCCCGGGTGGGGGAGGACCAGGTTTTGATCGAGGTCAAGGCCGCCGGGTTCTGCGGGACCGACTACCATATCTACTACGACGAGTACAAGTCCAAGCCGCCGGTCACCCTGGGCCACGAGGTGGCCGGGGTGATCGCCGAGATGGGCAGGAAGGTCGCCGGCCTGGAGACAGGGGCCCGGGTGACCACCGAGACTTACTTCAAGACCTGCGGCCACTGCCCCATGTGCCGGGGCGGCAAGCCCAACCTCTGCCCGGAGAGGACCTCCATCGGCTCCATGACCAACGGGGCCATGACCAAGTACCTCCTGGTCCCGGCCGGCAACGTCCATCTCCTGCCGGACAACGTGGACTTCTTGGCCGGTTCCCTGACCGAGCCTCTGGCCTGCGTCATCCACTCGGTTCTGGATATGTCCAATGTCCGGCCGGGCGACGTGGCCGTGGTCTCCGGGCCGGGGCCCATCGGCCTCCTGGCCTCCCAGGTGATCAAGCAGTGCGGGGCCCAGACGGTGGTCGTGGGCGTGGCCAACGACCGGGCCCGCCTGGACCTGGCCCTGGAGCTGGGCGCGGACCGGGTCATTGTGGCCGACCAGGAGGACGCGGGAGAGATCATCGCCGGGCTGACCGAGGGCCAGGGGGCCGACGTGGTCTGCGAGTGCGCCGGCGCCGAGGCCTCGGTCAACTCCTGCCTCAAGCTGGTCCGTCGGGCCGGCCAGTACGTCCAGATCGGCCTGGCCGGCAAGCGGGTCAGCTTCGACATCGACCAGATCATCTTCAAGGAGATCCCCATCCGGGGCGGCTTCGCCACCATCCCCAGCTCCTGGAAGCGGGCCCTGAAGCTGATGGAGATGGGCCTGGTCAAGACCGGGCCGCTGGTCTCCCACACCCTGCCCATCACCGAGTGGAAGAAAGCCCTGGAGATCTTCGAGGCCAAGTCCGGCCTCAAGATAGTCCTCACCCCGGTGGACTGAGGGGGTGGAGACGGGAACCGATTTTGGGAATCGGGGGGGAAGCGGACTTTTAAAACCGGCTTCCCTTCCCGGAAGGCATGCACCACAACCAGATGAAAGGAGAGGGGAAAAATGACCAGAAGACGTTGGTTGACGTCCGTCTGCCTGGGGGTGGCCTTGGTGTTCGCCCTGGGCGCGGTGGCGGTGGCCACGCCGCCCGAGATCGTGGAGAAGTATGGCCTGATCGAGAAGACCCACGGGCTGATGATGCACGTCCCCGGAAAGAAGGACTACATGAAGGCCCCGCCCTATGTGGTCGGCTTCTCCGACATCGGCGTGTTCAACTCCTGGCGGCAGCAGACCACCAGGGAGGTGGAATCCGCCGTGGCCCAGCACAAGGACCTGATCAAGGAGTACATCAAAACCGACGCCAACGGCGCCATTCCGAAACAGATCGCCGATATCCAGGACCTGATGGCCAAGGGGGTCGATATCCTCATCGTCACCCCGGCCTCGCCCACGGCCCTCAACCCGGTCCTGGAGAAGGCCTACAACGCCGGGATCATGGTCGTGGTCTTCAACTCCAACACCACCACCGAGAACGTCAGCGCCAAGCTCTTCATCAACCAGTGGGAGTTCGGCCGCATCGGCGGGGAGTGGCTGGTCAAGGCCCTGGGCGGCAAGGGCAAGGTGGTCGCCCTGAGCGGTCTGGCCGGCAACTCCATCTCCGAGCTTCGCTTCGGCGGGGCCAAGTGGGTCTTTGACCAGAACCCCGGCATCGAGGTGGTCGGCCGGGCCTATGGCAACTGGGCCTATGACAAGGGCAAGGTGGCCATGGAGAACCTGATGAGCGCCCATCCCCAGATCGACGGCGTTTGGTCCGGCGGCGGGGCCATGACCCGGGGGGCCATCGACGCCTACAACGAGGCCGGCCGGAAGCTGGTCCCCATGACCGGCGAGGCCAACAACGGCTTCCTGCGCCAGTGGAAGGAGCTGGCCCCCAAGGGCTTCGACTCCGTGGCCCCGGTGGAGCCCACCTGGCAGGGGGCCATGGCCCTGGAGATCGGCCTGGCCGCCCGCCTGGGCCTGCCCTACTACAAGTACAACGACGTGCCTTCCTCTGTGGTCACCAAGGAGAATATGGACAAGTCCTACCGGCCTGACCTGGATGACTTCCTCTGGCTGGACTACCACCTGAGCGAGGACCTCCTCCAGAAGTACTACAAGCGGAAGTAAACCCTGACCCGGGGTGCCCCTGGGGGCGCCCCGGACGACATAGATTCCGCAATCAAAGGCAACCAATGCCTTTGATTGCCACGGCCGGCAAAAGCGTGGTTTTGCCGGCCTCACGAGCTCTGGCGAGCTCGGCGCGCTTGACGGACACGCTTAACTGGGCGCGCAGACCAAGTTGCCTTGAGAAGGCAACTTGGTATCACGGGCTAAAAAGCCCCTTTAATAAGGCGAGGGCGGAGGAGCCGTGCCGGCCCTGACCAAGTACCCGACAATTTTTTCCGAGATGAAGATCGGCCCCCTGACCGCGGCCAACCGCCTGGCCGGGGCGGCCATGGTCTCCAACCTGGCCGACGCCGAGGGCGGGGTGACCGATCAGGTGGTCGCCCTCTACGCCCGGCGGGCCCAAGGCGGGGCCGGGCTGATCACCGTGGAGATGACCGCCGTCCACCCCCGGGGCCGGGCCTGGTACTACATGCTCGGGCTGTGGGACGACCGCTTCATCCCCGGCCTGGCCCGCCTGGCCGGGACCATTCATGAGGCCGGGCGGGCGGCGACCATCCAGCTCGGCCACGCCGGGCCACAGACCACCCGGGAGATCATCGGCACCCGGCCGGTGGCCCCCTCGGAGCTGAGCCAGTTTGCCCCCGGCCACCCCGGCCACCTGCTTCCCCGGGCCCTGGAAAAGGCGGAGGTGGAGGCCATCATCGCCCAGACCGTGGCCGCGGCCGGCCGGGCCCGGCGGGCCGGGTTCGAGGGGGTGGAGCTCCACGCCGCCCACGGCTACCTGTTCCACCATTTCCTCTCCCCGGCCGGGAACCTTCGGACCGACCAGTACGGCGGCGACACGGCCGGCCGGGCCCGGATCGTGACCCGGATCATCCGGGGAATCAGGGAGCAAAACGGCCCGGGGCTGGCGATCATCGTCAAGCTGGACGGGGACGAGCACCTGCCCGGAGGGCTCGTTCCGGCCGAGGCCGCGGCTGTCGCCCGCCTCCTGGAGGCGGCCGGGGCGGACGGGATTCTGGTCTCGGCCGGCTGCGGGGCCAGCCTGGAGCACCTTCTCCCCCCGGCCTACATGCCCTCGGCCCCCAACCTGGCCGCGGCCAGGGAGATCAAGGCCGGCCTGAAGATTCCGGTGGGTCTGGTGGGCAAGGTGGACGACTTCCCCGCGGCCGAGGCGGCTTTGGCCCGAGGGGAGGTGGACTGGCTGGCCCTGGCCCGTCCGCTCCTGGCCGACCCGGACCTGCCGGCCAAACTGGCCCGGGGCCAGGAGGACCGGATCCGCCGCTGCCTCTACTGCAACGAGAGCTGCAACGGCATCGACCGCCAGTACCGGATCGGCTGCTCCATCAACCCCCGCCTGGGCCGGGAGAGCTTCATCGCCGGGCGGCCCTCGCCCCCGGGCGGGGCCGGCGGCCCGGTGGTGGTCCTCGGCGGCGGCCCGGCCGGCCTGGAGGCCGCCCTGACTGCGGCCGGCCGGGGCCTGAAGGTCCTTCTCTTCGAAAAAAGCGACCGCCTGGGCGGGCAGGTTGGGCTTGCCGCCCGGGTCCCGGGCAAGGCCACCTGGGGCGGGATCGTCCCCTTTTACCGGCGCCGCTTGGAGGAGCTGGGGGTGGCCGTGAGCCTGGACCGCGCCCCCGGCCCGGAGGAGATCGCCGGCCTCGAGCCCCGGTCGGTCATCCTGGCCACCGGGGCCGCTCCCCGGCCGGACGGCTCGGGGGTCGGCGGCGGGGAGGGGGCCAAGACCGCCTTCCAGGCCCTGGCCCGGCCGGAGGAGCTGGGCCGGCGGGTGGCCGTCATCGGCGGCCGGCGGTTGGCCGTGGACACGGCCCTCTTTCTGGCTGCCCAAGGCCGGGAGGTGACCATCCTCAGCCGGGGGGAGGACCAGGAGTACCTCCTGGGCGGGGTCACCCCCAGCCTCCGGCCCCACGTTCGGGAGAGGTTTAACCGGGGCGGGATAAACATCCGCCACCAAACCTCCTGCCGGGCCGTGGAGGGCGGCTGCGCCTTGGTCGAGTGCCAGGGGATCAGCCTGAGGTTGGACTTCGACGCGGTGGTCCTGGCCACCGCCCCGGCCCCGGTTCTGCCGGAATGGGCCGAGGGGACCATGATCCCGGGGGCGGCCCTGTTCCGGGTCGGCGACTGCCTGGCCCCCCGGGGTCTGGGCCAGGCCCTGGTGGAGGGCTTCGAGGCCGGGGCCCTGGCCTGAGGGAGGCGTGATAAGGATCCGGCCGTCGGAGAAAAGTAATCCCGGGCCCTGGCGGCCCGCCAGCGGATAGAGGAGGAGGATCCGTGGCCAAGATGAAGCTTTATATCCAGAATCACGGTCACTTCGAAAACGACGCCGAGCTGAACCTGGCCCTGGCCACGGTTCTCACGGTGGATAACAAGGAGCCCCGGTCCCAGTGGGTGACCAACATCCCCTCCCTGACCCTGCTCATCGAGCACGAGCAGGCCGGCTGGATCCTCTTCGACACCACCTCCCATCCGGACAACCTCAAGGGCCGCTGGCCGGAGCGGCTGCGCAAGCTCTGCCCCCACTACCTGGGCCCGGAGGATACCCTCACGGCCAAGCTGGCCCTCCTGGGCCTGACCCCCCAGGACATCGACGTCCTGGTCCTGTCCCACCTCCACATCGACCACGCCGGCAACCTCTGCCTCTTTGCCGGGACCAAGGCCGGAAGCAAGGTCTACGTCCACCGGACCGAGCTCAAGGAGGCCCTCTACCTGACCCACCTGGGCCCGGAGCGGGACTGGGGGGCCTACGTCCGGGACGATTTCGTGGTGGACGGGATCACCTATTACCCGGTCAGCGAGGATTTCGAGCTGGCCGAGGGGGTGGAGGTAATCACCCTGGAGGGGGACGCCCCGGGCATTCTGGGCCTGGTCCTCCATCTGGAGAATAGCGGGACGATCATCTACCCTTCCGACGCCGTCAAGCTCAAGGCCAACTACGGCCCGCCGGTCCAGCCGTCCGGGGTGGTCTACGACTCCCTGGGCTTCCTCCGCTCGGTGGAGAAGATCAGGAAGCTGGAGGAGAAGTACCAGGCCAGGATTCTTTTCCCCCACGACGGCGACGACCTGGAGAACTTCAAGTTGACGCCGGAGTACTACGATTGATCCGGAAATAAAGGAGGTGCAACCAATGCCCAAGCTGGATCCCCAGCGGCTGGCCGAGTGGACCGACCTGGCCCGGGAGGTCCGCCTGGAGATCGTCAACAACGTCCACCAGGCCCAGGGCGGCCACATCGGCGGATCGCTCTCGGCGGTGGAGCTGATGATCGCCCTCTACTTCCAGGTCCTTAAACTGGATCCGCAGCGGCCCCATTGGGAGGACCGGGACCGGTTCGTCCTCTCCAAGGGCCACGCCTCCATCGGCCTCTACACGGTCATGGCCAAGCGGGGCTACTTCACCAGCGACGAGGTCTGCAGCTTCGACCACTGCGGCTCCCGGATGCAGGCCCACCCCTGCATGGTCGTCACCCCGGGGGTGGACATGTCCACCGGCTCGCTGGGGCAGGGCCTCTCGGCCGGGGCGGGCATTGCCCTGGGGGCCCGGCTCCTGGGCCGGACCTTCCGGACCTTTGTCATGATCGGCGACGGCGAGGCCCAGGAGGGCCAGATCTGGGAGTGCGCGATGATGGCCAGCGACTACGGCCTGGACAACCTGACCGGGATCATGGACTACAACAAGGTCCAGCTCTACGGCCACCAGAAGCCGGAGCCCAGGCCGCCCCTGCGGGACCCCCGGGCCAAGTTCGAGGCCTTTGGCTGGCATGTCCTGGAGATAGACGGCCACGACTACCAGGCCATCGTCGACGCCTGCGCCCAGGCGGCCGGGGTCAAGGGCCGGCCGACCATGATCATCGCCGAGACGGTCAAGGGCAAGGGCGTCTCCTTCATGGAGGGAACCTTTGAGTGGCACGCCAAGGTCCCCTCGGACGAGGAGCACCGCCGGGCCATCGCCGAGCTGGAGAAAGGAGCCCAAAGATGGCCGAGATGATCGCCCAACGCGTCGCCTTCAGCCAGGCCCTGCTGGCCCACGGCCGGAAAAACGACAAGATCGTCGTCCTGGACGCCGACCTGGCCACCTCGACCCTGGTGGACCGGTTCGCCAACGAGATCCCGGAGCGGTTCTTCCAGATGGGCATCGCCGAGCAGAACATGTACGGGGTGGCCGCCGGCCTGTCCACCCTGGGCCTGATCCCCTTCTGCTCCACCTTTGCCTGCTTCACCGCCAAGCGGGCCCTGGACCAGATCCGGGTCATGATCGCCCAGCCGGAGCTCAACGTCAAAATGCTGGGGGCCTACAGCGGCATCCTGACCGGCAAGACCGGCAAGACCCACCAGGCGGTGGAGGATATCACCGTCTTCAGGGCCATGCCCAACGTGGTGACCATCGTCCCGGTGGACGGCCGGGAGGTGGAGCAGGCCGTGGCTGCGGCCATCGAGCACCAGGGTCCGGTCTACCTCCGCCTGACCAGGGATCCCTGCCCGGTGGTCACTCCGGCCGATTACCAGTTCACCATCGGCCGGGCGGTCAGCCTCCGCCGGGGGGGAGACCTGTCCTTCATCTCCACCGGGGAGCAGACCGGCCGGGTCCTGGCCGCGGCCGAGCTCCTGGCCGGGGAGGGAGTGGAGACCACCGTCCTTCACGTCCCGACCATCAAGCCCCTGGATGAAGCGGCCATCATCGAGGCCGCCAAGACCGGGCTGGTGGTCACGGCCGAGGACCACACCATCCTCGGCGGGCTGGGCGGGGCCGTGGCCGAGGTCCTGGGCGAGCATCGCCCCACCCCCATGAAGAGGATCGGTTGGCGGGACGTCTTCGGGGAGTCCGGGGCCAACGAGGACCTGCTGGAGAAGTACGGCCTCACCCCGAGCCACGTGGCCCAGGCCGCCCGGGAGCTCCTGGCCGCGCATAGGGGCTGAAGGGCTCCCCTGGTTTCGCCTCCCGGGCGGTCCCGGTGGATCGGACCAGGCCGGGTTAACCCGGATATTTCACGAGTCGAGTTGGCCGCAGATGCAAGGCGCGGGGCACGAGGCTATAGTCGCCCTATGCCGAGTGTCACGCAACGCAGCAGATGCGGCCAACTCGACTCGCCCGCAGGGTGAAGACCGCCAAAGATTCCCCACCTGGCAAAGGTTACAAACTGTTACCACGGAAAATAGCTTCTAACTCGATGTATCTACTTAAAATATCTACTAATTTACCTTCATCTTTGGCGTTCTTCATGAAATATCCGGGTTAAACCTCCCTGGTTGAGCCCGGCCCGGTTTTTCCCTTCGGCCGGACCGGCCGCCGGCCTTGATCGACCCCTGGCCGGGGGGGTGACTTAGGAGGCCCAAAAGAGACCCATCAACCGGAGGGCCTTGGCCGCCCTCATGGCCGGGCTCACCGGCCTGGGTCTCCCCGTTTCAGGTTTGATCCTCCACCTCTGCTCGGACAACCGGATTACGGCCGGACGGCCCCCTGGTTGATAATCCACATCCGGTGGGGCCTTCTCTTTCTGGTCTTTGCCGCCCGGCACCTGGTCCTCAACCGCCGGCCCTTTTTAAGGACCTCGAGTCCGGACCCGGGCCGCTGAGCCTGGAAGCCTGCCCCAACCGGGTTCCGGGGCTGGTCCGCTTCCTGAGCCACGGCCGGGTTTGATTCTCCCGATCCTCTTCCCGGGCCGACTGAGGCGGATCTCCCTTCACCCCCGCCGGTCCCAAGCGGCTGAACCGATCAATAGTAAGAGATATTGTCACCGTGACCCGATAATTCCTTGCGCCCTCGCGGGGGGGAGGGTTATGTTGATAGAACTGTTATTTTCATCATGGGGATATAAGTGGGCTTAATAACAGTTATTCAAGTCTAGCAAAGAATGAGGGAAGACGGCCGCCCTCTTCTTCCGGCCCTGGAAAGTCCCCCGGCAACGGGCCGGGGCAGCTCAAGCAATGGGCGCCGGGTGCCTGCTTCCTCGGTCCGGGCGTCTATTCCCGGCCATAGAAAGAGCTGATCAAGGTTCCCGGAGCGTCCTCCCGGTCTGTTCTCAGGAGCCGATGACGGGTCGCCGGCTCAAAACATATCCTGACTGCAACCCAAATCCTGGTCCACAACTGGAGCTTAGGGAATGATTGGACTTTTCAAAAAGAAAGCCCTGGTGGAGCTGACGACCCTCGGCGGCCTGATCGCCGGAACCTACCTTCTGGTTCTCTTCTTGGACCTGGACCCCCTGGAGGATCTTTACCTCTGGTCCCGGCGTCACGCGTCCTGGCAGCTGGATGAGCTGACCTTTCTCTCCGTCGTTTTTGTCTTTGCCCTGGGGATCATCGGCTACTGGCGTCTGGTGGAGACCCGCCTCAAGCTCGCCGCCCGCCGCCAGGCCGAGGAGGGCTTGATCCATCAGGCCCAGATTGTGGCTCAGGTCCATGACGCCATCGTGACCACCGATTTGGAGAACCGGATTACCAGCTGGAACAGGGGCGCGGAAAGGCTCTACGGCTATAAACAGGAGGAGGTCCTGGGCCGGCCGGCGGACTTTATTTTCCCCGAAGAGTCTCGGGTCATGCTCGGGGATATCGCCCGCAGGGAGTTGGCCGAAAAAGACGAGTTCAGCCTCGAGGTGCCGATGCTCAAGAAGACGGGCGAGCGGTTTTACGCCCACCTGTCCCTTTCGGTAATGAGAGGCCAAGGGGGGGAGCCCGCGGGCAGGATCGGCTGCGCCCTCAATATCACCGAGCGGAAGCGGACCGAAGAGGCCCTGCGGAGAAGCGAGCAGCGGCTCATCGAGGCCCAGCGCATCGCCAAGATGGGCGATTTCACCTGGGAGATGGAAACCGGGCGGGTTACCTGGTCCGAGGCCTTGTTTCACCTCCTTCAATACGACCCCTCGGAAAAGATCGATTACGACCGGGTCAACGCCGAGATTCATCATCCTGACGACCTGGAGCGCGTGACCCGATGGCTGAACGACTGCGTCTCCTCCGGCCGGATGGAGCTGATTCCCAACGAGTACCGGGTTCTGCGCCGGGACGGCGAGACGCTTTTTGTTCGAACCGTGGGGGTCATTGAGCGGGAACAGGGTAAACCGGTCAAGGTCTTCGCCACGGTCCAGGACATCACCGAACGCAAGCAGGCGGAGGAAAATTGGATAAAATTCGAGAAAGAGCTGAAAAACAGAAATCAGTTCATCGAGACCATCCTGGACAATCTGCCCATCGGGCTGGCCGTGAATCAGATAAATGAAGGAAAGACGGTTTATTTAAACAAAAAGTTTGAAGAGATATATGGGTGGCCCGGGGAGGAGCTTGAAGGCGTCGAGATGTTTTTTGAAAAAGTCTACCCTGACCCGATCTTTCGGGAGGGAATAAAAAACCGGATCATAAAGGACATCGTCTCCGGTGACCCGGAGAGGATGTCCTGGGAGAACATCGAGGTAACGGGCAAGGATGGCCGGAAGAGGATAGTCACGGCAAAAAATATCCCCCTCTCCGAGCAGAACCTGATGATCTCCACCGTCCAGGATGTCACCGAGAGCGTCCTCCTCCAAACCCAGCTCCAGCAGGCCCAAAAGATGGAAGCCGTGGGCACCCTGGCCGGCGGTATCGCCCACGACTTCAACAACATCCTCACGGCCATCACCGGCTATTCCGAGCTGGCCCTCAGCACCGCCGGGCAGGGGGGGGTCCCCTCCGAGGAGATCAGGCAGGTGATCCATGCGGCCGACCGGGCCAAGAAGCTTGTCCGGCAGATCCTGACCTTCAGCCGCAAGGCCTCATTCGAGCCCAAGCCCATAAACATCAACCAGGTCGTCTCCGACGCGGTCCGAATCCTGAGAAGCAGTCTTCCCAAGATGATCTCCATCGAGCCGCACCTGGAGCAGGGCTTGAGCTTGACCAACGGCGATCCCAACCAGATCGAGCAGGTTCTGCTCAACCTGGCCGGCAACGCCCAGGACGCCATGCCCGACGGAGGCAGGCTGGTCATCGAAACCGCCAACCTCTCCCTCGACCAGGGATACGCCGCCAGTCACCCGGGGGCCTCCCCGGGGGAGTACGTCCTCATCACCGTCTCCGACACCGGGATGGGCATGGATGCGGACACCTTGAAGCATATCTTCGAGCCTTTCTTCACCACCAAGGAGATCGGCAAGGGGACCGGCCTGGGTCTGGCCTCGGTCTACGGCGTGGTCAAAGGCCACCACGGCCACATCACCTGCTCCAGCCAGCCGGGCCGGGGGACCGCCTTCAAGATTTACCTGCCGGTGTTGGAGTCGGCCCAGCCCCCCCCGGCGACCAGGGAGGTTACCTCCGGAGCGGTCAACGGGGGCCGCGAGACCGTTCTCCTGGTCGACGACGAGGAGGCCTTGAGGGAGGTTGCCTGTCGTTTCCTCCAGGGGAGCGGCTACCGGGTGATTACGGCCTCCTCCGGAGAGGAAGCCCTCCGCCTCTACCGCCGGATGGGAGAGCCGCCGGACCTGGTGATCCTGGACCTGGGGATGCCGGGGATGGGGGGCTTTAAGGCCTATCAGGCCATTCTCTCCCTCAACCCCTCGGCCAAGGTGGTCATAACCAGCGGCTACTCCGCCTACGGGCAGGTCAAGGAGGTCCTGGAATCCGGCCGGGCCGGGTTCGTGGCCAAGCCGTTCCGGCGGGAGGAGCTGCTGGCCATGGTCAGATCCGTGCTTGACGGGGATTCCCCTCCCTCGGCCGATTGAGCCGCGGTTTCGGACGGGTTTTCGACCCTTGGGCCGGGGTCAATAGAGCCCGGGCGCGTCCGCCTTCGTTCCTAGGCCGATCGTCAGGGTATCGGCCGCGACCGGCTCCGGGGCGGAGCGGCGGGCGGCAATCCGATGAAAATTTATTCAGGTCCTTGAGCTTGGGGTCCGGGGAGAAGACCTCGAGGCGGCCCCCGGCTCCGGCCCGGTCCGGGGGTCCGGCCTGGGGCCCCTGTTTTCAACCGCCCCTCTTTCCCTGGGAACGGAACAGGAGCTGGCCTCCGGCGGATGATCACCGGGGAAAGGCGGCCCTATCCCCCCAAGGCTTCGTAACCCCTTGCGCCGGGGCGATTGGGGGGCTATTCTTATCGGTTCGATAATTCGATCACGGAGAACTAATTGATTTATTAGCGATAATTAATATGATATTCAGATTGAGTGAAGAAAGCCTCTCCCCCGGCCCCGGGACGGGCCGAGCGGGGATTGCGGCTGGTCCTCGCGGCTTGCTTCCTGTCCCTGGAGGCCGGACCGCCGGCTGGCTGGCTATCCCGACGGAGACTGGAACCTCGGCCCCTTTCCGGAGCGGATGGGAATGAAGGATTTTTTTAAAAAAGGCGCCCTTGGGGAGCTGATCCTGATCGGGGCCATGGCCCTGGCGATCTACCTCCTCGTTCTCTTCCTCGACACCGACCCCCTGGAGGTTTTCTTCCTCTGGTCCAGGCGGTATGAAGCCTGGCAGGTGGATGAGATGCCCTTTATCTCCGTCCTTTTGCTCTTTGCCTTTGCCATCTTTAGCTACCGGCGTTTCGTGGAGGCCCGCCAGGAGCTCACCGCCCGCAAGAAGGCCGAGGAGGCCCTCCAGGTAGCCGAGGCCAAGTATCGGCTCCTGGTTGACCAGGCCACCGTGGGCGTGGCCGTGATTCAGGACGGGATGTTCCGCCTGGTCAATCCCCGGGTCCAGGCCATCAGCGGCTATGGCCAGGCAGGGCTGCTTTCCCGGCCCCTCGGCGAGCTGGTCCACCCCGATGACCGGGCCATGACCCTGGACTGCCATGAACGAATTACGCGGGGCGACCGGGTCCCGTCCGATTTTTCCTTCAGGATTCGCTCCCGGGAGGGCCGGGTGATCTGGCTGGAGGCGGCCGCGGTGGGGCTTGAGTGGGAGGGCCGCCCCGCCGCCCTGAGCTTTCTCACCGACGTCACCGCCCGCAAGAAGGCCGAGGAGGAGCTGGAGCGGCATCGGGAGCGCCTCGAGGAGATGGTCGCCACCAGGACCGCGGAGCTCACCGCCTCCAACGAGCTCCTCCGGCAGGAGATAGACGAGCGGAAAAAGATAGAGGCCGCCCTCAAGGAGAGCGAGGAGAGGCTGCAGATCTTATTCCAGTCCGCCCCTGACGGGTACTATCTGAGCGATATAAAGGGCAACTTCGTCGACGGCAACCGGGCCGCCGAGGAGATAATCGGCTGCCCCAAGGAGGAGCTGGTCGGGCGTAATTTCTTGAAGCTGAAGATCTTGCCGGCCGGCCAAATCCCCAAGGCGGCCAAGCTGTTGGCCCTCAACGCCCTGGGACGGCCCACCGGGCCCGATGAGTTCACCTTGAATCAAAAATCCGGCGGACAGTTGCCCGTCGAGATCAGAACCCACCC
>Ga0068714_10003166_pt1 | contig 19875 bp, 19 predicted proteins | sample MTBNYHSulfiMetaG_FD_62988 | JGI IMG/M metagenome (GOLD analysis project Ga0068714, IMG submission 62988) | Enrichment culture microbial communities from rom New York Harbor, USA that are MTBE-degrading - MTBE-NYH (New York Harbor Sulfidogenic)... | ecosystem: Environmental > Aquatic > Marine >... | reverse complement strand
ACGACTGGAGGGAATTTGACCAGACTTGGATGCAAATTTGTGATTTAAATCTGGAACTATCTCAGAACAAGTTCACCCTGAGCTTTCTACAGGGAATTGATCATTTAATTTCATTATGTGATAGTGTGAGGCGGGCGGGCAATTCCGGGTGAAGAATAAGCCTTCCACCGCTCATTGAGGCTGCCGAGCCACGGGATTGGACTAAGCGCCTTCTGGATTTACTGAATAAATAATCTGAATCGGTTGAAAAGGAGTCGAAACTGTCGGCAAAGCAAACAAAAGCAACCGATGACGTGGAACTGCTGCTTGGTGTAATGCCTCCCGATATTCGGGCAGCGATTCAAGCAGAGAATAGTCTTGACGCATTGATTGAGATCGTTCTTGACCTGGGAAGATCGCCCGAGGCAAGATTTGCCGGCCGGATGGCAGAGCTCTCAAGCGAGCACGTTTCTCGTGAAGACATCGATTACGTGGTATCCAGGGTTGGAAGGTTTACCGACGACAACCGGGCAGGCATAGAGCGAACGCTGCATCGGATCTCCGCAATCCGAAACAGGCTTGGGGCTGTCATCGGGCTCACCTGCCGAGTAGGCCGGGCGGTGTTCGGCACCCTGGACATTTTGCGCGATGTGATTGACAGCGGCACATCGATTCTTCTGCTGGGGCGCCCGGGAGTGGGTAAAACGACCCTACTCCGGGAGGCGGCCCGAGTGCTCGCCGACGACTTGAGCAAACGGGTTATCATCGTCGACACCTCCAATGAAATCGGCGGCGACGGGGATATTCCCCACCCCGGAATTGGTCGGTCACGGCGAATGCAGGTCCCTTCTCCTGATCGGCAACACGCGGTGATGATTGAAGCCGTGGAAAATCATATGCCGGAGGTGATAGTAATCGATGAAATCGGCACCGAAGCCGAGGCTCTCGCGGCCCGCACCATCGCAGAACGGGGAGTGCAGCTCATCGCAACCGCACATGGAAACACTTTGGAGAACATACTGCAGAATCCGACGCTTGCAGATTTGGTCGGCGGCATTCAGGCTGTGACTCTTTCCGATGAGGAAGCCCGCCGACGCCGAACTCAGAAAACGGTCCTGGAAAGAAAAGCGCCGCCCACTTTTGACGTGATGGTTGAAATTCAGGACAAAGATCGCCTGGCAGTGCACCATAACCTCGCCAGGGTGGTCGATGCATTTCTGCGGGGACTGCCCCTTGAGCCCGAGCTCAGATTTCGTGCAGAAGACGGCAGCGTCCAGATTCAGCTTGCGAAGGCCCGGCCGGATACGATCGCTTCGGATCAGGAAATTGAATCGGCTTCATTCAGACCCCCGGCTCAGAGGCGCGCTAGACGCAAGATACAGAGGATCTATACTTACGGTGTGTCTCGAAGTCGCCTGGAACGGGCTATTCAAAAGTTCAGAGCCCCGGCTTCCGTGGTGACTGACATAGATAGGGCCGACATTATTCTTACCCTGAAGTCTCAAGAAAAACGCCAGCCGATGCGCCTTCGTGAAGTTCTGGCGAAAGGTGTGCCGCTGCACGTTGTCAGGAGCAATTCTGTGGTGCAGATTGAGAATTTTCTGCGTTCTATTTTCGATGTAGAGGACTATTTTAGCGGGGAACAATCCGCTCTCAAGGAAGCTGAGGCGGCAATCGCGGTGGTGCTGGAAAAAGGCGTTCCACTGGATCTCTCGCCACAAAATTCTCACATCCGTCGATTGCAGCACCAGTTGGCCGAACACTACGGATTGACCACAAGGAGTCAAGGGAAAGAACCCTATCGAAGAGTCGTCATCCATCCATGACATGGGGGTGAGATCCGTGAGCATTGAGCAGACAACGAACATCCGTTGGTTCAAGTCCTCCGAGGACTTGAACCATGCCGACATCGACACAGCTTCGTTGTGCTTCAGTTCACTTGAATCCATTGAAAATGACGGGGCAGGTAGCAAATGGAGCTAAATTTTCCTTTTTCCGCACTGGTTGGCCAAGATCTCATGAAGCGTGCGCTGTTGCTCAATGTGATCGACCCCACACTGGGAGGCGTGCTCATCAAAGGCGAGCGCGGTACGGCAAAGTCCACCGGAGTGCGTGCCCTGGCCGATCTTCTTCCCACCATCCGGGTGGTCGAAAACTGCCCGTTTCATTGCGACCCGGACGATCTTTCCAACCTGTGCGACTACTGCCGACAAACCCGCCAATCCGGTGAAGAGCTATCGGTCAAAGTGCGCAAGATCCGCATGATCAATCTTCCCATCGGCACGACTGAAGACCGGCTGCTTGGAACAATCGACATCGAAAAAGCGGTTCGCAGCGGCAGCAAAGTATTCGAACCGGGTCTGTTGGCCGAAGCAAACCGTGGTATCCTGTACGTGGATGAAGTCAATTTGCTCAATGACCAAATTGTGGACCTTTTCCTTGATGCCGCAGCCTCCGGCATCAACATCGTGGAGCGTGAGGGAATCAGTTTTTCTCATGCCAGCCGTTTCATACTGGTAGGCACCATGAATCCGGAAGAAGGAGATCTTCGGCCGCAACTGCTGGACCGGTTCGGACTCTCGGTCAACATCGAAGGGATTCAATCCCTGCCCGAGCGAGTGGAAATCATTAAGCGCAGACTGGCTTTCGAACAGAGCCCCGAGGGATTTCGTCAAAGCTGGCATCCTGCTGATGCGGATCTGGCACGAAGGATCGTGCAGGGCAAAGAGCTTCTCAAGCAGATCGTTTTTACCGAGAATCTTCTGGAAACGGCTGCAAACCTTTCCGTGGCACTGGATACGGACGGCCACAGAGCGGATATCACCATGATGAAGGCAGCCAGAGCCAACGCCGCCTTCGATGGTCGGCAGAAGATAACCGCTGAAGATCTGCAACTGGCAGCACGTCTGAGCTTGCCCCATCGAATCAAGAAGAGCCCGCTGCAGAAGGCCGAATTGAGTGAGAAAAAGCTCCAGGAGCTGGTCGAACAGCACACTTCCTTGAACGCCCCAGAACAAGAATGGGCGCCTGTTCATCAAAACCGACAAAAGCAGAGCTCATCGGTCAAATACTACAAATCCCCCGTCGCCTGTGTCACGCATCTTTGCAGCGGCGCCCGCCTGTTGCGGCACCAGATCCCCTGGCATCTCATCTTGGGTGCGCATCCGGGCAGGCGCTTTTCCCTGCCCAATCCGCGCAAGGGTGGTAGCATTTTCGGCAGTCGTTTGCAGCATGACGGTGAAAAGGCCGATGATTTGTCGCTCATTGCCACGCTTCGCGCTGCTGCACCGTTGCAACAGCATCGCGGAGGTAATGGCGCCATCAAAGTCCATCGGAATGACCTGAGACTGCGAAAACGCTCCCGCAAGACCGGCCTTGCCCTAATGATGGTGGTCGACTCGAGCGCGTCAATGCGCACCAATGATCGCATGTCCGTGACCAAAGGCATCATCGAAGCTCTCATTCGCGACCTGTACCTGCGAAGGGATAAGCTGGGCATCATCACTTTCCGGCATACCGGTGCAGACCTGGTTCTCCCCCTGAGTAACAACCTGCGGAGTGCGGCAGAAAACATCGAGGATCTCCCGGTAGGCGGAAGGACCCCGCTTGCCGCAGGTCTGGAGCTTGGAATTCGATTGCTTGTCCAGGAAAAGCGAAAAAATCCCGAAACTTTGCCGGCCATTCTGGTCTTTTCAGACGGGCGGCCCAATGTGAGCTGCTTTGGGGGAGACCCCCTGGAAGAGACGCTCTTTTATGCCAGTGAGGTGAAAAGGCAGGAAATTCAAGCCATCCTGGTCGACACGGAATTCAACCCATTGGCCGTCGGCTATGGTTATGAAATCGCCTCCCGCATGGCTGCCACCTACCTGACGATGGATCGGCTTTATGATTTTCGCCGATAGCCGAGCTCGGCCAGAGCCCTTGGATTCTTCCGCCAGTTTTTCTGCACTTTCACGAACAGTCCCAGGTAGACATGGCAGCCCAGCAATGCCTCGATATCCTTGCGGGCTTGCTTGCCGATTTCTTTCAACATCTGGCCTTGCTTGCCGATGATAATCGCTTTTTGCGAGTCTCGCTCCACATGCACTGTCGCTTCGATCTCGATGCGGTTTCGCTCTGCATCCTCAGAAAATTTTTCAACGGTTACGGCAACCGCGTACGGCACCTCCTGATGGGTCAGGCGAAAGATCTTTTCCCGCACCAATTCGGCCGCCAGAAAGCGCTCCGGCTGATCGGTCAAATAGTCCTCCGGATAATAGCTCGGACCTTCAGGCAAAAAGTTGACGATTTCATTCAAAAGCTCATCCACCCCATCGCCAAGGAGCGCCGAAACTGGCACAACAGCCTGGAATTCCAAGTATTCTTTGTATTTTTCAATGATTGGGAGCAATTCCTGCTTGTTGCGAACCAGGTCGATCTTGTTGATGGTTAATATGGCGGGCGTGTCCACCTTGTGGATCTCCTCGACTATCATTCGGTTCACGTTCCGGCTGGCCGCCTGCGCTTCAATCAATAAACAAATCACGTCCACTTCACTCAAGGCGGACAGGGCTGTTTCCACCAAGGCCTTATTGAATCGATCCCGGGCAGAGTGGATTCCCGGTGTATCTACAAAAATCGCCTGAAAGTCGGGCCTGGTTAGAATTCCGAGAATGCGGTTGCGGGTCGTTTGCGGCCTGGGCGCCGTTATGGAGATTTTTTCCTTCAGCAGGTGATTCATGAGAGTGGATTTCCCCGCATTAGGGGCACCCAACAGCGCGACGTAGCCGGACTTATGCGTGGTTTTTTTAGGTTCCTTATCCATGACGGATTAACTCACTGTGCTGACCATCGAAAAATTTCATTGCAGAATAGCCTCAAATCGGTTCGAAGCCCATTCCAATTCTCTCTTTATGCGTATTTCATCCAATTGCCATTTGTTCAACCAGTAGTCGATATTCATCTGCTTCGGACCCAGTGCCTCACTTATGAAGCGCTGCGGGATGCGAAGTAGCAGGGATTTCTTCTCACCGGGGCAATGAGCCGCGAGTTTGCGGTTTACTTCCCGCCGCCACCAATTTACTTTGACCAAATAACCGAAAGCCGGATGATACGGTCCCGCCAGGATGGTGCCGGGTGTTTCCAATTCGGGATCGGCATGCAGTCCCATACGGGCTGCGGCGATATCGGCCTGAAGCAACATGTCAAAGGCGCCGGCACACCAACCAACCGCCTCCTCCAGGCTTAAGGGCTGATAAATGCCTTTATGGTACCAGTCGGCAAGAACCGTTTTGCTGAGAACTATGGTCGGATAAAGGCGCACAAAATCAGGTTCGAGCTCTATCGTGCGGCGGACGGTTCGAAAAAACGTGAGTCGATTGTCGCCGGGAAGTCCGGGCATGAGCTGAATTCCAAGCTGCCAGTCTCTGTCCCGAATCGAAGCCACCGCCTCCGCGACCTTCTCCGACGAATAGCCCCGGCGGCTCTTGCCCAGGACCTCATCACACAGGGACTGGACACCCAGCTCTACCGTCTTTACCGGATAATCCGCCAGCAAGGAGCAAACCTCGCGTCCCATGCAGTCAGGTCGTGTGGAAAACCGGATGCCGGTAAAGACCCCTCGCTCCACCCACGGGGAAACGGCCTCGAGAATTTGACGCAATGCTTTGCTCGAAATGGCCGTGAAGGTGCCGCCATAAAATGCGATTTCTCCTGGCGAGCTTGTCCCGTCAATCCGATCCAGCAGAGCAGTAAATTTCAGCTGAAAGTGCTCGATCAAATCGGGCGGAGAGAATCTCTCCAAGCTGTTGGAGGTTACCGCCTCTTGATTGCAGTAGATGCACTGGAACGGGCAGCCTGCATGGGGCAGGAAAATAGGAAAGATGGTCCTCTTAGACATTCTTTTTTGAGCAGGCCTCATCATGTCCCCTTACCATCTCTCTCTGTCATCCGACCTCTGTCCACTATCCTCTGGCTCCTGAGCGCGCAGTTCATCAAGCGCCCTCTTGGCGGCCAACTGCTGGGCTTCTTTCTTGCTTTTTCCGGACCCGCGGGCAAGCAGCCGCTCGTCCAGAAGCACTCCCATGAAGAACGTTTTGTCGTGATCCGGGCCTTCTTCGGCTTCCAGAAAATAGGTGGGAGTCTGCTTGAAATGAGCCTGGGTTAGCTCTTGAAGTTGCGTCTTATAGTCCTTGTCAAGCGCCTTGAGGGGATGCTCCAGATGCTCGATTGCCAGATACTGAGTAAAGAGCCGGCTCACAATCCCAATCACGTTGGTCAGATCGGAATCGAGATATATTGCAGCCAAAAGGGCCTCGAGACTATCAGCGAGCAGAGAGGGTTTACTCCTTCCACCCGTAAGGTCTTCTCCCTTGCCGAGAAAGAGGTATTTTCCCAGGTCCAGATGAAGAGACAATTTGGCCAATTCCCGCTCATTGACGATTGACGACCGCAGTCGCGAAAGGTCCCCTTCATTATAATCGGGAAATCTTTCCAGCAAAAGGTGGCTGATGGCGAGGTTTAGAACAGCGTCGCCGAGGAATTCCAGCGTCTCGTTGTCCGCCTGGTCGAATTGCGGGTTCTCATAGACGTAGGACCTGTGCAGCAGGGCCTGAAAAAGAAGGCGTGGCTCCCTGAACCGATATTGAAGAACTTCTTGCAGCTCTTCCAGCACACTTGCATGCTCCATAACTTTTTGCTACCTAGAGAGGTGAACTATGATAATAAGTTTTCCAATAGTTGCCGATTCACTTTGATATTTTCTCTCGATCTTCTTAAAGAAGTCAAGCCATAGAGAGCTTCATGCTGATTTGGACCAATTCATGCCGCTGCAACAACCGAAAGAGCGTTTTCCTGGATCGAGACGGAGTCATAAATATCGATCGCCCGGATTACATCAAAAACCGGCATGAGCTCGAGTTCTACCCGGATAGTCTGAAAGCCCTGCGGCTGGCTACCGAGAAGGACATCAATGTGATTCTTATCAGCAATCAATCGGCTATCAATCGAGGTCTCATTAGCTGGCAGAATTTCTGGGATGTTCATCATCATATGGTCCGCCGCATAGCGGAGGAAGGAGGGCGGCTGGATGCAGCCTTCTACTGCCCGCATCGACCGGATGAGAACTGTTCGTGCCGCAAGCCGTCCCCCGGTCTGCTGGTGAACGCTTCAAGGCTTTTAAAAATCCGGCTGCACGGCACTTATATGATCGGCGATCGGCTGAAGGACTTGCAGGCTGCATACAGGGCCGGATGTCAGGAAATTCTGCTGGACAGGGGTTGTCTACAGAAAGAAGAATTGCAGGAAATCTCCGACTTGTCGGCCGTCAAGCGTTATGCAACCCTCCTTGAGGCGGTAAGAGAGCTTTTAAGGTAGCTCAACACGGGAGCTTACCAGGCGGAGCTGCAAACGCTGCAATTACGAAAGGACTTATTATGTTTTTCCCACCTTTTCTGCTGTTCTTCCTTTTCATTTTTATTTTTCTACTGTTTTTTGTCTTCGCTCTTGTTCAGTACGGGCTTTTTACTCTGGCTTTTGCGCGTCTCGGCATTCCCCCGGAGTATCTCTTTTCACTGCTGTTCCTGTGCATCGCGGGGAGCATGATCAACATCCCGATTCGGCGAATCCCGGTCGAGGAAGAGCCGGAAGAAACGCCGATGGTTTCTTTTTTTGGCATGCGTTTCCAGCCTCCTCGCAGGTCCAATCTACGCGAGATGGTGCTGGCGGTAAATGTCGGCGGAGCCATCATCCCGACTTGCCTTTCCATCTACCTGCTCGTCCACGCTCAAAATCCGTTTCGCATGCTGATGGCTTTGGCGATTGTGGCGCTCGTTACCTATCGCCTGGCGCGGCCGGTTCAGGGGATGGGGATCGCCGTTCCCATGCTGATCCCCCCCGTTGTGGCCGCACTTGCCGCCATCGTATTGAATTACCATTGGGCGCCGCCCACCGCCTACTTCGCGGGCACCATGGGAACCTTAATAGGCGCCGATATCCTTCATCTCGACAAATTGCAGCAACTGAAAGCTCCAGTCGCTTCCATAGGAGGGGCAGGAACCTTCGATGGAATTTTCCTGACCGGAATCCTGGCAGTGTTGCTGGCGTAGGGAGCAAGGAGCGGGGACCAGGGAGCAAGTAACTCTCCGTTCCGTGCTCCGGGCTAAGATAATACTCGATCTTTTTTTATCATTTAGTCTCAAAGGTAGAGGTGCACCTATGGCGAGTCAGGTTTTCTTTATCGATCTTCGAACGAACATGGACAAAAACCTTTTAGCTAAAATCCGGGAGCTTGCGGAAGCTGCAGGTCTTGGCAAAACAGTCAAGAAGCGGGGGCTGACGGCAATCAAAATCCATTTTGGCGAGCGCGGCAACACCGCCTTCATCCGCCCCATACTGGTCAGACCCATTGTGGATGCGATTAGAGACGCCGGCGGCAGCCCGTTTTTGACCGATGCCAATACGCTCTACGTCGGAACTCGGGGCAATGCCGTGGACCATTTGCATACAGCGGTTCTGAACGGTTTTGGGTATTCCGTCGTGGGGGCCCCGGTGATCATCGCCGATGGAATCGAAGGACGAGACGAAGTGGCTGTGCCGGTTGGACTGAAACTTTGCAAGGAAGCTTACGTCGGCTCGGCCGTGGCAAGAGCCGATTCTCTGGTCTCCCTTGCCCACTTCAAACTGCATGAAGCGGCGGGTTTCGGCGGAGCCATCAAGAACATCGGCATGGGTTCGGCATCCCGGCGCGGCAAGATGGCTCAGCACTCGGAGGTGGCCCCGGCAGTCATCTCCGAAAAATGCATCGGTTGCGGCACCTGCCGGGATCAGTGCGCCCACGGAGCTATCAAGCTTGTGAAACGGCCGCCCGATGTTCCGGCTCCCAATTCAAAAGCAGTCAACATCGTCAAGATCGATCCGAAAAAATGCGTGGGATGTGCCGGCTGCATTCATGCCTGCCCGCAGGGAGCTCTCGGAATCGACTGGGAAAAGGACCTGCCCCGCTTCATGGAAAGAATGGTCGAATACACCGTCGGGACTCTTAAGGGCAAAGAAAAGAGAACACTATGCATTAATTTCCTGACTCAGATTTCCCCGGCTTGCGACTGCTATCCGTTTGCCGATGCGCCAATAGTCGCCGACATAGGGATTCTCGCATCCCAAGACCCGGTTGCCATCGACCAGGCGTCCATGGATCTGGTGAACGCTCAGCCGCCTCTTGCTTCTTCCTGCATCAAAGGTTCTCGTCATGCCAAAACGGATAAAGTCAAAGCCGTTTACCCCATGATCGACTGGCAATATCAACTGGACTATGCCAAACAAGTGGGTCTTGGAAGCAAGGCTTATGAGCTGGTCAAACTCTAACTGAGCCATTCATTTTCTACAACGGCGGGCTTAAGCTTTACGGCAGTCAAAAGGGCTTGCCAAAAAGGAGTGTATTGAGTACATTTCGAGCGTTGGAAGCGCCAAGCTCACTGGTGGGGCTCCCGGACTTCAAATCCGGTGCAGGGCTGTGAAGGCAGTCCTGGGTGGGTTCGATTCCCATGCGCTTCCGCCAACTTACGAAAGGCAGCAGATTTTTTCTGGTGCCTATTTTTTTGGTGTCCGTCTGGTGTCCTCGTTTACACGGTGTAACAAAAAAACCGAACCCGAAGGCCCGGCTCAGTATTGTCTTGAATGCTAGAGAGGACTTGCCAAGCTCTCAATACATGCCAAGGTTGTTTTGATACCATCCCAATGACGGAGGTTCTTCGATCCATATTTCAGGCAATTTTAACCTGCGTAATGCTTTATCTTCCCCATCGAGGGATGCTTGATACCTTTCATTTTTTCTAGTTTACGTTTGATGAGTTCCTAAAAGTAGCTTCTCGCTAAATTAAGGTGTTTATTTGATGCTTACAACAAGATCAGCATCGGTATAAGGAATGAGCGAGCCGACGGGTTTATCCTGCCAAACCTTTTCTTTGTGAGCAGCTTCATAAACCGACTGATTTGTGGGAAAGGCCTTAGCTATTTTGTTGATGATTCTTACCTCTTGCTCTGTAAGTCGTTCTGCTTCTGATGCGTCTGACTTTCTGATAAGGTCAACTAATTCCTTGTAGTTATTCAGCTGCGGCCCATGGGGCAATGCCGCATAGGTCGCCCCTGTCATGCTTTGCCCTGTTTCTTTGTAGGCAATCATATCAGCGAACCACAGGTATTTTGCCGAATATAGCAATCGGTTCCTTGCCGGCAAAGGGTCTCTCTTTAGCTTTTCGCCAAAATGGTTCAATACAAGTTTTGTTCGACACAATGAAAATGGTCTCCCCCCTGTGTGTGGATCACAGGCTGCACCATCTCCTCGAAGTGCTCTTCTTAAGCTATCGTCCATCACTTTGGTCTGGATTTGCCCTTTTTCCCATCTCTTCACACTTATAACGGACACATTCATTACGCCGGCAAGGTGCTCTTGGGTCCAGCCCAGCTTTTTCCGGCCTTCAATTATTTCCGCACCTGTGAGCAAGCCCACAGTCTCTCTGTAAGCGTCCGAAATAGCTTTCTGGTTGATTGCAGCTTGGGTTAAATCATCAACCTTGATATTGCACGCGGGACATATGAAATGCTCGCCCACAAAGTTGACGTGTTCCCCGCGAAATTCCAAGCTCTCCGGCACTCTCGATAGTTTCATCGCTCCATGGTTATTGGGGCAATTCATTGTTAATCCCCTTTTCCTTTACTTCCTGTCTTTGTGCAAAGAGACAATCCAAAGGCACCTTTCCTTCACCGCAAACTTGAGATACATCGTGCAACCAAAAGTGCCGCTTGACCAAACAAACGCGAAGAGCTCACATTTTAAGATAGCTGCCTCATATGACTGTTGGGGAGGTCTAGTTCCTGCGTAGTCTGCAGGTTTTATCTCTTCGAGCGCTTGCGGTACAATCTCCGCCAAGTCATCTATCACGACGTCAATTTCCAGAAGATCGGCATAAATAGGCGCCGGTTCAACGAACTGGAGGCACCCATTTAATGCTGCTCCCTTTGCCTCTCTCAGTTTGCCAGCAAGTTCACGATATGAAGGTCTCTTCATTCTCGTTGCTTAGTATCAATTGTTACTTTTTGCAAGAGAAAAGGCCACAAAAAATAAAACACAGAAATCCGGAGCCCCCGGAGAAGCCCCGAATGCCTATCCCGGATACCCCCGGGAAGCACCTCAAGCGTGAAGGTAGAGTGGGAATTGAGGTCGAAATGGAGGGTTCAATTCTCCTCCTGTGCTGCAAAATTACCCCTCCAACACCTCAAGTATATGCTCGGGCAGAACTTTGCCGGTCATCGAAGCAACACGCCGGCCACAAGCGCGAAGGTTAAGTTTTTTTCCGGAGCTGGATCAGGCTATTGACGGCCCTGGTGGACTCCGGAAAAAAATGTGAGGGGGCACGATAAATGATGGAAAGGAATATGTTGTCGACCCAGCCGAACATTCAGATCGTCTGGCACAGGCAACCCAGGAACAGGGAAAATGTAGAGGTTTCTTCTACTGCCTGCGGTCTGCATTGGCCTGATCTGGATGAAGATTCGTCGATCGACGGCATCATCGGGGTATAACACCGGTGGCCTGCCAAAAGTGCATCAGCATAAGGATCGCTGAATGCGCAGGGGATAATCGCAGTTGACTTCCAAGACCTTGGCATAAAAGGGGTCTGCCTTTGACTTTTCTGTCGTGAATGGCGGATTCCCGAATTTGAGGACAGTGCTTGACACAAGCACTTTTTCTAACCTGTCATTCAAGCACAACCGGCATTCTGTGGTGCATCGGGAGTCAGAACCGCTTTCCGCTGCTGCAAGCTTCTCTCCGGCCTGTCTCTGAATTTATCGTTGGCCTTGACAGCTAACAAGTGTAATGTATGTTGATGGTGTATACGTGATCGGAGGTGTAGCATGGTAAGAACTCAAATATACCTTACAGCTCATCAACGTGCAGAATTGGAAGCTATTTCAAAAACTTCTGGGAAGAAACAAAGTGAGCTCATCCGAGAGGCCGGCGATCGTCTCATTGACCATCTACCTTTTACCTTTGAGCGATAACTCGGGGTGCGCTCAGGCAAAACTATTTCTTCTTCATGCTCTCACACGGTTTTTAAAATACCATGCAAAACACTCTCTATGAAAACATAGCACTTAACCAAAGGACGCAATATTTCCTGTATGTCGGCGAGATAAAGGCTCTCTATCTCAACGAATTTCTACGGGAATCGCTTTCCGCGATACACGGCAAGGAGACCGATTACATTGCCATAGTCCCGGATGCTCTGGAGACTTACCCGGATGAGAATCTTCTGGTGATCAATCCCGCGGCTGCGAAAGAGTCCCGTGAACTGGGCAAAAAGGTCAGCTGCCGAATTCCCGGCAAACAATTCGCCTCGTTTGTCTCGACTCATCCCCGCGTGATCGAGCTCGTGGAGACGTTGACCGCCCGCCAGGGAGAGCTCCTCATCAATGTGTTTCAAACACTGCCCGAATTGACACTGGACCGAATTGCAGGGGTGCGTATCATCGGCCCCGACTGTCGACTTGCCGACACGTGGAACAGCAAATTCTATATGTATCGCACTCTTCAGGGTTTCGTGCCGTTGCCTGAATTTAGAATATGCGGCAGCCGCAAAGAGCTTTTGCAAGCCACCATAGAACTTCGCGACCGCTGGCGGGACGGGATTTTCCTCACCCTGGAATACAGTGCCGCAGGAGCGTTCAGTTTTCTGACTCACTCCGAGCAAGAATTGCTGGAGAAGTTGGGGGATTGGCAGCCTCCCTATCTGATCTCACAATTCATTCCGCATGAATACGATCCGACGGTCTTGGCAGTGGTTGCCAATGAAAAAGATGTATACATCGGCGGAATCGCCGATCAGCAAATGGTTGAGGTCAATAAATTCAGAGGATCCGTTTATCCGTCGGCTCTGCCCTCCGATACATTGCGGGGGTTGAAAGAGCTGACCAGAAGAGTCGGACGAATCATGGGAAGTTCCGGCTATCGCGGTATATTCGGCTGTGATTATGTCCTTGACACAAATTCCAATATCTTCTTTGTCGAGGTCAATGCCCGCAAACAGGGCACCACCATGGAAATGTGCTGCAATTTGGAAATCTCTCTACCAAAGGGCTCTCCCAACCTCCCCGAACTGGAATACTTCGCCGTTACTGAAAATCGTTTCCCCGAAAACGCCGTAGAACTGGAGGGCAACCCGAGCGGCATTCATTGGGGAACTTACAACTTGAAGGTGGATAGAGAGGTTGTCACGCGAAAAAGCTTGCGGCAGCCAACGCATGAAAGAGAAGTCTTCAGAAGGATTGCCGCCGGTCCGGGCAATGCCTTACAGCACATCGTGTTGGAACATATCGGGGCCGATTTTGTTGTGAAGCCGGGGACCTTTCTAGGCCGTGTGATATCCGTCGCGAGGAATCACCAGGCGGTTTGCCGGGGATTGGATGAGGGAAAAAGGACTTTGGAAGAGACCATTGAAAGGACTTGACAGAATGAAATCCGAACCTCAAGGTCAGGATCTTTTGGACGACCCTACCCGGGAGTTGATGGACTTGTTGTTTGATCAAGACGGACGCGCTGCGGACATTCCGGCGGAGCTCCGCAGCCAGGCAGCCAGACTTTATCAGAGTGCCGAAGAGAGCAATTTGACCCGCCCGATCCTGGACCTTTTTTCACTCTTATTGGATGCTCGAAAAAAACATGGCGTGGCACCGGATCAATTGCAGCTGTCGCGCGAGCAATTGCTGGAGCTCGCCGAACGGCACAAGCATCTGGATGAACACGAAGTGACCGTCGGCGGCAGGCTGTGCAGGGCGATGCCGATTGTTGCCGCTGCCGATCGAAGAGTGGAAGAATACGTTGCCCGAAAGGGTATTGAGGCGCCCAGCGGCATCGAACTGTGGCCGCAGGTTCAACAGAACGCACAGAAAATACGGAAATCGCTGGGCATGAGCGATGAGGACTGGAATTCATTTTCCGGTCAGCTCAGGTTTGCCATCAATTCATTGGAACAGTTGGTGGATCTCATCGACCTTCCTGCACAGGCCATAACAGATATTCAAGAAGTCACCCGCCACTACCGCATGAGGCTGACTCCTTATTATGCCAGCCTGATCATGCCGGGGAGAGTCAACGATCCGATCCTGGTCCAGTCCGTTCCCACTCGGGAAATGATCGACAATGCCGGCGTTGAAATTCCTCCCGTGGCCGCCGACCACTCTCCGGCCAGGCTCGTCGATCAGTTCTATCCTCGGGTTCTGACCGTCAAGGCAACTAATATGTGTGCCATGTACTGCACCCATTGCCTGAGAATCGCGCACATCGGAAAGAAAGACAGGATTTACTCTAAAGAGGCCTACCGTGAAGCGCTGGACTACATCAAGCAGGATGGGCTGATTCGAGACGTTCTCATAACGGGTGGTGACGCCTTCATTTTGCCCAATGACATGGTTCGCTGGCTTCTCGAAGAGCTCGATGCCATCGAGCACGTCGCCGTGAAGCGCTTGGGAACCAGAATTCCGGTCACCTGTCCGCAACGGGTCGATTCCGAGCTGCTGGAAATTCTCGACCAGAGCAACGAGATCAAGCCGCTTCGGGTAGTGACCCAGGTTAATACCGCGCAGGAGATCACACCTCGCTCCAAAGAAGCCTTCCGGCGCATTTCCAAAAGTGTCGGCGCGGTGCTCAACCAGGCGGTCTTACTGAAGGGGATCAACGACACTCGAGCCAAGATGTGGAAACTTTGCGAGACCATCCACGAAGCCTACATCCGCCCGTATTACATATTCAACTGCAGCTATCGGAATCCTCAGTTCGGCCACCTGCGGGTGCCCATCGAAGTGGGACAGGATCTGGTCGAAAGCATGTACGGAAACATCTCCGGAGATGCCATCCCGAGGTTCATTGCCACCGCAGGAGGCAAAGTGCCTCTTCACCGATCCAATATCGCCGGCAGAGACAACGGCAACGTGATCCTCAAGAAACCCTGGTCCGGTGAGGAAGTCGCCTATCCGGACGCCGATCCCGCCGTATATGCCGATGACCGCTATGCTTTTGCCAAATATGAGTAGCATCCGAGCAAAATGGCCGAATATAAATCATTGATCGAGTCCGTGGCCCGGAGCGAACAGCAGATGTTCGCTCTGCTGAGACGGATGGTGCTGACCCAGAGCGGAAGCCATAACAAAAAAGGCGTCGATGCGATCGCCGCATTGATCCGCCATGCCCTTGAGGGGAGTTGTCTGAAAATTGACATAATTCGCCGGGAGGATTACGGCGACCACCTGCTTGCTTCTACTCCCCGCGCTTCGAGCGGAAATCGAGGGATTCTCATCGTGGGCCACACCGATACCGTGTTTCCGGCGGATACTCCTTTCAACTGGTATCGGGAAGATGAACAGCATGCCTACGGTCCCGGAATTGTCGACATGAAGGCAGGACTGGTCGCCGGCATTTTTGCGCTCAAGGCCCTGGAAGAGCAGAGCCTGTTGGATGACATCCCCATCAGATTCCTTTTCAACTCCGACGAGGAAATCGGCTCGCCCAGCTCCGCTCGACTGATCGAACAGCTTGCAGAAAAGAGCTTTTGCGCTTTTGTGCTCGAATGCGGCGGTCTCGAGGGCGGAATCGTCACCGGCAGAAAGGGAAGAATCGGACTGCAGCTCGACATTGAAGGAGAAGCAGGGCATGCCGCCTTTGCAGGCAGGGAAAAGCCGAGCGCGGTTTTGGAGCTGTGCCACAAGACAATTGCATTGGAAGCTCTGAACGGCTTTGCCGAAGGAGTCACTCTCAACGTGGGTAAGATTGCAGGAGGAATCGGCCCCAATACCGTAGCGCAGCAGGCCTCCGCCTGGATTGACATCCGCTACGTCGAGCCCGGTCAAAAGCCGAAGATCTGGGAGCAAGTCGAGCGAATCGCAGAAAAGTCTTGGATCTCGGGAACCCAAGGCCGACTGAGCGTTTCTTCCGAGCGACCGCCGATGCCGCAAACCAAGGGAAACAAAGAATTGTTTCGAACTGTTCAGGACATAGCCAAAGCACTGAATGTGGAGGTCACTGAGGAATATCGCAGCGGGGTTTCAGACGCCAATCTGATTGCCGCCCGTAACGTCCCCGTCCTTGACGGCCTGGGCCCCGTCGGGGCGCTCGACCATTCGGAAAAAGAGTACATGCTGAAACACAGCCTGGTGGAAAGAACTAAGCTTTTCACACTCACTCTGGTTGAAGCGTGGAAGCGTTTCTCCTCGCTCTTTCTCCTTTAGTAGGCATCATTTACCTTCCTTTCAGATGAGATTTACACCGTAAACGATGTCCGTCCGAAAACTCTGAGAGAAGTCTTTCTACCTTTGGCCTTTGACCGATAAGCTGGGTGCGCCAAAGCAGAACTGTCCGCTTCGAAGCAGAAGTTGGGCATGATTGGTCAACGGGCCCCCACGCATGGATTTGGTTCCGCTTTATCCTCCGAGATCCTCCTCATTCGGCTGATGAAATTCTCGCAATCAGGATCGCCGAAGTGGTCTTATTCACTGTCAGCTTAGATGCGTAGGGTAAGCAAAATGAAATTAACATCAGGTTGAAAAGAGTAGCCAAAAGGAGACTTAATGACGTAAACTAAAAAGGCAGGGCAAGGGATAGTTCAAGAGAAAACCTCCGCAAGCCGTTGACTCTCGACCGAGCCTCTTGCCCTGCCTCTTATTTCATAACTCCACGTTGGGAGTTGGTAAACACCTTGACAAATTTTCCCAATTTTGCACAAAAAGAATCAGCGCATATCCAAAATCCCTCCGTCACCCTCAGCAATAATATTGACTTGCCTTATGGAGTCCGGGGTCAGCGTGGAGAGCGCGTGGATCTCAGTGTGTGTTTGCGGATTATCGCAACACTCGGAGGTGATCTGGTGGATCTCGCTCGCGATTTGGGCTTTGAGGAGGTGGCTCGCATCCTGGAGCTGGGGAGGGATAAGCAGCGGCTGCTGTTGGACTTCCTTGAGCTGCCGGAGCAGGAAGGGCCTGCTGCCGAAAAGTTCAAGCAGGAAATAGAATTCCTCTAAGGATTGAAGTAAAAGCTTTGACTAATAATATTAGTCAAAGCTCGCAGGTTATTTTGGCAAGATACTTGAGAATGCTGATCGTTGGTGGTGGAGATGATCGGGATCGAACCGACGACCTCAGCCTTGCGAAGGCTGCGCTCTCCCAGCTGAGCTACATCCCCACACCTAAGAATGCCTATATATCGTCTATCCTTCCGGCTGTCAAGAAACGAAAAGCGGTCACCGGCAGCTCGATCCCGCCCTGGTTACCGTTCGCAAAGGTCTTCCTCTTTCCGGGATCTGCAGCGCGTACTTTATGGAATGGTTTGCACGGCCGCAGCTTTCGTTTTCACCGCAGACCGCTATGACAGCACAGGTTTTGTACAGAAGTTCTCCCGAAGATGGCTCCACCGACCGGATTAGGCAGCCGCAAAAAAGCTCACGCGCCCTGCGTTTCCGGTTTGCGCCGAGGGCAGCAGCTCAAAGTCTCGGAAAAAGGCTAAAAGAATGCTCGTGGGGGTGGTATAAGAAAGTTCGATCCTTATTTTGTAAAAATTAACATCAGCTCCCATACTGCAAATAAAGGAGAAAGCATGAAAGTCGAAGTGGATCAATTTAAGTGCGGCACCATCGGCATCTGTGTGATGGAATGCCCGGAAGTATTTCGATTTCAGGAAGGCAGCAAGAAAGCCGAAGTCATCCTTAAAGAAATCCCTCCCGGGCTCAAGCAAAAATGCCGCGAAGTGGCCAGAAAATGTCCCAATGAGGCCATTATCATTGAAGAATAAGATTCAATAGGTTGCTGTTACGAGTCCGCGCTCTGCGCGGATTTGCTTTGACGATAGAATCCTATCAGGAATTCGCCTTCCTTCGGCGACAGGTCAAACCGCTGGACGGCGTCGTTTACAAGTCTCTGCAGCGGCTTTTTGGGATCTTCCTCCAGTTCGGCGGAAATCCATCTTACGGCCTTACGTATGGCATCACCCTCGGGCATAACATTTGTCATTTTTCGATTCTCCTTGCGACTAAAATTATACTGGCTACGAAGCTCAAGCAGTTAACACACCGGCGAAATTGATATCCCAAACGCTGTGGTACATACCCAAATGTTGTGACTTAGTACTATACCGTTTAATGCACTCATTTTCAAACTTCAACAAGGAGAACCCATGAATGAGGCGAGCTCCAAAGAAACGGCAGAAACCATAAGTAATGACCTCCGCTTGAAGACTTTCCCGGTTGCGGCGAAATTCCTCAAGAACAAAGGCGAGCTCCCGGAAAAAACACGACAGCCCTCAGTTGTCCTCGGCAAAAGAGTCACTATCTGTCAGGCAGTCACCATGGCTCGCGTCTATGGGTGGACGGTCGGTCTGACTAAAGAGGATTTGGTCTGCGTGCCTGCCATGATCGCGTTTGGCTTCAGCAGCGCGTCAGAGCCGGCCAGTTCCTTGGCAACGCTGTTTTGTGAGGTGGAATTCGCGAGTGAAAAAGAACAGGCCTTGAAAGAGGCTCACTCGATCGTTCGCCTGAAGAACGCTGAATACGAAGCCATTCTGCTCGCTCCGCTGCAAAAGGCTTCCTTCGCACCGGATACAATCACGTTTCACGCCAATCCGGCTCAGGTGATGCGATTGGTGCAGGCCTGGGTCTACAAAGAGGGCAGCCGGGTCCCGGGCAACTTCGGCGGGAAAGTGGAATGCAGCCAATATCTGGTTGAGCCCTTCATAGAGAAATCGCCCCGGGTCGTGATACCGGGCATGGGAGATCGCATCTTTTCCATGACGCAAGATGACGAACTGGTGTTTGCACTACCTGGCAACGGACTACAGACGTTGGCGAGCGGTCTCAAGGAAGCCGGAAGGAAAATCGGAGCGCGCTACCCGGTTACTTTTTATCAGAACTTCCAGCCTGAATTCCCGAGACCTTACAATGTGATGGCTGATGAGCTAGGGCTTTTCTAGGAGCCTGATCAAGAGGAGAAAAGCATGTCAGATCGGCCGGCTCCCCTTCAGGACTATCTCGTGGTGACAGAATTGCCGGTCCTCTGGGGGCAGATGGATGCCTTCCAGCATGTTAACAATACAGTCTATTTTCGTTTCTTCGAATCGGCTCGCATCGTCTACGGCGATCGGATCGGAATGTATGAGTTTCTCCGCCAAGACGGCATTGGACCCATTTTGGCGGCAACAAGCTGCAGTTTCCTTAAACCGCTCCGCTACCCCGATACAGTCCAAATCGGATGCAGGACCGTGAAGATTTCCGACTCGGAATTGGCCCAGGAGTATTCCATCTACAGCCGGCGACTCAAGAAGCTGGCGGCCACAGGCACAGCGAATATTGTGGCATATGACTACAACCAGCTCAAAAGAAGCAAATTCCCGCGGCTCCTCATAGAACGCATCCTCAAGTTGGAGAAGGGACTGGAGATCTCCTGAGCGCGTTATAATCGTTAACCCTCAGACAGGCGCGAGCGTTCGGCTGAGCAAGGCGCCTTTAACGCTCTGCATCGGTTACCCCGGCTTCCTCGAAGGTTTTGATTTCCTTCAGCACCTTTGCGGAAACTTCGAGAATACTCATCGCTAAAGCCGATCCTGTTCCCTCGCCAAGTCGCATATCCAGGTCGAGTATCGGTCTAAGACCGAGCAATTCCGCTATCGCTCCGTGTCCGACTTCCCGACTGCGATGGGAAATAAACAGATAATCCTCGGCGGCGGGAGCAAGTCTGCACCCAATCAACGCACCGGCAGAAGCTATGAAGCCATCGCATACAACCGGGACTTTCGCCGCAGCAGCACCCAACACCGCACCTGCCAACCCGGCAATTTCAAAGCCACCGACTTTGCTCAGAACATCGAGCGGATCTCTCGGATTCGGC
>Ga0068714_10003164_pt1 | contig 19884 bp, 20 predicted proteins | sample MTBNYHSulfiMetaG_FD_62988 | JGI IMG/M metagenome (GOLD analysis project Ga0068714, IMG submission 62988) | Enrichment culture microbial communities from rom New York Harbor, USA that are MTBE-degrading - MTBE-NYH (New York Harbor Sulfidogenic)... | ecosystem: Environmental > Aquatic > Marine >... | reverse complement strand
CTGACCCCATTTTCGGCCAAGGCATTATTGGAGGAAGTAGCGGCGGGCGCGGGGGTCGTTGCGAAGTGTCTCGAGGGCCCGGCTGAGGCGGGACTTGACGGTGCCTTCGGCGATGTTAAGGGCCTGGGCTGTTTCCTCGACGGTCATGCTATCGAAGAATCGCATGAGGACGACTTCTCTTTGCTCCTCGGGCAGGGCGGACATGGCCTCGGCGAGGCTGGTGCGTTCTTTGTCGTCATCGGCAACGGGCTTTGCTTCGATGTCGATGCCTTTGTCTTCAACCGATATGGCGCGGCGATTCCTCTTCATGGTCAGGGCGATGTGTTTTGTGACAGGGTAGAGAAAGGTGGTCATTTTTGCGGTGAGGCGGAAGCCGGGGAACTTGCCGAGCAGGTAGGTGAAGACTTCCTGGACGGCGTCGGCTGCCATGTCGTCGTCATGCGTGAAGCGGCGCGCGAGCGAGTAGACCCAGTGGCGGTGGCGATGGTAGAGCTGGGCGAATGCGTCACTGTCGCCGCGATTGGCCTGCTCGATGAGTTGTTCGTCGGTTTCTTCGCGCATGAAGCTGTGGGCCCTGAAGTCCGCGTTTCACATACCATTAGACAATCGGGGCGGCCGGCTGGCAACAAATATCGCCGTGCGTGGGTGGCAGCGGTTTTTGCCTTGTAATGACGGAAAGCGCCTCTAGAATGTGGGACATGTCGCACAGGAGGCATTATCTGCGGATGGTCGGGCGCGTGATGCGTCTATTGCCGGCGGGCGATGAGACCGGCCGGTATGTCACGCGGAGCTACGACCGGATAGGCGTCGGGTATGATGAGGCGTGGACGAATCACATGCGCGGGCTGACGGAGGAGCTTGTCCGGAGGCTGGGGCCGGCGAAAGGGGCAACGGCGGTGGATCTGGGGTGCGGGACGGGATTTGCGACGGGGCTTCTGGCGGAGATGGTGCAGGGGCCGGTGATAGGGGTGGACAGGTCGGCTGGGATGCTGGAGATAGCGAGAAAGACCTATGGCGAGCGGTGCGAGTTCATCGAGGATGATGTGATAGCGTATCTGAGAAGGCAGCCGGATGCGAGCTTCGATATCGTGACATGCTGCTGGGCGCTGGGGTATTCGAGGCCGCTTGCGATGCTGCGGCAGATGGGGCGGGTGCTGAAGCGCGGGGGCAGGGCGGCGATAATCGATAACAGCCTTTTTTCGCTTAGGGAGGTGCTGTGGTGCTCGTTCCTTGCGTTCGCGGAGCAGCCGAAGAAGCTCAGGTATCTGATGAAGATGCGTTTCCTTCCGGGGCCGCGGTCGTTGAGAATGGCGATGCGGATGGGCGGGATGAGACCGGTGCACTCTGCAAGCGGCAGCAAGACGTACTTCGTGACATCGGGGGCTGAGGCGATAGCGCGACTTCGGGCGACGGGTGCGGCGGCCGGATTTGAATATGCGGCGGGCGAAGATGGCGACGAGCAGGTCTTTGCGAGATTCGCGGAAATACTGCAGGAGAAGTATGGCACGGCAGAGGGAGTGCCGATAGTACATAGATACGTTGAGGCGATAGGTGACAGAAGGTAGGGAGTCGGGCGAGCGGCTGACCCAAGGGCTGAAATCACACCTTGGACGTTACTGCTGCTGCGGCGGGGCGCTGCCCTGCGGCGGGCGGTCGTGCAGTCCGCCGATCTGCTCGTGAATTGTCAGAAGCGCCTGGTTCTGTGCTTCGAGGTGGCTCAGGATGGAGCGGATCTCTTCTTCGGCCTTCTGATTGATGAGGAAATCGTTGTGAGCCTCGATGCGGTCCCGGGCTGCCAGGCGATTCTGGCTCATCATTATGACGGGTGCAGTGTAGGCAGCCTGCAGTGAAAGGAAGAGGTTCATCAGGATGAATGGATATGGGTCCCAGTGTCTGATCCATGCGACGACGTTGAGAAAAGCCCAGAGTAGCAGGATGATGGACTGAACGATTATAAATCCCCACGAGCCCATGACGCGGGCGACAAGGTCAGCTACCCTCTGGCCGACGGTGATTCGCTCATCGACGATCTCATTAACACTTCTGACGGGTGCGTGTTTGTGAATGAACGGTTCTGGGAAATGTAGTCTTTGCATTGCCGGTCTCCTGCAAGAAGTTCTAGTGGGCTATGAGAATGGCGGCGAAGAGTGTGAGTGTGCCGATGATGCGGAGGATGTATATGACTCCCGGCTGGCGTTCGATGGTGGTTTTGAGGGCCTTGCCAAGGGCGTAGCCGGCGACGAGGGTGATGAAGCCTCGCGTGGCGAAGACGATGTTGGGGGTGGTGACCTGACCGGCCTTTGCGATAGAGGTGAAGAAGGCCATGACAGCCAGTAGCAGACAGATGCCATTTGCCAGGAAGAGCAGCATGTCGAGCCGCGTGACCCGGTATTGGCGAAATGTGGGTTGAAACAGGGCGAAGAGGCAGAGCAGCCCCGTGAGCGAGTAACACCACATGGCGGCGGAGATGGGGGTCAGCCAGGTGAGCGAACGTTTGACGTAGATATCGGAGAGGGCGTAGAGGGCGGCGGCTGCGACGGCCCACAGGACGCCGATGACGGGGTGGTAGCCGTGGCCGCCCTGGGCTTTCTGCTGCGGGCCGATGCCGAACATGATAACGCCTGCTGAGGCGAGCAGGGCAGCGAGGTATATCTGCCAGGGGTGGGTCTCGGCAAGGATGAAGATGGACAGGACCGCCACCAGTGGTATCTTCAGGCCCATCACGGGTACGACGGTTGAGGGGTCGCCTTCCTGCATTGCGCGAGCTACGGCATATATGGCGCCAAAGCCCGTCAGCGTGGCGATAATGATGGAAGGGAGGGCGGCTTTCGGAAGGCCCGGCTGCGATATGGCCAGGCCGGCGGCTGCCAGCAGAGCAGATGCAAGGCCGGTGGCGAAGGCAACATAGGCGGCCGAGCACAAGCGATAGCGCAGAATGACCTTGGTAAGTACGGCATAGACCGACATCAGAAGTGCTGCTGTGATGGCGAAGAGGGCATATGGGGCCATGTGTCACCGGAGGAAACGCGCGGGGTGATTCTCGCGGGTGTACTGGATGTTGTCATCGGCCTTGAGTATTCCATGGGAATAGAGATAGCGGAAGAGCGCTCGGCGGGTAACGCGGTAGGGGACGGTAATGATACGGTGCAGAGTTATGAGCAGGCCGCGGCTGCCGTATGCCTTGCGTTCCACCGAGGTCGCCAGGTGCGGGGCGAGGCGGAATTTGTGTTTGTAGAGGTGATAGTAGTCGGCCCTGCTGAAGACGTTGCGGATAGGGGCAAGGAAGACGCCGGGGAGATGAAGGGATATCTGGAAATCTATCAGATGGGGGCGGCCGTCGTCGCCGACGATTATGTTGCCGCGTTTGTTCATGTCGACGTAGACAATGTTGCGGGAATGGATTGAGTCGACGAGGTTGTGGAGCTGTTCGAAGAAGTGGTCGGGGATGCCGGGGTCCTGGTCGAGTGTCCAGCCGGGGATGTACTCATAAGCGAAACTGGTGGAGTCCAGGCGTTCGATAAGGCGTGGGATGCCGGGGATATCGCCGAGAAGCTGCATTATAGCGAGCTCGTGGGAGGTGAGCAGGCGTCCGAGCCAGCGGAGAGGCAGGCCGAAGAATGGGGCGCGCCTGCCGGTCTTGAGGATGACCCGGTCAGGAGAGGCTGAGGAGCCCGAGTTGTCGAGATGGTAGAGGGCGGTGGTAGCGAAGAAATCGTCCTTGAGTACGGCGCCCAGCGCATAGGTTGCGCCGCCGATGGCGATGGTGTTCGGCGGAGGGGCCTGACCCGTTGTGCTCATCTGTTCAGCAAGGCTTCGCATATGCTGACCGCTCGTAATCCTGCAGACCATTATACAGGCATCCGCGAGGCAGGCAAGAAGAGGACCGGCAGGGGCGTTTTTTGTCGTGGGATGTTTTAAGTTTTGACAGTGCGAGGCCTGAGCGGATAAAATGGATGGAAGAAGCGTGTGAAGGACATGCGGTATAATCGGCCCACAATCGGCTGCGGCGATTGCCGGGGCCGGATGAACACTCGTAGAAGCACTGATCTTGAGAACCGGGGGTGCCAAATGAAAGTGACAGAGTTTCTGGAGCAGAAAGGGGTCGGATACGAGGTGAGGGAACATCGGCCGAGTTTCACGAGTCAGGAACTGGCTGCCGAAGAACACGAGCCGGGAAAGTATGTTGCCAAACCGGTGATCGTCAAGGCCGATGGGAAGTTCTATATGTGCGTGCTCGCGGCGCCGTACAAGGTGGACCTGGAGATGCTCAAGGGGCAGCTCGGGGCCAAACAAGTATCGCTTGCGAGTGAGAAAGAGATGGCGAAGATCTTCGGGGATTGTGCCCTGGGAGCTGAGCCGCCTTTCGGGAATCTTTACGATCTGACGACGCTGATGGACAAGAGCCTCGAGCAGGACGATCATATCGTCTTTCAGGCTGGTACTCATGAGCAGGCAGTCAGGATGAGTATGGCTGACTATCGCAAGCTTGTGAAACCGCGGATCCTTTCTTTCAGCTATGCCTGAGTGCAGGTTCATCCGGCGTCCGGGTAGAAAAGACAGGCGGGCGAAGGGAGGAAGAGCCGGTTTGTCCTTAGTTCAAGTATGGTTTTGGCATGGCGAGGGATAGATGTCACGTGGATTGTGTTTGCTCATTGGGGCATGGTTGTGTCTACCATTTTCAGGGACGGTACTTGCTGCGGAGGGTGAGGAGCCCAATTCAACACCCGATGTGAATTTCCCTTCCTGGCCGCCAGACCCGAATTTTATATTCCCGGCTACTCCACCAAAGGCCGAAGTCGAGGAGAAGGAGCGGCACACCTCGGCACTGAACGCTGCCAGCTTCTGCCGGTTCAGCAGGTATCTTTACACGCGGGATGGAGCAGGTGTACACGATGAGCGAATGGCCCTGGTTTTCGTGCGTGCCGCCCTGGAGCTGGACCCCTTCGCGGGATTCGCCCTGCGTGACTATCTGTACCTGAAGACGCATCTGAACGAGCGTGAAGACTGGATGCAGATGCGGCGGCTGCTGATAAGCTATCTTGACAGACGTCCAGAGATAGAGGTTGCCAGGGCGATGGTCCGGTATCTGCTGGAGGACCTGGACTCGCGTGAGCAGCGTGAACAGATGCTGGCCGATGTATATCGCCTGACGACCGACAGGGACAAAGAACTTGCCTCTGACGTTGTCACGGAGCTGGCGATTCTTACGGCTGAGCGGGGCGACGTTCGCGGTGCGGTAGGCGGCTTTGCGGCTGCGTATCGGATGAATCCCTACAATGAACTTGCCTGTGCCAAGCTTGCCGAGGCGGGCCGTGGCGAGCTGTCGCCGACCTTCTATATTTCCCAGGCAAGGCTGGCAATCATAAGAGATCCGCTCGATCTTCACGGGGCTCTGGCCTTTGCGACACGTGCCGAGACCCAGGGCGTGTACGGCGTGGCGGCGAAAGCGTACAAGTATTCCGCGGACCTTCACAAGTATCTCTACCCGGATCGCGCGGTACCGGCGGAGATATGCCGGCCGTGGTCCCTGTCATGCTACAACCAATTCGGGAAGGTGGAGGAGTGCATCGATATAGCGGAACTTGTGCGGTCTTCCGGCGAATTTGACGCTGTGATAGAAGGCATAGCCCTGAAGGCCGCAGAGAAGCAGGGGATGGCAGAGAAGGCGAAGGAGATATCAGCGCGTGTCGAGGCCCGCCTGGCAGAGATGGCCGCTGGCACAGGGCAGGTCACGGCAAGAGCCGCTGAGAGAGCTGCGTGGTACTATGCATTTGCGGCCAAGGAGAGCGGCAAGGCCCTTTCGTGGGCGAACAAGGCATATGCTGCCGACCCGAACTCGCAGATGAGCCGGTCGCTCCTTGTCTACGCCCTTGTTATCAATGGACAGGCGGAAGTAGCATCCGAGATGGTAAACGACCAGTCCAGGCAGGGAGAGGCTCAGACGGACGGCGACGGGGACCAGATAACGAACCTGGCGATGGCGATGAAGCTGCTTGAGGAACAGAAGAAGGACGAGGCTCTAGCCATGCTGAAGAAGGTGGTTCAGTCGCGACCCGACAGCATAGAGGCGGCAGAGGCGAAGGACCTTCTAGCGTACAACGGCGAAAACTTCTCGGGCATAGATGAGAAGACAGTCGAGGACACACTCTCAGAACTGAAGGTTATCTACGGAGAGGACGTCATGCCTGATTGGATGAGTCCGGGTAAGATGCTGTCGATCAAGCTGCTATCGAGGATGGATGAGCAGCCTTCGTTCGACGCAGACCTGAAGCTCGAGCTTAGTATAACAAACAACTGGTCGGGGCCACTCATGGTCGGCGAAGGCGCGCTGTTCAGAGGCGCTGTCAGGGTGGACGGCGAATTTGCCGGCGATGTGCACAGGGTCATGCCGCGGCTGGTTGAAAGACAAATCGGGCGATGGTCGACGCTTGAGGCCGGCAAGTCGATCGTGTGGCCGCTGGATATGAACGTTGCCGGCGTCTACGAAACACTGCGGCAGTACCCGCAGGCAAATCTGAACATCACATTCACGGCATACCTGGATGCCGTCGAACAACACGGAGAAATTCGCAACGCTGTCTCAGAGCTGAGCCCGGGCAGTGTGACCATGGAGCGACGGGGCGTGCTGCCGACGCGTGAGTTCGTTGCCAGCCGGCTCGAAACGCTGGCGAAGGGCAGCCAGATGCAGAAGGTGTATGCAATCAGGTTGTTCGCAAGCCTCCTGCGCGAAGGCAGAGCCGCTGAGGAGGGTCGCGTCAGCTACAAGGTGACGGAACTCGAGCCGGCGCTGCTGAAGTCCGCCATCATGCGCGGGCTGGATGATGATGATGAGACGGTAAAGGTACAGACCATGGTATCCATAGCCGGGCTGCCGATGGATTACGACCTGACAAACGCCGTGGCCGAAGGGCTGCAGAGCAAGTACTGGCCTACAAAGGTGATGAGCCTTTACCTGCTGGGAAGAACCCAGGGCGCGGATTTCGACAAAGTACTGAAGTGGTATATAGAGAATGAGAAAGATCAAAATGTGCGCAAGATGGCTGAGACACTTCTGAAGAGCAGGGAGTCCGGAAACCCGGCTTAGGTGCCTGGCTGGCGATGGCGCCAGGGGAGCGGGCTGCGGTGCCCAGAACATTCGGGCCCGGAATTTAGTTGCCAGATGCTGGGGGATTTCGTATTTTACACGCCCTAAGTTTTTTACGGCCGAATTGAAAGGATATGTGATGCCAGCAAAAGTAGATCCCGGTAAGTGCACCGGCTGTGAAGCCTGTGTTGAGAGTTGCCCCAGCGAAGCCATCAAGATGGTCGATGGAAAGGCGAAGATAATCGTGGAGAACTGTGTCGATTGCGGCGTCTGCGTGGACGAGTGCCCGGTCGAAGCCATAAGCATGGAATAAGCGGCAGCAAGCCGCGTGTGGTCCCATCGTCTAGAGGCCTAGGACACCGGGTTTTCAACCCGGCAACAGGGGTTCGAATCCCCTTGGGACTAATGGAACGTTCTCTGGGGGGCTCTGACCATCGGCGTCGGCTAACGGGGAGCAGGTATCTTTCCGTCGGCGGCGGCGTCAGCTCTGGTCCTGTAGCCAACGAAATCATCAGCGCGTATGAGCATCGCTTCTGGCGCAGCGATGGGGTAGAAATACCGACCTGTCCTGCTTGCCACAAACCTGATGTCGACCGTATTGACCTTGCCGACCCAGCTGAACTTCAGTGCGCCATCTGAGAGGGCTTCGGCCTGGCGCGGCATTGCCGATGGAGCAAGTACTCCATAGGTTGCTGGGGCGTCGCTGAAGAAGGTTTCCAGATCGTGCCGGACGAAGGTGGGCGAGCGGAAGAGGCTGACGGCAGCGAAGACGACTATCAATGCCAGCAACAGCGCCCCAGCGACGATGGCGATGGAACGGGGTCTCAGACGAGGTGCGACAACTGGTTCTGCCGGAGTCAGCACAGAAGAGGATATGCTGTCATGTTCGGGCGTCACTATTATGGTAGATCCCGGCTGGTGGAGTGCTCCTACGATACCCGAGTCATCGACCATTGCTCCGACGGTCTCGGCCCTGAGGGCGGCTGCGACATCGGCAGCCGATGGCCTTTCATCGGGTGATTTTGCCATCATCCTGATGATGAGCGATGAAAGCGTGGCGGGACATTGCGGTGCCCTGGCGCGTACATCGGGCGCGGGGGCCGAGACGTGCTTTTTTAATATCTCCTCCACAGACGTGCCTGTATAGGGGGCTTCCCCGACGAGCGCATAGTAAAGGGTGTTGCCAAGGCTATAGACGTCCACGGCAGGGGTTACCGCCTTCCGCTGTATCATCTCCGGTGCGATGAACTGGGGCGAACCGACGGCCTTATCAGTGAAATCGAACGGGTCGTTCGGGTCATCGATGCGCACGAGCCCGAAATCCGTGAGCTTGCAGCGTCCCTGTCGCGTGACCATCAGGTTGGTTGGTTTTATGTCACGATGTACGATGCCCAGATTATGCGCGACTGACAGAGCGGCAGCGGCATCAGCGATGAAGCTGGCCGCTCGAGGCGAAGACAGCGGCCCGCCCGCCTTTATCATGCTGCGCAGATTGCCTCCCTCGATCATCTCCATGGCGATATACCACCAGCCGCTGTGCTGGTTGATCTCGTAAATGCGGATCACGTTGGGATGCTCGATCTGGGCAGCGGCTCTGGCTTCCCGCAGGAACTGAGTCACTCTCTGCGTCTCATCGACGCCGGGCAGGCGCTTGTTGAGGACCTTCAGTGCGACGATTCGGTGAAGGTTGATGTCCTGTGCCTGGATGACCATACCCATCCTGCCTTCGCCGATGGTGCGAAGCAGCTTGAAGTGGCCGAGGATCTTGCCCGTCCACGAGGGCAATTTGACATCAGGCAGCGCCTCGGGCGTCGGCGTTACGGTCGCAAAAACGCTGATGTCACCGGTGGCATCGCCAATATCGGTACGCATATCAGAGACGAGGCTTTCCTCGAACTCGGACTCGTCCAGATGCTTGCCAGGCTGGTTTTCCAACTCGTCGCTCATATCCCGCCGGCCCTCCGCAGCTCAAGAGGGGTAAAATACATTATCGTGAGAATGCTCTGCTGCTGTCTCGTACGGCCTTCGCTGACATCTGCCTCATCCGAGCCGATGGCGATAAAACGGCTTTTTCCAAGTCGGCAGACAGCCTCTATCTTCATGTCCGGGAAAGTGGCGACAAGGACCGGTGGCTCGGTCTTGCGTCCGCTCCACCAGAACAGGGCGCTATCCAGCTCGTTCGGAGGCCATGGTTGATCCTCGCTGATTCTCGGGCCGTTGCTCGTAGCGCCCGTGATGAGGTAGCCTTCGGTTATCGGGTCCCAGCAGAGGTCGCTGACCCCGCGCCCCCCCATGGGCAGTGTGAACATATCGGTGACCTTGATACGCTCCGGTGCGCGCTCATCAAACGCGACGTCGATATCCTTGAGAACGAAAAAGATGGCTTGCTCACCGGCAAGAGGATTGCGCATCCCGCAAAGCAGCGCCGAGCCATCGGGAGTGAAGGCAATACCCTCAACATTTCCCCAGCGATAAGTGTTCTTATTCTTCCCGGTGAATTCCTGGTAATAGGTACGATAGGGCTCTATCCCGGTCTGCTCAAAGTAGCTGCTGACGACCTCGCGAATACTGTACATATCGATGATGACCGGCATCGCGCTTCCTGGGGTCTCGCCGGGCAGCAGATCAAAACGAAGCATGTGCTGACGTTTCGGCAGGGCCAGCTCGGAGCGGTCGTTGCTCAGAGAGGAAGTGACGTAGACCTGGCTGCGGCCGTCAGAGGCTGATTTCATTGTCATAGCCTCGGCATCTTCAACAAGGTCCTGCTCATTTCTTATGATGACCATCGGCTTTGGCGGGGTGACGGTCATCATTTCAAGGTCTACCGGCGCGACAAAGAAAGCATGGCTGTGCCTGTCGCTGGCTATGAGGAGTGCACCATCGGCCCAGGCCATGCCGCTGCACTCAAGGGGGGCCGGTTCAGGCTGCTGGTTGGACATGGGCGCCCGAACAGTTATGTCGGCCTGAAGGATTACGGGCGGGTCGATGATGCCGAAGCGAACCTCCGTAACATATGTGGGGGTACTCCCCGATGCGTAGTCGGCCACAGCCAGCACTGCGGCGACGAGCAGCCATGATGAATGAGTGTGTACCCTGTGCATATCGAAGGCCCCACATAACTTCTTGACCCGCTCTCAATCCAACGGATGCACAAAGGTCAAGCCTTATATATCATACCACGCCCGCCTCGAACCGCCAAGTCCTATTATGCCTAGTATATTTGCCGCGGGTCACTGCTGTCCGACGGGGTGTCAGACCTGGAGAATCGGGCCTCTAGCTTTGAGAGAACGTCGGGCGGCGACAATGGCTTGGTCAGGTCAAGCATGATGCCCGGAGGGTTCGACCGGTAGAGCAGGGACTGAATGATACTGAGGGAATCCGTGAGGAACGGCTCTGCTGGATATGCTCCAGCGGCCGGAGTTGCGGGCATCTTCGCGAGTGCTGCGGACAACTCAGCAAGAGTGACATCGAATATCTTCTCGATGCGGCCGGGACGAAGGATGAATATGGAATAGGATTGAACAAGTTTCCTGCTTTCGGCAGCCCTGACTTTGCGCGAGCGATCGATGTGCAGGATGGTGAGCTTTACCAGGTCGGTTGTCCACCGGTATGGAGGCTCCTTGAGGAGATGGATCGCATTGAGAGAGAGTTTGACTTGGTTGGCTTCCTCGAAACGGCGCTCCGATGCGAAGCAACTCATCCGCTCCCTGAACGTCTCGGCCACCGCCTGGTGCTGACCTGAAGCTGCCATGACCGCATCTGCAACACGGCGGCGATAGTCGTGTGCCTGGCTCTGGTCCACGCACGGAGCCGGGCAGGTCTTCATCTGAAGATATGGGCAGGAGAGAGCCTTGCGAGGGTCAGCGGCCAGGGCTGTCTCACGACACAGAAGGAACGCATGGTTAAGGGCGGCTGCAAAGGCAACGGCGGACTTGTGGGTGGGGAAAGGCCCGAAACTGCGTATTGCGGAAGACCAGAAGACGCGCTGGCTTACGGAGAAGCAGGGCCATTGGGCTGCCATGTCAATCTGGACGACGGATAATCGCCCGAGATTCATCATCCGGCGATACTCCCAGGGATACAGGAGCACTGAGATGTCACGGTATCGCAGGATGGAGCGGAGCTCACAGAATGTTGAGACGTAGTAGATGCGGGCGATGACGCTCGACAGGTCAGCCCGCTTTGAGTGGGCTACCTGCTGTCGCGGGGCCAGGCGAGCCGTGGCGGCTGCCCGCATCGAGGCAGTCGAGAGAAGCTGAATGGGATGATCTGCCACATCGGCGAAAAGCAGGATACCCTTGCCTGAGGGCAGCGATTTGAGAAGGTCGTGCGCTTCCTGAGCGGGGTCGACATCAAGGTATCCGTCGAACAGGCTCTGGAAGCCCGTTTCCATCACACCGGAGCACCCGATATAGTTGTGTCGAAGATGAGGTTGCCGTCCGCTATGCCCTGAACCTGGCAGACGAACAGACGGCTGCGGACCTTCAGAGCCTTGGCAACCAGGTAGAGGCGGGTGCCCGGCGAGACCGTAGCTCGGAAGGATGTATCTGTTACCCCGGCAAATCCGACGAAGCCCTGATAGCCGATTATCTCTTTGTAGTAGAAGCTTGTGAGCTGAGCAGCGGCTTCAATCATGATGACGCCGGGCATAAGAGGGCGTCCGGGGATATGACCGCGAATCCAGAACTCATTCTCCGTAACATCCTTGAATCCTACTATCAGATGCTGGTCCTTATCGCAGAGGATTATCCCATCGAGCTGCTGCATTTCGTGGCGCTGGGGGTTATGCTTGAGAATTGCCTCTTTGTCGAAAGCGAGGGCATTCAGGTCTATTCTCGACAAGTCGAGCAACAAGGCAGGGGGCATACGTTACCTCGGAAGCAAGGGACGCTGATTGCGGAAAACAACACCACACCAGTAACCGAGCCAATAGGCGATAGCGCTCGGAAAACAGGGTTGTTAGGCGGTCGATCCAGAATACCGGGAGTGTCGGCAGCTATTACTCGGTGGCCCGCACTTCAAGAATGCGGTTTCTCACGAGCTGAGCAGCCTGCTTGATCTTCTGCATCTGCTTGCGAACTCGGGTGCCGGCTGCCTTGTTACCCCCAATTGCCTTCTGGACATCGGTTTCAATCTCAGCAACGAGGTTCTTGAGGTCCTGATATTCCTGCATTGGAAAGTCCTCCAAATGTTCAGTGGGGATGAGTCTACCGCCCCCGGAAGAGTTCGTCAAAGAAAAATGCAATTATTTCGCAAAAAACAAGGGTTCGCGCTCAGGCCTGGGAGAAGAGCCTATTAGCGAGATTGGCGATACGTTTGCCTTTCTTTGTGCACTGTGCCAGAGCCCTTGAGTCTGGTTTCCCTATGGAAACGGGCCCGTAGTGGTCGCCCTGTGGGTCGCCCTGAACGACCATTCCGTGGATAAGCATGGTTTCCAGAATGCCCATGACGGTGGTTTCGTTGCCTCCGCCAACATTGGCGGAGGATGCGAAGGCTGCTCCGACCTTGCCATCGAGCTTGCCATGCTTGCTGACGGATTCATCGAGCAGGTTCTTGAGAGGCGCAGCCATATGGCCGTAGTACGTCGGCGAACCCATGACGATAGCATCCGCAGCGAGCATATCCGCGACGGAGGTTTCGGCCACGTCCTTCACCGTGGTCGGCAGGCCAGCCTCGTTCATGGCTGAGCCGATAGCCTCGGCCATCTGCCTGGTGTTGCCTGTCTTTGAGTAGTAGATAACAAGTCCGGTGGGCATAGGTATCTCCTTGCTTGGGCACTATCTGTCTTCGCTCTTGAGCGGTTTGCTGATAATGGTGAAGTCTCGCGGTTTCTCAAATGTGAAGACCGAGTCAGCAACATCCTGTGAGCCGGAGCGCTTGAGCACTATCTCATTGAGGTCATCGTCAGGGGTGACGGCGCGGATGCGCTGCGGCAATGCCGCCGTTGCTTTTGTCAGAATCTCAATCTTCTTATAATCCCTGATGAACTCCGAATCCGGTCGAGGAGTGAACACCAGATGCACACGTTCGTTCGGGTCGGCCGGGGAGCCGAGGGCTATATCGAATTGCTTCTTGAGATTGTCGATGCTTTCAAAGCTGATGATGGGGATACGGCCTGTAAGGAGCTGGAAGGCATCGAGGGGCTTATCGTCCGGAGCGAGCTGGTCGCGTTTTATCTCCTTGAGCTGGTAGTCGATGCGGGTCAGCCAGACGCCGTCAAAAATGATCTCCTCGCGCAGCGGCTGAGGCTGCTCCTGGTCCTGCTTGAGGGAGCTGAAATTGATGCGGAGATGGGAGCGGTCGTGGCCCTTCTTGTAGTAAAGCGTGCCCGTGCGCACGGTGGAAGCCTCCAGAAGGGGCTGGTAGAACCGCCACGAAAGCTCCAGTCGGCAGGATCTCAGTTCCAGAAGGTTACGGTTCAGCGTCTTGAGGATTGCATCGACCTCGTCGGGCACGGCGGGCTCGGGCTCCGGAGCTGATGCGTTGGGCTGGGCCACAATGGGGCCGGATCCGGCAGGGGCGTTCGGCTCGCCTGCGGGCTCAGCGGAGGCACATCCGGTCAACACTGCAAGCAGCACACAAACAACAACAAAACGTCTATCCGGCATTGGTGGTCTCCCTGGATTGATCGAGGCTGTGGATTATCGGCAGCAGCTCAGGCAGGAAGTCGATGGTGTAGTCTGCAAAGGTGGAGAAATCCTGAGTGGCATCGGCGTTGCGGAACCAGACCGGTATCGCGCCGGCATTTCTTGCGCACAGAAGGTCAAAGAGATAGTCCCCCACGACGATGGCCTCTTTGGGCTGCACGCCGAACTCGCGGCAGATATGCAGGATACCGAATGGATCAGGTTTAGCCGGGCCCTCCTCCCGACCAACGATGCAGTCAAAGGCGAGATTGTGCTTGCGTGCAACAGCCAAGGCATTATCGCGAAGATTGCGGGTAACGATGCCTATAGGCAGGCCTGCACCGCGGATGGCGGTGAGCGTCTCGGCCGCCCCGGCGCTGAGGCTGGAGAATTCGATGGCACGCTGTTCATGGACAAGAAGTATCTCCTCAACGCGTTTTCGCTCGTTCGCAGTCATCTTCTGTATTAGCTCCAGTACGGGACCGGCTTCCTTCGGGAAACCCATCTCAAGACGTATCGCATCGAAGTCGAAGAACGGCTGCGTAATAGTGCCGTCAAGGTCGAATATGACCGCTCGTATAGCCATATTGAGTATTCTAGCAGATGAGACAGCTGAGACAAGAGAGGAAAAAAAGAGGCGCCTCCGGTGGGTCCGGAAGCACCTCTTCGAGGACTTTAGTGAAAGACTACTACCTGTCACATACCTAAGGTCGAGTACAGCCACTCGTCTGCTGTTATGGCAACGTCTTTGAAATCAGTGACGCAGTCGTGATTGAGATCGCTCTGGTTGTACCCGAGGCCTCCGCAACCGGCATCCTGGATTATGACATCCAGGCTGAAACCTTCGGTCTCGTTGCCATCCAGGAAAGCGGCAACCATAACCTTGTGTTCTTCCTCATCTACCGCGTCCGGGACAGCACGGACGGTCACATTCGCTGTACCACCAGGCGTAAGTGTAAGATGGATCGCGCCATCTGTACCAGCACCGACAAGCTCCAGTTCCTCCGGAGCGGATGATATGACGGTCACCGCTTCGGCCATACTGGGCCATGCCGGGTTCAGACTTATTTCAAAGGTATACTCTGACTCCGGGCCGCCTGAGGTATCCTCAGTTATACGTACCTCAGGAATGTCAGCGTTGGTGACAAGTGCGCAGTCCGGATGATCCCACGTGGCAAACTGGACGCCCACATAGCCACCCGGGTGCTCCAGCAACTTCTGCATGATCTCGCTCTCCATCAGCGCCCGCGCAAGCTCCGGGGTCACTCCCGGGAGAGTGTGGTAGAAGCTGTTGACGTCGACAACCGGAATGAACGTAAGGTCACTGAACGTTCCGGTGACCTTTCCACCATTGACGCTGAACTCGTGTTCTCCTGCCTCGAAGCCGGGTATATACGGGTCCGGGAAGGGCAGGATACGCTCACCTGCGGGATTGGCTTCATTGGCCTGTGTGACAAGCTCCATGCAGCCGCCTTCACCGGGGGCATCCCAGTACCAGCTCCAGTAGTAGATGATTCGAGGTTGCCAATAGGTGTACCTGAACCGCAGGTAGTCATTGAAGCCCCAGAACCGCCATCCGCCGCGCCATCTCCAGTAGTGCCACCATGGCCGGTAGTACCTGTAGTACGGCCAGTAGTCCCAGTAGGGGCGATACCAGTAATAGCAGTAAGGCTGGTACCAGCCTGAAGGGCCATACCACGGGTACCAGTAATAGCCGTACCAGTAGTACGGATACCATCCCCACCAAAAACCAGTCGGTACACCGATGTAGCCCCAGCTATAGTACAGCCTTATCCTGGCGTTGAGATACCAGAATGGCGGCCACCATTTGTAGCCGTACGGGTATATGTTCAGGGCAGCCGCCCCAAGTGTTGCAACATCGTCACCAATCCGGCTGATGGGGCCGATGCCTGAATCCTGGACGACAATGTTGTGCGTACTGGTGGAGGCCAGGTTCTTAACGATGATCAGAGCCGTCTGGGAGAGCCCCGGCGTACCCATATCCAGGATGGCAACAACGACGCCGTCGACAAGAACCTCGGCTTTGCCGTCGTTGTTATCCCCGATCATGTGGATAGACACGGTACTACTTGGCACGGTTGTCGAGGTGGTGATTGACTGACCTGCCTGTCGCATCCATATCTCGTTGATGTTGCCGTCAATGAGCGCTCCGCTGGGATTGGCCAACACTGACCATTCGTCATACCAGGGAGGGGAACCTGACTTGTAATCCGCGTCCCGCCAATCGATGATTGTATACCCCTTCACTGTCTGGCCGATGGCAGTCGGGTCTTCGAACTCCAGGTTGTTGTATGGCAGTCCAAGCGTTATGTCAACGTTGGGGGCCTTCCAGATGATGGACACGGCCGAGGCGGGTGATGCCGCAAGTCCGCCGAACAGGACGGCAGCCGTGCATGCACCGATTATTCGTATTCTTGACTTTTGCATAATTCAACCTCCTGCACCAAGACTGTGTGCGATTCTTACCACCGCAAGAATCAAGTCTGTTCGATGTGCGAGCACCTCCTTTCTCCGCCAGTTGTTCCGAGACCCCCACAGCACGGTGATTTCCCGGGGATGAAATCACTGTTTGCCGCAAAGGTGGAATCAAGCATGCTGCTGGGCAGATGGCGGCTTGTTGTGCGATTGCCAACCTCAGGCTTCCCCCAATTCTGAAAGCCCGAATGCCCTGCTCAGACGGAACGTCGACGAGGTTGAAAGGCTACACTACTTACGCTAAGCAGTCGGAATTCGAATGTCAATGAAATTCCGATAATGTCATGCTAATCTGGTTCAAAACATGCCTTTATGGCATGGGAATGCCCGTAAGCAGCTCAATAAAGTACTTCGCGGGTACAGAGAGGGCTTTGTCCTTGCGTGTCAGAAGCGCCGTGGGCCGGGTGAGCTTCTCATTGGTGATGTTCAGGACGTTGATCGCGCCACTGTGGCGCTCCTGCTGGACGGATGGCTCGGGTAATATGGAGACGCCGGCGTTTATCTCCACAGCACGTTTTATTGTCTCGACATTATCGAATTCAAGAATGCGCCGGACGGGCACATTATAGTTGGCGAGGATGGCATCGATGTGTGTCCGTGTGGGCAGTCCGGCATCGAAAGCGATGAACTTCTGGAATCGTATCTTGTGGATATCGATCTCTTTCTGCAATGCCCACGGATGCTCGCGCCCGACAACGAGCACGAGCGGTTCATCAAGGAATGGATATATCGTCAGATTGCGGTCTTTGCGAGGAAGGGCCACAATGCCGATATCTGAATCGCCGCGGAGCAGCATATCATATATACGGGCTGCGCTAAGATACTCCAGATGCAAATTGATATCCGGGTAACGGGCCATGAACCTCTTGACGTATGGTGGGATGGTGTGCATGCCGATGGAGAAGATGGCAGCGACACGGACGCGCGCGGCAGCGGAGGTCTTGAGTGAAGTGATCTCGGCTGAGGCCTGTTCATAGCGGTCCACGATGTCTTTGCAGGCGGAATAGAAAAGCTCGCCGGCGCGGGTGAGGGTGAAGGGTCGCTTCTTGCGGTCTATGAGCTGGCAGCCGTGAGCAAGCTCGAGCTGCGCGAGCTGCTGTGAGACAGCCGACTGGCTGACCATGCGTTTCTCGGCGGCGCGGGAAAAGCTGCCTAGATCCACCAGATCGCAAAAGAGTTCCAGGGTCTCAATCTGCATTATAAGCACCCTTGAAGGACGGAAGCAGAAGGGCCACCATCTCCGCTACACGATAAGCGAAATGGTTCCACAGGTTCAGTTATTCTAATGGAATGACGCCCGAAATGCAAGCTGCGACACGTGCTATGTGGCGTTTTGTGTTGTATGAGTGTGTAACAGGGGTTAGAATCCGGCGGCATGAAGAAGGAAGGCATTGACATCAAGAGAGCGGCAAGACAGGCAGCCGAGACGGATGATTTTTTCGCGGGGTTCTCGGTGAAGGGCGAGGTCAGCGTGCAGCGTACCGCGGACAGCGGACAGGAAGAGCGAGGCGGAGCAGGGATGGGTGTAAGCCCGGAAGAGGAGCTTGCGGCCGTGGCCGCGGAAGTCGGGAAGTGCTGCAGGTGTATTCTGGGAGGGACGAGGAAGAATCCGGTGCCGGGAGAAGGGAGTCCACGGGCGCGGCTGGTGTTCGTGGGCGAGGCGCCGGGGGCGGACGAAGATATGCAGGGAAGGCCGTTCGTGGGGCGCGCGGGGCAGCTTCTGGATAAGATGATAGTTGCGATGGGATTGCAGCGGAAGGATGTTTTCATATGCAATACGCTCAAATGCCGGCCGCCGGAGAACCGCGATCCACGGCCGGAGGAAATAGTGAAGTGTCTGCCGTTTCTGCGGAGGCAGCTGGCGGCGATAAAACCTGAGATAGTGGTGGCGCTTGGCGGTCATGCGGCTAAGACGCTGCTGAATACTGAGGCGACGATAGGGCGGCTGCGGGGGAGATTCCATGAATGCCACCTCCTGGGTGACGATGGGCCGGTGCTGAAAGTAATGGCGACGTATCATCCGGCGTATCTGCTGCGCAATTACTCGGATGATAACAGAAGAATGGTCTGGGAGGATCTGCAGAAGGTGATGGCGGAGCTGGGGCTCAAGTCGAAGAAGTAACAAGCAGAAAGCCGTTGCGCAAGAGAAGCGATGGAATGTCGCAGTGACGCTGGAACGGTGGCCAACGTGTCCTACCTTGGTGGGTAGGACAAGTCGTAAGTCTTCACGTTGTAGTCAGTTACGAATGGCCGAGATGCCCTTTAGGACAAGAAGTGGCGTAAGGAGCACTAGAGTAGTTAGAGGTCGATAGCCATGGCTTCCCTTTGGCAGGAATGGGCATGCGAACGAACGAAAGATTCTGGGACTGGTTGGAGAAACTGGTGGCTGGGAGCACTTTGATGATAGACCGGCCGAAGGGCACTCGGCATCCGCGATATCCGGGGATCGTATATCCTCTTGATTATGGATTCATCGAGGGCACGCGCGGGTCCGATGGCGGCAACGTCGACGTGTGGCGTGGGAGTCTGCCGGACTGCCGCGTGACAGGCGTGGTGTGCACCGTTGACTTGCACAAACGAGACTCAGAGGTCAAGGTGCTTATCGGGTGCTCGCACGAGGAGATGGAACAAGTGCTGCAGTTCCACAACGAGGCTTCTCAGGCTGCCATTCTTGTTGATCGCGGGAGAGAAGAAGTAGACTGACTTTTCCTTGTTTTGTGCAGTATCTGCACGGAGTCACTTATGAGCAAGAGGGCGACAAGAGCAAAGCGGAAGCGGTTTGCTGAGGAAGAGGCGGCAATTCGCAAGGTAATCAGTGAATGGGGGCCGATTGGGTTTCCCGTGCCAGACGATGAATATGATTGCCTTGTTCATCAGCTGCTGAGTCTGCTGCATGCAGGCGGGAATCGGGATGATGTTGCAGGCAAGATAGAGGAGGAACTCAGAGATCATTTTGGATTGTCCTCTGTTTCAAGTCGCGGGATTGCCTCTGTGGCAGGCAGAGTCTGGAGTTGCTGGCAGAGGCTGCAGACGACAAGGTAGTTGGCTCGTAGGAGCAAGGCGAGAGTACTTATGTAGGGGCGGACCGATGTGTCCGCTCAAAGGAGGGCGGGTTTTCCAACCCGCCTCAGAGAAGAAGGCGGACAGGAATGTCCACCCTCGCATGAAGAAAGGATATGGCAGATGGCGAGCGAACTGAGGCTCTGGTACAAGGCGCCGGCGGAGAAGTGGGTGGAGGCGCTGCCGGTGGGGAATGGCCGGCTGGGCGCGATGGTTTTCGGCGGCGTCTGGCACGAGCGGCTGGGGCTGAATGAAGATACACTGTGGTCTGGGGAGCCATCGGACTGGAACAATGAGTTCGCATTCGAATCGCTGGAGCCTGTGCGGCGTGCGGTATTTCGCGGGCAGTATCGGGAGGCGGACCAGCTCACGCAGCGGATGCAGGGACCGTTCAATCAGTCATATCTTGCGCTGGGTGACCTTCTGATAGATCTCGACGCAGCAGGCGAAGTGACGGAGTACGTCCGTGAGCTTGATATTGAGACTGCGACTGCAAATGTGCGGTACAAGGTTGGAGGTGCAGTATTCACACGCGAGATGTTCGCCAGTTATCCGGATAATGTGATAGCCGTGCGGATGGAATGTGACAAGACGGCCGGGCTCAGTTTCACTGTGCAG
>Ga0068714_10003163_pt1 | contig 19891 bp, 18 predicted proteins | sample MTBNYHSulfiMetaG_FD_62988 | JGI IMG/M metagenome (GOLD analysis project Ga0068714, IMG submission 62988) | Enrichment culture microbial communities from rom New York Harbor, USA that are MTBE-degrading - MTBE-NYH (New York Harbor Sulfidogenic)... | ecosystem: Environmental > Aquatic > Marine >... | reverse complement strand
TCGTAGCGCCAGAAGGGGCCGAAAGACCACCAGCGCAGAGGGAAATACAACTGCGGCTGGCGCTGGGCGACCATGCGGGCCAGGGAGGGGGTCAGTTCGGGGCGCAAGGTGATCTTGTCCCCGCCGCGATCCTCGAACACGTAAGCCTGCTTCTCGACGATCTCCTCGCTCGATTTGGCGGCGTACAGGTCGAAAGCCTCCAGGAAAGGCCCATCGTACTCCTGGTAGCCAAAGGCTTCCGAAACAGCGCGCATCTGCTGGTAAAGCCAGTTGCGCAGGGCCATATCCTCAGGATAATAATCGTGCGTGCCTTTGACCGTGTGGATCACATCATTCATAGGGATTTCTCGCGCTTTGTCCTCGGATCGATGATCTTGAGTCGATTCTAGCATACAACCGCGCTTTGGCTTGGCTGATATGGGTTAGAATTGCTCCAATTAGGTCAGGAGCAGAATAATGCAAATCACGACTTGGAATGTCAACGGTCTACGGGCGCTGCTGCGCAAGGGCGTGTGGGAGGATTTGGAGGCCATCCAGGCCGACGCCATCTGCCTGCAAGAGATCAAGGCGCGGCCCGACCAGCTCACCGATGAGCAGCACCAGCTTTTTGAAGGTTGTCAGGCCCAGTGGAACCCAGCCGAACGGCCGGGCTACAGCGGGGTGCTCACCCTCACCAAAGCGCCGCCCGTGGACACGAGCAACGACTTCGGCATCGAGCGCTTCGACGTCGAAGGACGCGTGATCCAGACGCGCTTCGACGACTTTCTGCTTTTCAACGTCTACTTCCCCAACGGCAAGAGCAGCCAGGAGCGCCTAGACTACAAACTGGATTTCTACGACCAATTCCTGCATTACTGCGACCGCCTGCACGAGAAGGGCGAACACATCGTGGTCTGCGGCGACGTGAACACCGCCCACCACGAGATCGACTTGGCCCACCCCAAGGCCAACGAGAAGATCTCCGGCTTCCTGCCCATCGAGCGAGAATGGCTCGATAAATACCTGGAGCACGGCTTCGTGGACGCCTTCCGGGCCTTGTATCCTGAAATAGTGCAGTACACCTGGTGGTCGCTGCGCAGTGCGGCGCGCGAACGGGACGTGGGCTGGCGGCTGGATTACTTCTACGTTTCCGAGGGGTTGATGCCGCAGGTGAAGGATGTGGTCACCCACGATCAGGTGATGGGGTCAGATCATTGCCCAGTTTCGCTGATACTGGCGTAATGCGGAGGAATTGTCAGACAACCTGACTATTTCACTCTTTTGCGGCCTCTGATAGCTGCTTAGCGAGCTCCTCAGGCCGGTTAACCGGCTGCTTGCACACGAAACCGAGACATACGTAGGCGGTGGCTTGGTCGTTCAGCAAAGGGCGATCTGCCAGCAGAGGGGGAGCGCCTTCGGCGGGCGGGTAGCCGGAGATGGCCGCCACCAAGTTAGGCCGCAGTTCCCCCCATAGCGCGCCAATGAGGGCTTGAGCGCCCGGTTCTTCCGAGTTTCCCAGGATAGCGACCTCCTGGATAGGCCCCAAAGCCATATCCATAGCGCACAGCCAACCCCCGAAGGCGGTGGGATGGCGCACTGCCAGTTCCAGTAGCGACGGCAGCAATTCGACGGCTTTATCGTGCCACTCGCCATTTCCGGTGTAGGCGGCCAGCTTGAGCAGGGCGGCGGCAGCCAGGGAATTACCACAGGGCGTGGCGTTGTCTTGCAGGTCTTTAGGACGCACAATCAGGGCTTCGTGGTCGGCGCGGGTGTCGAAAAAGCCACCGTTTTCGTCCCGGAAATGCGCCAGCAGCTCCTCCGCCAGGCCCAAGGCAGCCTGGTACCAGCGCGGGTCGGGATCGGTCTGGTAGAGTGCCAGCAGGCCGTTTATCAGGCTGGCGTAGTCCTCCAGATAGGCATTGTGTTTGGCGCTCCCCTCCCGTAAAGAGCGCTGTAGACACTCCCCCAGGCGCAATTTTTCGATTAAAAACGCCCCGTTTCGTATAGCCGTACAGGTAAAAGCCGGATTTCGCAGGTATCGGCCGGCTTCAGCGAAGGCGGACAGCATCAAACCATTCCAGGAAACCAGCACTTTATCGTCGGTGGCGGGGCGTACACGCTGGGCACGAGCGTCCAATAGGGCGGTATGCAGCACCCCTAGGCGTTCTACGGCTTGCTCAGGCGCTATCCTGAAGCAATCGGCCAGTTTTTCGTCGTCCAGCGCCCGTTGCAGCACGGTGTGGCCCTCAAAATTGCCCTCGGGCGTGATCCCATAAGCCGTTGAGAAGAATTCCAGGTCGTCTGGCGAGAGAATGCCCTCAAGCTCCTCCAGCGTCCACAGGTAGTATTTGCCCTCCCGGCCCTCCGAATCGGCATCCAGGCTGCTGAAAAAGCCGCCCTCCGGGTGGGTCATCTCACGGGCTACAAAAGCTAGGGTACCCTCACAGATGCGGCGGAAGAAGTCATCCTTGGTGACCAAATAGGCGTGCAGATAGACCTGTGCCAACTGGGCGTTATCGTAGAGCATCTTCTCGAAGTGTGGCACCAGCCAGCGGTCATCCACGCTGTAGCGGGCGAATCCGCCGCCCACCACGTCGTACATCCCGCCCTTGGTCATGGCGCGCAGGGCGTGGGTAGCGATCTCCAGCGCCAGCTTATCGCCACGTGTTGCCCGCCTCAGCAGGAAGCGTATCGCCATCGGCTGGGGGAACTTGGGCGCCCGGCCCCAGCCGCCGTTCACCCAGTCGTAGGACTGGGCCAGGGCCAGGGACGCCCGCTCGAGCGCCGCTTCGAGCGCTGCATGATCTATCTGACCGATCTTCCCGGTGGACGGGAGGGCTGTCTTCTGCAAGTGGGCGGTCAGCTTCTCGCCAGCCTCCAGCAGATTTTGGCGGTCTTCTACCCAGGCCTTGCTGATGCTCAGCAGCAGGTCGCGGAAGGCAGGCATGTTGTAGCGCCGAACAGGGGGGAAATAGGTGCCACCGTAGAAGGGCTGGCCATCAGGGGTCAGGAACACGCTCATCGGCCAGCCGCCTTGGCCGGTCATCGCCACCACGGCGTTCATGTAGATGCCATCCAGATCAGGACGCTCCTCGCGATCCACCTTGATGTTCACGAAGCCGGCGTTCATGATCGCCGCCGTCTCCGGGTCCTCAAAGGACTCGTGGGCCATCACGTGGCACCAGTGGCAGGCGGCATAACCGATGCTCAGGAAGATTGGTTTACCTTCCCGGCGAGCCTTATCCAGCGCCTCAGGCCCCCAGGGGTACCAATCGACGGGGTTTTCGGCGTGCTGGAGTAAATACGGTGAGTTTTCGTTGGCGAGATGGTTAGGCACAGCTTACTCAAACCGGTATCAGGGCGCGGGGGTGCCGCAATCGGTGAACCAGTACAACATGTCATCCACCATGCCAAAGTGCCCCTCAAACCGGGTGGTTTCGCCCTGAAAAGTGTGATCCATCTCGACGACGTACACATCCGGTACCACGGTGGAGAGGCCGTCGCTATCCCACTGCCACTGCCCAAAGGAAACCAAACTTATCACCGTCAACGATCGAGTGGGATCGACGATCTCAGGCAAGTAGGCTTGGCAAGTCTGCGCGCCATAGCGCTGCAGGACTTCAGGGTGCAGGCGCTCGAGCAGGAAGTCAAGATCAGGGGTTTGAAAAGCAGCACTCAATTGAGCGACGAATTCCAGCACGTTAGCCGGGACTTCACCGGCGTCACTGATCGGCGTGTTGGTCTCGACCGGGGTGGTGGCCGTCGATGTGGGCGTAATCGTAGGCATGGGCGTCTCCGACGGCGCGAGTGTCGCCGTAGCCGTTGGCTCGGCAACACTGGCAGCTACCGCGTTGCAAGCCACCGTAGCCCACAGGAAAAGCCCCCAAAGCCACACAAGAACGGCACCTCTTCTCATCAAAGTCTTCATGTTGATCCTCCTTCCCGCTCACAAACCACTGATAACACGTTAATGTTTACCAACTATATGAAATTTTACCCCATGAGTCAATGTTGCTCCACACCGCACAGACTATGCCTTTTGAGGTTAGAATTGCGAACGCAATGGATAAGTTCACTAAAGGCTGGGCTCGCTGGGTGCCAGCCGTCGTCCTCATGGGGGCAATTTACTGTCTCTCGTCGTTGCCCTCCGCCGAGGTGCCTCACTTCGGCTTGGTCGACTTCCTGGTGAAAAAGGGGGGACACCTGCTGGGGTACGCGCTGCTGGCGCTGGCGTTCAGTTATGGGCTGGATGGTAAATCAGCAAGCCAATACCGCTTGGCCTTCCTCTTGGCCGTGCTCTATGCCCTGGGAGATGAGTTCCACCAGTCCTTCGTCCCCGGACGCCAGGCTTCGCCGTATGACGTGGGCATCGATGCCTTGGGCGCTGCCCTGGCCCTGTGGATATACGCCAGACGGCGCACTAAGCGCTAATCGGCGAACTCCAGCTCAAATTCGGCGTCGTCGCTCCACTCTTCGGCCGGCTCTAATAAGATATCCCCAAACAATTCCTCCTGTTGGGCCTGCACGCGGAAGCGCTTGATGAGCTCCAGCAGAGCCAGGAAGGTCACCACGATCTCGATCCGACTGGCCTTCTTCCCAATCAGGCTGTTGAAAAAGGCTTTGCCACCTTGGCGCAATCGCCTGACGATCAAGGCGATCTTGTCGCGGATGTTCACCTGGCGGGCAATCACGACCCTTCCCAAGGTCTCTTTGGGGGTCTTGCCGGCCGCCTCCAAGAAAGCACGCCTCGCGGCAGCGGCCAGATCGGCGACGCTCACATCGCTCAAGTCGAGTTTACCTTCCATTTTGGGTGGGGGCGCCAGGCGCAGATAGCTGCGCAAGCCGAGCTTTTCGCGCTGGTCGAACAAGGTGGCTAGCTCCTTATAGCGCTTGTAGATCACCAGTTGTCGAAGGAGGGCCTCCCCCGGGTCTTCCTCCCCCGGCTCACGTTCCGGAGGGCGAGGCAGCAAGGCCTCGGACTTTATCTGCATCAGGCGGCTGGCGATCACTAGAAAGGCCGAGACCTCCTGGGCAGCTTTATCCTTCAGATCGTGCAGGTAGGCGAGGAACTGATCCGTGACCTGGGCCAGCGCCACCTTGGTGATATCCAGCTCGGCGTGCTCGATCAACTGCAAGAGCAGATCGAGGGGGCCTTGATAGACCGGGGTTTCGACCTGGTAGGCAAGCGGATTCAGTGGGGAGGATTTCCAGACCATTCGACCATTATACCTGCTAAGTCACTGGCAGAAAGGCGCGCTGGCGGGGTAAGAAATCATCCGTTATACTTGTCACAATAAGGTAGAACGTAGAGACCAGCTAGGAGCATTAGATGATCAACGAACCGATTCACGTGACCGACGAAGCCTTTGAGAAAACCGTTTTGCAATCTGAACTGCCGGCCGTGGTGGATTTCTGGGCACCCTGGTGCGGGCCGTGCCGCTTCGTGGCACCGGTATTGGATAAGCTGGCCGAGGAGTACGCTGGCAGAGTGGTGATCGCCAAGGTCAACACCGACGAGCACAGCCAGTGGGCGATGCAGTACGGCATACAGGGCATCCCCACCATGCTGTTCTTCGCCAATGGCAACCTCGTCCACCGGCAGGTGGGCGCGCTGCCCGAGCCGATGCTGCGCGATCTCTTCGAGCAGTTTATCAACATGGTCGAGCAGAAAAGCGCCAGTGCGGAAGAAGCCGCTTAAATCTCCCCTTTAATCTACAACGAGCGCGGAATGGACGAGCTGTCCATTCCGTTGGCTTTTAATCCTTGACGCGCTCGATCACAGCCCCCAGCGCCTTGAGCTTCTCGTCCACCCGCTCGTAGCCGCGGTCGATCTGGCTCACGTTGCGGATCACTGATTCACCTTTGGCCGCCAGAGCCGCCAGGACCAGGGCCATGCCAGCGCGGATATCGGGGCTATCCAGGTGCTCACCCATCAAGCTGGTGGGGCCTTGCACGATACAGCGATGCGGGTCGCACAGCACGATCTGGGCACCCATGCTGACCAGCTTGTCGGTGAAGAACATGCGGCTGGGGTACATCCAATCGTGGAAGAGCACACTGCCGCGCGATTGGGTGGCCACCACGATGGCGATGCTCATCAAGTCGGTGGGGAAGGCCGGCCAGGGCATCACGCTGACCTCTGGGATGGCCCCGCCCAGGTCGGGCTGTATCTCCAAATGCTGCTCGCCCGGCACGACCACGTCCTCGCCGTCCACCTCCCAATCGGCGCCCAGCTTATTGAACACCAGCTTGACCATGTCCAGGTATTTGGGCCTGGCGTTCTTGATGCGGATATTGCCACCAGTGACCACGGCCGCGCCGATGAAGCTCACCACCTCGAGGTAATCCGGGCCGATGGTGAATTCGCCGCCCTTCAAACGCTCCACGCCGTGAACGTGCAGCGTATTGGAGCCGATGTTCTCGATCACCGCTCCCAATTGGTTCAGGAAGTGACACAGCTCCTGCACATGGGGCTCGGAGGCGGCGTTGCGAATGACCGTCTCGCCCTTCGCCAGCACGGCCGCCATGACCACGTTCTCGGTGGCGGTCACGCTGGCCTCATCCAGGAGGATATCAGCCCCCTTGAGTCCCTCCGAGGCGTGGAATTGGAAGACCTTGCCATCGCCCTCGTAGGCCGCTCGAGCGTCCAACGCACGCAAGGCCAGGATGTGGGTGTCGACGCGTCTCCGGCCAATCACATCCCCGCCCGGTGGGGGCAGGCGCAGCTCTCCGGCACGCGCCGTCATCGGCCCGGCCAGCAAGATCGAAGCGCGGATCTGCCGGCACAGGTCCGGGTCCAGGCTGGCCGGCTTGAGCTGCCTAGCTTCGATCACCCAGCTGCGATCCTCCCGCACCTCGATCTGGGCCCCCAGGCTTTCGAGCAGCGCCTTCATCGAATACACGTCACGAATATCGGGCACGTTGTGCAGCGTGACCGGCTCCTCCGTGAGCAGGCAGGCCGCCAGGAGGGGGAGGGTAGCGTTCTTATTTCCCGAGGGGGTGACTTCACCGTGCAGAGCATGTCCCCCCTGGATGATAAACTTTTCCATCAAACTCGTCTCCTAATCGTGTGAATCGAGTTCGCTTGCCACTGCTATAATACCGCCATGAAAGCGTTTTTGCCAATAGCAATCGCCTTGCTTGGTCTGGCAGGAGGCGGCCTGGTCAATTATCTGGCCGACGTGCTGCCTCACACCCGACGGCTCTCACGGCCCACCTGCCAGCACTGCGGGCACCCGCAGGATTGGGTGCGCTACCTGATCTGGCCGCGACGCTGCCAGAACTGCGACCGGTCCCGCCAGAGGCGCGTGTGGGTCGTAGAAGCGATCTATGCCGGGATCGCCTTGTGGCTGTGGTACGCGCCTTCGGAGCAGTTGCCTGTCTACGTGGCTTTCCCCTTGCTGCTGTACTTCGGCGTGGTAGTGGTCATCGATCTGGAGCATCTGGTGATCTTGCACCCCGTCAGCCTGTTCGGCGCCCTGCTCGGCTTGGCGATCGGGGCCTGGCTGCACGGCTTGCCCGCCGCGCTGATTGGCGGGGCGGTCGGCTTTGCCCTCATGCTGGGCTTGTTCTTCTTCGGGGATTTCCTGGCGCGGCGCATCGCCCGCCGACGCGGCGAAGAGCTCGAGGAGGTCGCCCTAGGCTTCGGCGACGTCAACCTGGCAGGGGTGATCGGTCTGTTGCTGGGCTGGCCGGAGATCATCAACGGGCTGTTCTTGGCAATCCTGATCGGGGGGGTGGTGGCCGCCGGGTATTACCTGATCATGAAGTTCACCGGTCGTTATCAAAGCTACACGGCCATCCCCTACGGCCCTTACCTAGTGCTGGGCGCCACCGTGGCGCTTTTCTTCCCCGACAGCGCTTTCATGCAGTGGGCGGCGCTCTTCTAAACATCCTCCTTTCGAAACTGTAAACTTTACCGACAGCTTTGACCCCCAAGTTTTGTTGTCAAAAACTGGGAAAGAGAATATCATTTAATCGTGCACACTACAAAAAAGATTCTCACATCGGCTTCGTTAGGCGGAGGGCGATGAGTTTTGTGTTTTTAAGAATGTGAAACCGTGATGACAGGCAGAAAAGCAAAGGACAGGGCAAATCGCAAAGGGCAGGGCTTGGTGGAGACCGCCATCATCTTGCCTGTGATGCTGCTGGTGCTTTCCAGCCTGGTCGAGCTGGCGTTCATGCTCAACGACTATCTCGGCATCCTCGACGCCGCCCGCAACGCCGCCCGCTTCTCCAGCGACAGCCTGTACGAGATCCGTGACGCAGATTTGTATTGCTCAACGACGCGCGACTTCTACCGCCAGACGATGTGCCTGGTATGCCAGGAGCTCGATCAGGAAGCCCCGCCCATCAACCTGAACCTTGATGATCCCGGCGACCAGGTTCTCAAAAGCTTGGGCAGCATTGACCCTGACAAATGGTACGACTGTCCCCTGGACTCCACTATAGACGACGTGATCGTTTCCGCCGCCAGCATCAACGCCGGTACCGGGGGCGTGCTGTTGTTCCCGGCGCCGAACGGATACGTCTCGCTTTACAACCATTTCAGCCCTCGCATCACCGCAGCTGACATCCAGGCGGCGCTGAACGCCAGCGCACCCAGCACGGGCTACGTGGTGGTGGAGATCTTCTTCCACTACCAGCAGCGGCTGGGCTTGCCCTGGGTGAAAGCCTTCCTGCCTGATCCCGTTCCCCTGCACACCTACGCCATCATGCCACTGGTGTCGGCCGAGCCGACCTCGACGCCAATCCCGCTACCACCGTAAACGCCATGATGAAACGACTGATCTTCAAATACAAGCAAGTCGCCGAAAGGTCCAAAGGACAAGCGCTGATCTTGATCGCCATCACCTTTGTCGGCATGCTGGCCTTTGTGGGGTTGGCGACCGACGTTGGGATGCTGTTCATCAACTACGGGCACCTGCGCCGCGCTGTGGACGCCGCCTCGCTAGCAGCGGCCGCCCAAATTCGTGAGGGCCGCAGTGAGACCCAGGTCACTGCCGCCGCCACCCAAACCATGCACCTGAACGGCATCGATCCGGCCACGGTCATCGTGCAGCAGTGCGACCAGGGCGACCCGGATAAGCAGGACCTGTGCCTCGATCCGCCCGTGAAACTGGTGCGCGTGATCGGCCAAACCACCTCGCCGCTGGCCTTCCTGCAATTGGTCGGCGTGACCAGCTTCCCGCTGACGGCCAGCGCGGTGGCGGAGGCCGCCTCCCTGGACGTCATCCTGGTCATCGACGTCAGCCAATCCATGGCCGAGGGCGGCGCCGAGTTCTACGGCGAACCCGGCAACGAAAACCTAAACGACCCGACGCAGTGCAATACCACCAACACCTGCCAGCCGTTTGAGCGCGTGAAAGAGGCCGCCCAGGGCTTTGCCGAGAACATTCTCAACCTGCCAGCCGCAGAGGAGGCCGACCGTCTGGCAATCGTCACCTTTTCCAACGGCTGGGAGACGGGCGCAACCACCTCCCAGATCGGCGGCAGCGGCTGGACCTACGACCGAGATGAGGCCGTCGCCGCCATCCAGGGGCTTAACGTCTACGAAGGCTACAATTGCGAAGATGGCGATGAGGAGACCCTGGGGAACTGCCGCTATTACGACGATGGCGAATTCGCTTACTGGATGTGCCCGCCGTTTGAGAACCTGGGCGATTACTCCACTTGCCCGACCACCAACATCGGCGGCGGCCTGCTGGTCGCTGCCAACCTGTTCACGGTGGAAGAGCGGCCCAATGCCCTGCGCGTGGTCGTGCTGCTCACCGATGGCACCAACAACGCCACCAGCGCTGCGCCGGATGATTGCGAGGAGGAAGGCCCGTGCACGGCGGATCACATCCGTGACAATCTGCCCTTCGGATACTGCCCCCAGATCGCCGGGAACCCGCAATGCCGCGACAACGACGTGCTCAGTCGAACCGTGCCGGATGAAGGTGACTACCCCTTCTGCCCGCCGGCGATTTTCGAAACCTCACCCGGCGATAATCTGGAATGTCCAGCTGAGTACGATGCCGACGACTTCACCAAAGACATTGCCGATTTCTTGGCTTGCGCATCCTTCAATCCAGAAGATGCCTGTCGAATGGCAGGGCAAGGCGCCATCATCTTCACCATCGGGATGGGCGATTACGTGATCGATCAGGTCGATGAAAGCGGTTGGCGGGCCTTTGGCGCCTATCTGTTGCGTTATATCGCCAACGTCGGCGATAATGGCGATCCTGATTCGGGCACTGACCTGTGTGCAGATTACTACGATAACAACGAAGAGCTGAAGACCGATTGTGGCAATTACTACTATATCCAGGATGTGGTCGAGCTGCCGGCGGTCTTCGAGGCCATCGCCTCGCGCATCTTCACCAGGCTGGCGCGCTGACCGGCGATTTATGAATGGCGAGTGACCGATGAAAGGCTTCAAGCGATTGCTGAAATCCCATAAGCCTAAACGGCAGCGCAGAGGGCAAGCGATGGTCGAATTCGCCCTGGTGCTGCCGGTGCTATTGGCCTTGCTGTTTGGCATCATCGAGCTGGCTCGCATGTTCCAGTCCTATCTGGTGATCACCAACGCCTCACGCTTTGGGGTGCGCTATGCGGTCACCGGAGAATACGACCAGAGCCTGTGCGAGCAATACGAGATCGACTACGATGGCGACGGCTCTTACTGCGCAGGGGAGAGCCAGACCGATGAAGAGGATGCCGCCCGCATCATTTCCGTCTACGAGCTCGTCAAGCGGATGATGGGCTCGGTCCAGATGGCACCCGAATCGCCCACCGACCCCGAGCGCAGCGCAGTGGGCGAGGACGAACCCGGCTATTTCAATATCACCGTATGCAGCAACCGTGAGATCAATGAGGTGCCCTTCGAGTATTTCGGCCCGGGCTTCGGAGATTACTGCCAGCACCCCAACGGAAGCGACGTTGACGACGCCGGCAACCCGGAGGAGGGGCGCCAGCGCGTGCTGGTGGCGGTCACCTACGAACACCAATTCATCATCCCAGTGCCATTCATGGAGCGCCCTCCCACGGTGGAGCTGCACGCCGAGCGCACCGGCATCCTGGAGCAATTCCGCGCCGCCCGGGTCGTCGCTCTCCCCGGAGATGTGATCCAGTTCGTCCCCTCCGAGACCCCCGTGCCCACGCTGACACCCACGGTCACCTCGACCCCCACCGCCACATCACCGCCCACCTGCGCGCTGGTCAACGTGGTTGGGTACCAATTCGACGGGGACTACCTGCACATGCAGGTGGAGAACCTGAATACCGAAAGCGCCGACCTGGTGTATACCTCCCTGATATGGCCGGACGAGGGAGGCGGAGGGCCAGGGCCTCCCTTCGTGGACTGGTTGAAGTTCCCAGGCAGCTCCGTTTATTACAACACCAACACCTTTAGCTCGCCATTAGAGGTCGATTCGAGCGCCGATCCCCCGCAATTGCGGTCGGTGTTCGAGAGCGGTGGTTTGAGCACATGGGAAGCAAAGTTCGTGCAACTGCCCGGCTATTGGGGAGTGTTCACGACCACGCTCACTTTTGAATTCGAAAACGGTGAGACCTGCATTGTTTCCGAAACACTCGACCTAGCTACTCCGACTTCCTCGCCAACCCCCGATTGCAGCCAATACGTATTCGTGGATCGCTATCTAACTGGTGATTGGGGCGGCGTGCGCGCCCAGGTACGCAACAACAGCGACGAGGATGTTTACTACACCAATATCTCCATCGATTGGCAATTCGTGGAAGATTACCTCGAAGCGCTGGGCTACTCTGGAGTGCTCGCCCAATGGGTCAAATTAGAGGGCAGCAAACTGCCCTATGGCAGCGACATCGACGATTACAGCCCACCCACGGTGATCGAAGGGGAATTCCTCTTCGACGCCCACGATCGCGATAACATCGACATCGATATTGACTGGACCGGCGAGGCGCAATACGCCTTCGAGAGCTTGGGCGTGCAAGCCGATGACGTGGGATTCACCTTCACCTTGAATAACGGCTGCGTGATCGAAGCCCCAGCAGTGCCGCGCGAGCTAGCTACACCGACGCCCGCTGCGCCGCCCTCCTGCGACAACCTCTACGCCAGCCAGACGCGCTGGAACAACAGCCGCTTCGAGGTGCTGCTGCACAATGACGACTACAGCAACGCGGTCTTGAACTCCTCGACGCTTTGGTGGCCGACCGATGGGGTGCTGAGATTCGACTGGATGCGTCTGAACGGGATTCAGTATCACGGTACCGATTCGTATAATTCACCCGTCACCGGCTACAATTCCGATCCGGCAGTGGGTTTGCTGAACGGAACCAGCCTATGGTGGCAAGCGCGCTTCAGGAACGCGCCCTACGAGCAGCCTTTTGGCACCTGGCGCGCCGAATTCGAGTTCGAATTCCCCAATGGCACGGTCTGCACCTTCGATATCACCGACGACCTCCAGCCGACTTCCACGGCCACGGCTACTCGTACGCCAACCATCACCCGCACTCCCACCATCACCCAGACGCCCACCATCACACGCACGCCGACCATCACGCCAACACCCACCAAGACCGGCACACCGACCAAGACTCCCACGATCACAAAGACGCCCACCATCACCAATACGCCACCGCCGGTGCATATCCAGATCGTCAACCCCAGCCCCAGCGGTAAAACCATCTTCACCCTCGAGCAAACCCAATTTGAAGCCGTCGCCTGGGACCCACAGGTGGGCAGCTACAACGGCGCGGGCATCAGCCGGGTCTACTTCCGCATCTACAACCCTTACGGCACCAAGATCCTGGATCGCTCAGAGGGGATTGCGGATTACTGCGCTTTCAGCGGCAACGGCCCATGCAGCGAATGGGATAACTACCTCGATTGGGATAGTGCCCCCAACGGCACCTATCAGATCTGGGCGCGCGCCCTAACCAACGATGGCCGCTACTCCGATTGGGAAATCCACACCTTCACCCTCGTTCGACTTACCTCCACACCCACGCGCACGCCGACCATAACACGAACGCCGACCATCACCCGCACGCCCACCATCACCCGGACGCCTACCCGCACTCCCACGGCCACGCAGGGCGCCACATTAACGCCCTCGCCCTCGGCGACCAAGTACCTGGATAACTAGGAACACTCCACCATCAATTATCAAAGAACCAGACGAGCGCGTAGCTCGTCTGGTTTTGATTCGGCTTATGCAAGGGGGGTCAGGGGGCAATCTCGGCCAAGTAGCGCCGCACCTGGACAAACACTTCCTCGGCCGTCAGGTCATCGGTATCGATGTACAGGTCGGCGTGTTGGCGGGCGTGTTCCAGGCGCGCCTGCTGGGCATGATGGTCGGCGGGTGTCCAATGGATGTTGCTGCGCTCTATCGTGTTGTGGTAAGAGACGTCCAGGTATATGAGCACGTCGGGCTTGGTGAGGCGCTGCCACATATCGGGCACGAAAGAGTGCTCTTGCGCGATCTGGCGGGCCTGGTAACCAAGCTGCTGTAAGCCGGCAATCAGGGTGCTCTTGCCGGCCTTGCAAGGCCCAACAACACCGATCAGAAAATCCTCTCTCATTATCCCGAAACGTTCAATCGATCGGCAATCGTACGGTCAGACGGCGGATCTCATCCCCCTGGCGGGGCACGACGCTGAGCACCACCACACTGATGTCGTCGCTTGGGCGACCGCCTTCAAGCTCCATGGCTCGATCCACCAGGTGGTCGGCGATCTGCTGGGGGGAGGCTCCGGCCTCCACCTGCTCGGCGAACAGGGCGACGGGATCGCAGGCTTCCCCAAGGCGCTCCCCGGCATGCATCAACCCATCGGTGTAAACTGCGACGCGCAAGCCCACTTCCAGGGGGATCTCTTCGATCACCGGGCGGGTGTTGCGGTAAATGCCCACCGAAGGGCACTCCTCATCGAGCGTGTGGATCTCGCCCCCGCGGGCGAGCAAGATGGGGGCATGGCTGTTGCGGGTGAGCACCAGCGTGTTGGAGTGCAGGTCGACCGACAGCACGTTGAGCGTGGCCTGCACCTTGCCGCCGCGCTCGGCGAAGAGGTAATCGGAGGCCGCGCGGGCCGCGGCGCCATCGCGCACGCCCTCGGCCAGCAATGAGATCACCTTGCGCACCACCATGTTGGAGATGCGCTTGGCGCTCTTGCCGGAGCGCTGTCCATCCGCCAGGACGACCGAAAGACCGCCTCCCGGCCTTTCGATCATCTCGAGGGTATCCCCGCTCTCGGAGGAGGCATATTTCTTGATCTTGGCGACGCCGATCTGAATTTCCACGCCCTGATTCTAACGCATTTTCAGCCCGGGCGATGGCCAACCCCTAGGCAATAGAAGCTTTGCGCGCCTTGATGATCATCAGGCTGCTGCGCTGGAGGCCCCGGTGCTCCACCTCGACCTCGAAGCCAGCTTGCCTCAGCGGCTCGATGTAATAGTCCCCAAAATCACCGCTCTGGCCGGTGACGCGATTGAGCCAGGCGACAGCGCGCTCCAGCCAGCGCCGCCCGACGATCGAAGCGTAGGGCAACACGACCAGTTGCGCGCCCGGCAAAAGCACACGGTGAATCTCCGCTAGGGCTGCCGAGTCCAGGATGTATTCGCTGGGGAAGGTGGCGGCGGCCTGGTGGAAGCAGTTAGCCGGGAAAGGCAACGCTTGTGCCCGGCCACGCGCCAGCCTGGGCTTCAAGCCACCCCGAGTCAACCGGCGGTGGGCCATGCGGCTCATCTGAGGGCTTTCATCCAGACCAAAGGCGGCGATCCCCTTGGCCAGCAAGGCACGCTGCAAATGCCCGGGGCCGTGGCCGATCTCCAACACGCGCAAACCGGGGAGGTCGTCGGCCACCGAGCGCACCCAGGCCTGCCAGCGCCCTAGCGAGACCACCGCCGCCACCAGGTCATACGACCAGGCGAACTGGTGGTAGAGCAGGTGAAAGGCGATTCTGAGTAGGGGAGTGAGCAGGCGCGCAGAAAGGGGGCGCATGGCGCGCTATTCGCCTACCAGGATCGGCAGGCAAGCCGGGGCAATGCTGTATTCCAAATCCTGGATGGCGTGGTCGAAGATCTCGCCATCGGTGTGTGCTGGGGTGGGGGAGTCCAGGTGAACGCGCAAGGAGGTGCATTCGATCTCATACACCGCCGGATGTTCGGTGTAATTGCCCTGGCCGGGCTTCATGAGCCTGGGCAGCACCTGAAGGATCTCCAGCCGGGTGGGTACGTGCCCGTAAACAAAGGTGAGCTTGCCATCGAAGGCATCGGCGTGCGGCACGGTGTAGAAGATGCCGCCGGTCAGCGGAGAATTGCCCACCGAGATCAAGGTCAGCGGGCCGTGATATTCGCTGCCATCCCACGCCAGCGTGCCATGCCACTGCGGGTTGTGGGCGATCCCCACCAAGGTGGCCAGCAGGTAGCGAACTACACCGTGCACCCTGGTCATGCGCTCCTGGATGGTGGTGATGTAGGGCTCCAGGCCCAGGCCGGCGTTGTTGGCGAAATAGCGGTCGTTGACCTTGCACAGGTCCATCTGGCGGGTGATGCCGGAGGCGATCACCTGGGCGGCGGCAGAGAGATCGAGCGGCAGCCCGATATTGTTGACTAGATCATTGGCCGTGCCCAGCGGCATCACGCCGAATTTGACCGTATGGCCTTCCCCCTTCGCCAGCATCAGGCCGTTGACCACCTCGCCAATCGTGCCGTCGCCGCCAGCGGCGATCACCGGATTGTAGCCTTGACGAACGGCGCCAGCAGCCAATCGAACGGCATGGTCGGGCCCATCGGTCATTTCCAGGTGGTAATCGATGCCGGCAGCTTGCAGGGCGGCCTCGGTCTCACCACGGCGTTTCAGCGCGCTCCAGCGGGCTGAATAGGGGTTCAGGATCACTTTTGCGGGCATGGTTCGCTCGATTCGGTTAGAAGTAGGATTGGAAAATGCTCGCCAGGCTGAGGAAGATGAAAAAGCCCAGGCTGTCGGTGAGGGCTGTCACCAGGACTGAGGAGGCCAGGGCAGGGTCTTGCCCAATCGCTTTGAGCCCCAGGGGGACCAGGGTTCCAGCTATCCCGGCCACGATCATGTTGCCCACGATGGCCAGCCCCAGCACAGAGGCCAGGTAGGGGTCGCCGCGCCACAGAAACACACCCAGACCGACCATCACGCCCACGGCGATGCCCTGCAGGAAGCCCACCCAAACCTGGCGGCCGAGGAGACGCCAGACCTGCGCTGGTGAGACCTTACCCAGCGCCAAGGCACGCACGAACATGGCCACGCTCTGGCTGGCCGCATTGCCCCCTTGTCCGGCGACCACCGATTGAAAGACCGCCAGCACGGCAACCGCAGCGATCAGCGATTCGAAGCGGCTGATCACCCAGGCAGCGAACAGGGCGGTGAGCGTGTTCAGATACAGCCAGGGCAGGCGGCCGCGCAGCTGCTCGCGCACCGGGCTTTCAGGCTCGAGCTCGACATCGCCAACGTTGGCCAGACGGTAGATATCCTCCGTGGCCTCTTCGGTGATCACGTCGAGGATGTCATCGTGGGTGATCACGCCGAGCAACTGGCGCTGCGCATCCACCACCGGAAGCGAGGACAGGTCGTGGCGCACCATGATGCGGGCGACGGCCTCCTGATCGGTATCCGCAGCGACGTAGGTCACATCGGGATTCATGATCGCTTCCATGCGGCGATCCGGAGCGGCCACCACCAATTCGCGCAGGCCAACCACGCCGGATAGGCGGTCTTCACGATCGACGATGAACAGGTAATAGGGGGTGCGGATATCGGGATCGATGTGGCGCAACCGCTCGATGGCCTCGGCCGAGGTGGTATCCCGGTGCAGAGCGATGAAATCGGTGGTCATACGCCCGCCGGCGGTCTCGTCCGGGTAGCCCAGCAAGGGGAGGACGCCTTCAGTGTCCTCCATCTCTTGCAGCGCTAAGGAGGCTTGTTCGGGGGGCAGGTCACCCAGCAGGTCAGCGGCCTCGTCCGGCTCCATCTCCTCAAGCACGTCGGCCAGCCGCTCGAGGGATAGGCTCTCGGCCGCCTCCAAGGTTTCAGCGTCTTCCAGGCGGTCGAACAGGTCGGCGGTGGCGTCGACGTCCAGATGCTCAAGCAGGGCGGTCTGGCGCTCATCCTCCAGCAGATTGAAGACCTCGACTTGGTCACCGGGGAGCTGGTTGAGGAACAACTCTTTGGCTTGTTCGAATTGCCCCTCTTCTAACGCGGCGCCTATGCGCTCGGCGGTCATTTGGCGCTGCAATTGTCGGTCACTCATGGCTAAGCCTCAGCTTTCTCCAGCCATAAAACCAAGCAGGTGGGCAAATGCGATTAAAGAACTGGCGATCTGGTGATGCGCCGTCAAGGGTTACGTTCGTGGGGCGCGTTGCATTTTAGCACGTTTTCTCCCCTGTGATTGGCCTGAAATAGATCAGCTCTGGCTGGCCAATTGCCCGCAACCGGCAGCGATGTCGATGCCGCGCCGCACCCGTACCGTGCACGAAATTCCGTGCGCTTCAAGGGCGCTTTGAAAGGCAGCGACCCGCTCGCGCGACGAGCGGCGGCCTTCGTAGCCCTGGGTGGGGTTGAGCGGGATGAGGTTGACGTGGCACAGCAAGCCTTTCAGCAAAGCAGCCAGCTTCTCGGCCTGCTCGGGCATGTCATTGACCCCCTGGATGAGGGCCCACTCAAAGGTGATGCGGCGCCCGGTGCGCTCGACGTAATCTCGGCAGGCGGCGATCAGTTCATCGATTGGATACTTATTGTTAACCGGCAGCATCGAGGCGCGCAAGGCATCATCGGCGGCGTGGAGGGAGATAGCCAGATTCACCTGGCGGTTCTCCTTGGCAAAGCGCCGGATAGCCGGCACCAGCCCGACCGTGGAGAGCGTGAAGCGGCGCGCCCCGAGCTTGAAGCCATCCGGATGGTTGAGGGTATCGATGGCCTGCATAGTGGCGTCGTAGTTGTGGAAAGGCTCGCCCATGCCCATCAACACCACGTTGGTCACCTGCTCGCCAGCTTCGCGCAGTTGGCGGGCGTAGAAGAGCACCTGCTCGACGATCTCGCCGCCAGATAGGTTGCGACGAAAGCCCATCTGCCCGGTGGCGCAGAAGGTGCAGCCCATGGCGCAGCCCGCCTGGGTGGAGATGCACAGTGTCCGGCGCTGCTGGTAGCGCATCAGCACGGCCTCGATGGCCTGGCCGTCGGGCAGCCGGAAGAGGGTCTTTCGCGTTTGGCCATCGGAGGAAGTCAGTGTGCGCTCGGCCGAGAGGTGGCTGAAAGCGAATGAGTCGTCCAGGCGCTGGCGGAGGTCGGTGGGGAGGGTGGTGAATTGCTCCGCTTCCTGGTAAAGGTCGTGGTACAGACCGACCCAAAGCTGCTCCGCCCGGTAGCGCGGCGCGCCCTGACTGTCGAACCACTCGGCTACCCCTTCGTAGCTCAGGTCGTAAATCAGGGGCTTAGCTGCCATGCTGGAGCTTATCTGCCAGAGTGGTCAGATCGGGGAGGATCAGGTCGGGCGCGGGCGACCACTGGGAGGCTTGCGAGCGAGTGGCAACGCCGGTCAGCACCACAGCAGTGGGGCAAGCGGCGGCCTGCCCGCCAGCAATGTCGGTTTCCAATCGGTCGCCAACTACCAGGGTTTCTTGCGGGGCAATCCCCAGGCGCTCTATGGCCCGCTCGAACATGGCGGGCTGGGGTTTGCCGAAGATCAACGGCTCGACATTGGTGGCGGCTTGAATGGCCGCCAGGACCGCCCCGGCGCCCGGCACCAGGCCCTGTGGGGAGGGGAAGGTATGGTCGGGGTTGGTGCCGATAAAGGGAACGCCGCCCCGGATAAGCAGGGTGGCGGTGGTGAGCTTGTCGTAGTTGATGCCGCGGTCAAATCCGACCACCACGGCCAGGGGGCTCTCGTCCGAATGGGTGAAGCCGTGCGCCTCCAAAGTTTGGTGCAGCCCGTCGGCGCCCAGGATGTAGAGTTTCCCGCCGTCAGGATGCTTCTCGTGGAGATAATCAGCCGTTGCCGTGCCGGAGGTGACGATCTGCCAGGGCTGCGCCGGGATGCCGAAAGCGGTCAGCTTATCCACGTATTGCTCGACCGTGAGGCTGGAGTTGTTGGTGGCAAAGATGCATTTCAGGCCAAGCTCGTCGAAGCAGGCGAACAAGGCCGGCAGGTCACCAATCGGCTCGTCCGTGCGCCACAGCACGCCATCCATATCCAAGATCAAGGCACGAATTGATTTCAAGTCCATAGCAACAGATTATAACCTTGCGATACCCAGCAAAAAGGCCGGCACAGGTCCGGCCTTCTAGCATATTTCACTTGCATCCGATCTTATTTCTTTCCATCGGGCGGGGCCAGGACCTCATCCACCAGCCCGTATTCGACGGCCTGTTCGGCAGTCAGGAAGAAATCGCGATTGGTGTCTTCTTCGATCTCCTCGAGGGTCTTGTTGCTGTGCTTGGCGAGGACCTCGTTGATGCGGCCCTTCAAGCGCAGGATCTCTCTGGCATGGATCTCGATATCGGAGGCCTGCCCCTGGGCGCCGCCGACGGGCTGGTGCATGTGGATGGTGGCATTGGGCAGGGCGTAGCGATGGCCGATGCTGCCGGCAGTCAGCAGCACGGTGCCGAAAGAGGCCGTCGAGCCAACCGCCACCGTGCTGATCTGGTTGGGGATCATCTGCATGGTGTCGTAAATGCCCATGCCAGCGTAAACGCCGCCGCCAGGCGAACTGATATACATCTGGATGGGAGCCTCATTGTCCTCGTTGCTCAAGTAGATCAGTTGGGCGACGACCAGACTGGCGAATTGATCATTGATCGGCGCACTCACCAAGATAATACGGTTCTTCAACAGTAACGAATAAATATCGAAGGCGCGCTCTCCGCGGCCGGTGGTCTCAATGACCATCGGGATCACAGCTTGAGGTTCAAGCATGGTTTCT
>Ga0068714_10003161_pt1 | contig 19899 bp, 19 predicted proteins | sample MTBNYHSulfiMetaG_FD_62988 | JGI IMG/M metagenome (GOLD analysis project Ga0068714, IMG submission 62988) | Enrichment culture microbial communities from rom New York Harbor, USA that are MTBE-degrading - MTBE-NYH (New York Harbor Sulfidogenic)... | ecosystem: Environmental > Aquatic > Marine >... | reverse complement strand
GTAGAGAATGATCTTTTCTGGCGCTTTCATGATCGTAGAAGACTGGAGCGGGCACTGGAGAGACTTGAGCTCTTGCTGGTGCTCGACTACTTGCCTTCGGAAACAGTCCGGCGTGCGGATATTTTCTTCCCCACCAGAGTAATCTTCGAAACGGACTCAAGCTTCATCAATCAAGAAGGACGCTTGCAGTACGCCGGGCCGATCCATCTGCCCGGCACTCCCATCTGGCAAGTGAGCAATAAAAGCCACCCGCCTCGTATTTACGGAAGCGGCATTCCCGGCGGCGATCCCCGATCCGCCTGGGAGGTGCTGGCCGCTCTCGCCTGCGGGTACAATGCATCCACGAAAAGCATATCCCTGCAAAATCTTCGGCAACAAATTGCGAAAGAATGTCCATGTCTTAGCGGAGCAAGTGACGGACTGCCGACGGGCGACGTTTCTGTCGTTCCGGCAGAGAGTCAAGCGCAGTTTTTCTCTGAAGATTACAACTTCCAATGCAGCGGTCCACACGGCGACCGGTTCGATCTTCTAGTGGTTGACTGGACCTTTGGCACAGAAGAGCTTGCTTGCTATTCGGACATCGTCCATGCAGTCGAGGTTCCGCCGCATGTCTGCATGCACCGTGCGGACGCCGAAAAGCTGGGGCTGCTGGAAGAAAAACAGATCCGGATCCAGCTTGATGGCGAATCTTTGATAATTGATTTGAAGGCTTCGGAGAAAATGGCCCCCGGTACCCTGGTTATACCCGCACACCGGCAGCTTGACAGGCAAATGCTGGGGCTTTTGCCAATGTCGTTACCCGCGGAGGCGCTCGGAAAGGTGGACATAATCTAACCCGATTGGAATTTCGCGATGTGGTTTTTGGGCTTTGTTCTACTGATGGCGAAAATAGCAATCGTGCTTGGAGCATTGCTCGGTTTGGCAGCCTATCTGATACTGGTCGAGCGCAAGCTGCTCGGCCGGTTTCAGATTCGCTTCGGACCCAACCGGGTGGGCCCGTTCGGCCTGTGGCAGCCGATTGCCGACGGGATCAAAATGATCCTCAAAGAAGACATCATTCCGGCCGATGTGGACCGGACCGTTTTCAAATACTCTCCGGCTGTGGTTGCCACGGTCGCTATTCTGATGGTTGCGGTCATCCCCTTTTCAAGTGATTTGATTTTGTGGGGTTACAAAATTCCCATGGTTTTCTCTGACCTCAATGTCGGCGTCCTCTTTGTGCTGGCGCTCTCGTCACTCAGTGTCTACGGAGTCGCTCTGGGAGGATGGGCGTCCAACTCGAAATACAGTCTACTGGGGGGCATACGCGGCGCCGCCCAGATGATCAGCTATGAGCTGCCGCTGGGACTTTCTTTGGTACCGGTCGTAATGCTGGCCGGCTCCTTCAGTCTGGTGGATATCGTAAATGCTCAGGAGAAATATCCTTTCGTGCTCGTACAACCGGTCGCTTTTCTGATTTTCATTCTCAGCTCGATTGCAGAAGTCAAGCGGTTGCCTTTTGATCTGCCAGAAGCGGAAAATGAGCTGAACGCCGGCTATCACACCGAATTCAGCGGTATGAGGTTTGCGCTCTTTTTCATTGGCGAATATGTCCATATGATCGTACTCGGCGCCCTGGTGGCGGTTTTCTTTCTGGGCGGATGGCGGGGCCCGTTGCTACCTCCGGTGGTGTGGCTGCTGCTGAAAATGCTCTTGGTTCCCTTCTTTCTGATCTGGACGCGGGCGACTTTGCCAAGGCCGCGCTACGATCAATTGATGCACTTCGGCTGGAAGCTGCTCATACCGGTTGCCCTGGTGAACATTGTGGTGACCGGCGGTATGATCTTATGGGTTCGATCGTAAGAAAGAGCAGGGCAAGAATCCGAGATAAAATGGGAGATGGTTTTTTGATGGCGGGTTTTGACTCAGGAACGGAGAGGATGGGTACTGATGCTGCGTAAGAGCGTTGAGCTTGTCAAAGCTGGATATGAAGGGGTCATGGGCCTTGCCGACGCCTACTTCATTACCTTGAAGCATCTGTTTCGCAAACCCATCACCGAGCAATATCCGGAGTACAAGCGACCGCTTCCAACCCGCTCGCGGGCAAGGATTATTCTCACCAGGGATCCGGATGGTGATGAGCGTTGCGTTGCCTGTTTTCTCTGCTCGGCGGTCTGTCCGGTCAGCTGCATATCCATGGAAGCGGCGGAACGGGAGGACGGACGACGCTACGCAAGATGGTTTCGCATCAATTTTGCTCGCTGCATATATTGCGGATTCTGTGAGGAAGCCTGCCCCACTCTTGCGATCCAGCTCACCCCGGACTACGAGTTCTGCAAGCGAGACATATTGAGCTTCGTTTATGAAAAAGAAGACCTGCTGGTGAACCATGGCGGTAAAGATGCCGAATATGATTTTTACAAGCATGCCGGGGTGACCGCAAAAGGTGGAAAAGGGGCTCATATCGGCGAAACGGAGCCGGTCAATGTGAAGAGCAATATGCCCTAGGGAGCGGCGAGGATGGAGCAACGCAGGGATGGGAAGGCGTTTGGCCTGCAGGAGCAAGCTGGGGAGTTTCGCCTTTCTGGATTTTATCAACCGTCGTAAATCCTTGGGTTTGTGCTGGAGGCGTAAGGGGGTATGACATTTTTTACCTTCATCTTTTTTCTGCTGGCGATCATCATCGTCGTCTCAACGGGTCTTGCCATCACACGGCGCAACCTCGTGCATGCGATCATCTATCTGGTCTTCTCTTTCCTGGGCAGCGCCATGCTTTTCTACCTGCTGGGTGCACCGCTGCTTGCCGCATTTGAGGTCATCATCTACGCCGGTGCCATCATGGTCCTGTTTCTATTCATAGTTATGTCCGTCAAGGTGGACTCTTCAGAAGAGAAGATGTTTCCTTTCAGCCAATTGGCTCCGACTGCTCTGTTCGGATTCATTTACATCATCATTGGCGTGGTTGTTGTTGTCAAGGCTCCCGGCAGCTACGCAATTTTGGAGACGGCCGTGGCCACGCCCAAGGATCTCGGACATTACACGCTGGCGTCACACTGGCTCTCTGTGGAGATAGTTTCTTTGCTGCTGCTGATCGCCTTGATCGGGGTTTTGTGCCTGGGGCAAAATAAGAAAGGGAAAACAGAGGACAAGACATGATCGTTCCGTTCAGCCATGTCCTTTTTTTGGGCGGCATCCTGTTTTTGATGGGAATTTTCTGCTCAGTGACGCGTCGCAACCTGTTCATGATCGTACTTGGAGTCGAGATTATGCTGAATGCTGCCGCTATCGTCTTTGTGGGTGCGGCTTTGCGCTGGTATGATCTGGAAGGTCAGGCGTTTGTGCTGTTCGTACTTGCGGTTGCTGCAACCGAGGTATCCGTGGGTCTGGCCATGATCGTCTATGCATACAGGCGAACAGGATCGGTCGATCCGAGCACGTTTGACCTGTTGAAGTGAAGGCACTCGCGAAATGATAAAACCAGCCGGTATCAGCCGAAGGTGTGGGAGAAAGGATGGCCGTTTTGTGGTCTAAAGATGTCACATTGCTGGCGGCCGTTGCGGCAACGCTCGCGCCCTTCGCTTCTTTTGTGCTGATTATGGTGTTCACCCGGTCGCATCCGAGACTCTCCGCCGGCCTTTCGCTATCCGCCGCCGGCATTTCCCTTATCTGTGCACTGGCCCTGCTCGCCGGTCATTGGGATATGCCCGAGCCGATTCAATATAGCGGCAATTGGCTGGCCTCAGGCGATATTCACATTCCCTTCGGTTACCTTCTCGATCCGGTCAGTCTGCTGATGCTGGCCGTAGTCGCGGTAATCGGCTTTCTGATTCTGGTCTACTCTCTCGGATACATGGCCGGAGACCCGGGTTTTGCCAGATATTACGCGCTGATGTCCCTATTTCTTTGGGCTATGATGTGCCTTGCTCTATCACCAACGATGTTTCAGCTCTATGTCTTTTGGGAGCTGGTCGGATTGTCTTCCTATTTTCTGATCGGTTTTTGGTACGAAAAATTCAGCGCCAGCCAGGCGGGCAAAAAGGCCTTTATCATGACCCGAGCGGGCGATGTGGCAATGTTTGTCGGGGTTATCCTGGTTCTGTTGAATCTCGGCAACTTAAACATTTTGGATATGGACAATCCGAGCATTGCCGGGCGGATTCCCCAAAATCTGCTGACCCTTTCGGCTCTCCTCATTTTCGGCGGAATCATCGGCAAGAGCGCCCAGTTTCCTTTGCTCACGTGGCTGCCCGATGCCATGCAGGGGCCTACTCCGGTGAGCGCTCTGCTGCATTCTTCTACCATGGTTGCCGCGGGCGTCTATTTGTTTGAGAGGCTGTTTCCCTTTTTCTCGTTGTCTCCGCATGCCATGGCTGCGGGGCTCGCCATTGGCACCATCAGCATGCTGCTCGCTTCCACCATGGCCATGGTGAGTAGAGACATCAAGGAAATTTGGGCCTACTCGACCATAAGCCAGCTCGGCTTCATGCTCATGGGCCTGGACGCCGGCAGTTTCTTCTCCGGCGCGTTTCACCTGACCACCCATGCAGCTTTTAAAGCTTTGTTGTTCCTGTGCGCCGGAGTGTTCATTCACAAGTTTGCGACCAATGATATTTTCGAGCTCGGCGAAAAAGGATCGCGCAATTTAAGAGTGCCAATGGTCTGCACAGTGATTGCTGCCGGCGCTCTTGCCGGGCTGCCCCCTCTATCCGGTTTCTTCAGCAAGGAATTGATTCTGGCGGGACTGGCGGGGCTCGCCAATCCGCTGTGGCTTGCAGCGGCCCTGCTGGGTGTGTTTCTAACCGCCTACTATGCTTTCCGACCCATCTTCATCGTACTTTTCCCGCACCATTCGACATCCAGTCAAAAGGCTTCTTCAGCCTCCCCGGATTCAGGACATGAAGACGCCCACGATCAAGCTGCCTACCGGCTTATGGCGATACCTTTACTCATATTGGCCGGCATGACTCTGTTGCTGGGGTTCTTTCAGTATCCGCTACAGGACTTCCTGAAGTACCAGTATGCTTATTTGGGAATTCCTGCCGATCGCCATTACGGCTGGCTGCCCTACGTAGCCTCATTCCTGGCGTTCGGTGGTGTTGGGGTGGCCTGGGTGGAATTCGGTCGACCGGGCGCCGCCCGAGTGGGTTTCGTGGAGCGAATTCCGATCCTTTTTCGGCTTTTTTCAGAACGGTGGTATCTTGACCATCTCTACCGCTATCTGCTGGAAAGGGTGGTCGATAAAGGTCTCTCTCATATCTTCGCTCAAAACGACAATAAAGTGATTGACGGCAGTATTGACGGACTCGGCCATGGCACGGTTGAAAGCGGCCGCATCATCGCCTTCTTGCATACCGGCATGATCCAGTACCGGTTGCTGGCTATTTTTGTGGTGATGGTACTGCTGTCGCTTTATTTCTTTTTCTGATGTAAAGGTGACTCACTGATGCAGATGGAATTTGCCGGCTTTCCCTATCTGTCCGCCATACTTTTGAGTTGCCTGGCGGGGCTGCTGCTCATCCTTTTCATCCCCCGGGAAAAACAGCTGCAGATCAAATGGGTCAGCGCGATCTTTTCAGGCATAACACTGCTCCTGGCGATCTATCTCTTTTTTGCGTACGATAAAAGCAGGGGAGGACTGCAGTTTGTAGAAAAGCTCGAGTGGATTCCCTACCTCGGCATTCAGTATTTAAATGCGGCTGACGGATTCAATCTGCCCAACTTGTTGCTCACCGGCATTGTCTTCTTTACGGGTGTGCTCACCATGTGGGAAATGCGGGAGCGGGTGAAGGAGTTCTTCGCTCTCTACTTCCTGCTTGTGATTGGTGTTTACGGCCTGTTCATGACTATGGACCTGTTCTTCATCTTTGTCTGGTATGACGTCTCCCTGATCCCCATGTACCTTTTGATTGCCGTGTGGGGGACTACGCGCAAAGAGTACGCCGCGATGAAATTGACCCTCTACCTGCTGGCGGGCAGCGCCCTGATCTTGCCTGCGGTTCTCTACCTGGTGGTCAATTCCGGCTTCAACACATTTGATATCGTTGCACTCATGCGGCCTGGTACCTTCACTCCATCGCAGCAAAAGTTCGCTTTTATCCTGCTCTACCTGGGCTTCGGGATTTTGGCGGGTGTCTGGCCCTTCCACACCTGGTCGCCAGTGGGGCATGTGGCCGCACCCCATGCGGTGAGTATGGTTCACGCCGGGGTGCTGATGAAAATCGGAGCGTTCGGCGTGCTGCGCGTTGCCATATTCCTTTGTCCGCAGGGCTGGCAGCACTGGGCTGAGTTGATGGCCTTGCTGGCCGCCGTTGGAATCATTTACGGGGTGCTGGCAGGTTTAAGGCAAACCGATCTCAAGTATGTGATCGGCTATTCGAGTGTCTCTCACATGGGCATAGTCGGACTCGGCCTTTCAACTCTGACGGTGGATGGACTCAACGGAGCGGTTCTGCAGATGTTTGCTCACGGTGTGATGACCGCCCTTTTCTTCTCTTCAGTCGGCTACATCTACGATCGAACGCACACCAAGGCGATTGCGGAGCTCGGCGGCCTGAGTCGAATCATGCCGGTGGCATCGAGCTATTTTATCGTGGCGGCGCTGGCGAGCATGGGGGTGCCGGGGCTGGCGAATTTCTGGGCGGAGCTGCTTGTGCTTATCTCTGCATTCCGTGTCTATCCGGTGCGGGGCCTCCTGGCCATTATCGCTCTGGTCTTCAGCGCCCTTTTCATGCTGCGAGTGGTGCAGCAGACCTTTTACGGCCCGAATAACGAAAAATACGCTACGCTGCAAGATGTCACATTCGGCCTCGGAATGCCGCGCATGATTCTGGTCGCGATTCTCGTTCTGTTTGGGCTTTACCCCTCGCTAATGCTGGATATGATCGAAACGGCTTCGATTCCCTTTATTAACGGATTGCCATGATGCATTGGATGCTCATCAGCCCCGAGCTCTATTATTTGACTGCTGCCTTCTGGCTTCTTGTCGCCTGCATGACCGGTCCGCCGAAGCCTAAAAGGGACTACTTCACCGCTTTGTCTTTGTCGGCAGTCGGGGTAATAATCTCTCTGGCATCAGTTACCTTACAGGGTATCCTGTTTTCTCAAACCTACCGAATCGATCTCTTTGCCCAGGTTTTCAAAGTGATGCTCGCCTCGGGGCTCTTTCTAGTCGTTTGCATCTGCACGGAGCTAAACGGCATCAGGGAGCGTTACCAGCGCGAGCTCTATCTGTTGCTCTTTGTCTGCACCTTGGCCATGATGATGCTGGTCAGCAGTGTTCATCTGCTCAACATATACATCTCCCTGGAGCTCTCCAGTTATTCGCTCTACATACTGGTGGCCCTCAGAAAACAGCGGGACATGGGGCTTGAGGCGGGCATCAAGTATTTTCTGATAGGTATTTTTGCTTCGGCTCTGATGCTTTTTGGAATCGCCATGCTGTATGGAGCCACAAGGGTCAGCCACATAGAAGACCTTATCCAGGTCCTTCCAGGCTTAGTCGACAACCCCGCAGTCATCATCGGCTTACTTCTCACCCTGAGCGGGTTCTTCTTCAAGCTTGCCGTCTTTCCATTTCATCTCTGGGCTCCGGATGTTTACCAGGGCGCCTCGAATCAGGTGACAGCCTACATTGCGACCGCTTCCAAGGTTGCCGCAATCGCCATTTTGCTTCGCCTCATCGCGCTAACGGGAGATGGGAGCGTCTATCTTGTTCATGTTATGGTAGTGCTCTCCATCATTTCCATGACCATAGGAAATTTGGCGGCCCTGGTCGAGCAGGACCTCAAACGATTGTTGGCCCACTCCACCATTGCCCACGCGGGATATGTACTGATCGGGATCTTGAGCATGAATGACGCCGGCTACTCGGGGGCCGTCTTCTATGCCCTTTCCCTCTTGGTGATGAAGTTTGCGGCGTTTTTGGTCGTGGTGCAGGTTGCCGGTGACGGCCGGAATCTCCGCATCGAGCAACTGGCAGGTTTGCACCGACGCTCTCCGGTTTTGGCATTGACGTTGATGATTTCCGCCTTCAGCCTGGCCGGCATTCCACCTACCATCGGCTTCACAGGGAAGTTTCTGGTGTTCGCGGCAGCGATGCAAAGAGGTTACTTCACCCTGGTGCTCATCGCCATGATCAATGTGGTCATCTCACTTTACTATTACCTGCTGGTGATAAGAGCAGCATACCTGCTGGAGCCGCGAGAGGAGCCTGCAGATGTTCGAATATCGCCTGCCCTAAAATCACTCAGCATAGCAATGACTTGCCTGATGGTGGTCGGGGGGATTTTTCCTCACTATCTCATTGAGCTTGCCAGGGCTGCGGTCAGAGGGTTGATGTAGCGGCGACCGGTTTTTTAAACGCTTGCGAGCTCCGCCCTTTACCCACGATTCGTGCTGGGAAGATCCCGCCTCGTTCCCAAACTCTGTTTGGGAACGCACTTGGGTGGCAAACTCAGTTTGCTGTTCGGCGGAGAAGAAACGGAGCTTCCCGGTCACTTACGTGCCCAAACAGAGTCTGGGCACGAGGAATGTAAGCCTCCTCTTGAATGGCTTTCCACCTAAATTCGGCGATTCCTTTCAACCGTTTCGTATAGTAGCCGTACCCCTGGCGGGCGGGGATAAACCCCGCCCCTGCCCGGAGGGTGTATCAAACTGCTGTAGGGGCGGGCTTTACGCCCGCCCGATTGTGCGGAACGAGACGACGAAATCGCCAAATTTAGGTTCCATATTTCCAATCAGCTTATGGATACTTGGGGAAATAGGTCCGAAATGAGCGGCTTTGTTTTCAAAATCCTATTGCCGGCAGCAATGCTGGTGGGCCTGCCGGTACTTGGGGTCTATCTGGCCGGGCTGCCGCTTGATCGCTATCTGGAGTTTCCTCCCAAGACCCTTTATACGATCCACGCACCCTTTTCCTGGTTCGTCTTTTCCTGCTATGCGGCAGCTTCTTTTGCGGTGATCGGTTTTTTGCTTTTCCACTATTGGAGCGCTCGCGACAAATTTGAAAAAGCTGAATCCCATCCTGTTATCTTTTTCCCGTGGTGGGGATGGGCTGGCGCTGCTTCTCTGGCAATCAGCTGGATACTTGCCTGGAGTCGTTTCAATTGGTTTGCCGGCTGGCAGCTCCACACCTTCACTCCCTTGTGGCTGTCATTCATCGTGGTTGTCAATGCCCTGACCTACAGGCAAAAGGGAAAATGCCTGCTGACGGCAAGAGTGAGATTTTTTCTTCTTCTGTTTCCGGCAAGCGCTTTGTTCTGGTGGTTTTTCGAATACTTGAATCGGTTCGTGCAAAACTGGCATTATCTAAACGATGACTTTAGCCCCGCACAGTACTTCCTGCTTGCAACTCTTCCTTTCTCAACCGTTTTGCCTGCGGTCTTGAGCGTACGAGAATGGTTTTTGAGCTATCCCTACATCGATCTTGTGTTCAGGCGTTCTCCATCATTTCGGCCATCTCATCCCAGGGCGCTGGCCTGGCTGGTCCTGACAGCCGCTGCGGCGGGACTTACAGCCATCGGGCTCTACCCGGACTATCTTTTTCCCCTCCTATGGGTATCTCCACTTCTGATTATAGTCTCGTTGCAGACCCTGTGGGGAGAGCGCCATATTCTCTCGGCCGCAGCCGACGGGGATTGGTCGGGAATCGCTGCATCCGCCCTGGCTGCTTTTTTTTGCGGTTTCTTTTGGGAGATGTGGAATTTTTATAGCCTGGCCAAATGGAGATACAGCATTCCCTATGTGGATCGCTTCCATCTTTTTGAGATGCCAGTACTGGGCTATACCGGCTATCTTCCGTTTGGGCTGGAGTGTGTTGCAGTCGCCGGCCTGCTTTCCCGCGTATTGACCGAATCCTCTGACCCGCCAAGGTGCGATGCGCTTGTCAGCCATTCACTCTGGCCGGCGAACAACCTCCACTGTAAGGAGACAGAGCATGTCTGAGGAGCTGAAGTTCGAGAAACTGAAAGCATTAGCCGGACTGATCCGCTACTACATCCTTGCTTGTACGACCAGGGCCGGCTCGGGGCATCCCACATCATCTTTGTCGGCGGTGGAGTTGATGGCCGGCCTGCTCTTCGGCGGCACCTTCAGGTACGATGCCGATCATCCCGATAATCCCAATAACGACCGCCTGATTTTTTCCAAAGGCCATGCATCACCTCTCTTTTATGCCCTGTGGGGGGCTGCCGGCCGACTTTCTGAAAGCGATCTCATGACCTATAGACAATTTGGCAGCAAGCTGGAAGGTCATCCGGCCGTGAATTTTCGCTACGTGGATGCCGCCACCGGATCGTTGGGTCAGGGGCTGGCAATCGGTTTGGGTATGGCCCTCAACGCCAGGTATCTCGATATGCTGCCCTACAGAACCTATGTTCTTCTCGGCGATAGTGAAATGGCGGAAGGTTCGCAGTGGGAAGCATTGCAGCTCGCTGCCCACTACCGACTGGACAATCTGGTCGGCATTCTCGATGTCAACAGGCTTGGGCAGCGAGGAGAGACCATGTACGGCCATGATTTGGCGGCCTACGAGAGAAGAATCTCCGCCTTCGGGTGGGAAACCTTTGTCATAGACGGACATGCTTTCCCCGAGATTATCGACGCCTATCGAAAAGCAGAGCTTGTTACGGGCAAGCCCGTAATGATTGTAGCAAAGACTGTGAAGGGTAAAGGAGCTTCACTGTTTGAGGACAAAAACGGCTGGCATGGGAAAGCATTGAGCAAAGATCAATTCGAGCAGGCATTGAAAGAATTGGGGAACCTCGACAGGAAAATCAGAGGAGAAATCGGCAAACCGACGAACCGGCAGCCGCAACAGCCCGTTTTTGGAGACATTGAAGAACCGGGTTATGAGCTGGGGGAATCGGTCGCGACCCGTACTGCCTATGGAAATGCTCTCAGACGTCTTTACCCGAGGTTTCCACAAATAGTCAGCGTGGACGGTGAAGTGAGCAATTCAACGATGGCGGAGATATTCAAAAAGGCTTTTCCGGATCGGTTTTTTGAAATGTATATCTGCGAGCAGGCGATGGCGGGTGCGGCTTTAGGGCTCGCCTGTCGAGGCAAAATTCCGTTTGCTTCCACCTTTTCCGCCTTCATGAGTCGCTGCTACGATCAAATCCGCATGTGCCAGTACTCGGATGCCAATATAAAGTTTGTCGGCTCTCATGCCGGAGTTTCCATAGGAGAGGACGGTCCTTCGCAGATGGGATTGGAGGATATAGCCTTTTTTCGAACCATTCTGAATGGAGTGGTGCTATATCCGTGCGACGCAATGTCTGCCGAGCGACTGGTGGAGGAGGCGGCGAAGCACCATGGCATCGTCTATATGCGTACATCTCGAGGCGGCGTGCCTGTTATCTACAACACTTCGGATGAATTCCGCATCGGTGGATGCAAATTGTTGCGAGAGAGCGATCAGGACGTTCTAACCGTAGTTGCAGCCGGTGTGACCCTGCACGAAGCGCTCAATGCGTACGAAGAATTGAGACAGGAGGGGATATCTATCCGACTGATCGATTCGTACAGCATCAAGCCAATTGATGCGGAGACACTTGGAAGGGCTGCAAGGGATACCGGCATTATCCTCACCGTAGAGGATCATTTCGCTGAAGGCGGCTTGGGAGAGGCAGTCCGGTCTGCATTGACGGAGCTTGCCGTACCGGTCCATTCTCTGGCAATCAGGAAGAAACCAAAAAGCGGCAAGCCGCAAGAGCTTCTCGACTATGAAGAAATCTCTCGAAAAGCCATTGTGGCGAGGGTGAAAAGCCTCATACAGATGATTTAGAGCACGCATTCCGGAGAATGCACGGAGCCGATTTTCCGGCTCGCAAAGGAAAGTCACCATGCGAATTGGTATCGCTGCAGACCATGGCGGTTTCGACCTCAAAGAACATCTGGCCCGTGAGCTTAAGGCTTCAGGCTACGAGGTGATCGATTTCGGAGCATTTGAGCTAGCAGAGGGGGACGACTATCCGGATTTTGTTATTCCTCTGGCCAGAGCGGTTTCAACCGTTAAGGTGGAAAGGGGGCTGGCAATTTGCGGTAGTGGGGTTGGAGCCAGCATCGCTGCCAGCAAAGTGCGCAGGGTCAGGGCGGCATTGATCACCGACGTCTTCTCAGCTCACCAAGGAGTTGAAGATGATGACATGAATGTGATGTGCCTGGGGGGCAGAGTCACGGGTTATGCACTCGCATGGGATCTGGTGCAGACGTTTTTGAGAGCGAGCTTCAAGGGAACCGAGCGCTTCCAGCGCCGCCTGGACAAGGTGGCCGCGCTAGAAGGGGAGAGTTGAGCACGAAAAGCGGGGAGTTCTTCCTTAGTACAATTCAGTTGTTATGTTATTGTTTCGGCTCTTCGCGGATTAGCGGGATTCAGTTGGTTCAAGTCTCCGACTTGGACCATTTTGACATTTTGAACAACTCCGTTGTATCCGACAGCGACAAACAGCCTGCTCGCAAGCTTTATAGCAACTGAGTTGCTTAAAAGGTCAGGCTGGTTCAAGGCGGAGACTCGAACCAACCAAACGGCTGAGTCAGGAGCATATCTCACGAATCCGCGATGAGCCATTGTTTCTTACTTTCGCGAACAGCAACAGGTGTGTTAGGAAACTGATTGGTCGAGAATAACTCTCCAGGTGAATGAGTAAAGGACAAGGATGTGAATCTGGCTTCAGTGGGTGTTGATTTGGGGGGAACCAAGATCGCATTGGCTCTGGTGGAAGAATCGGGCCGGATCTTGAAGGCTTCCCGCACGGCAACCGATGTGCAGGGTGGAGCCTCGGCAGTTATCGAACAGATCAGAGAAGCTGCCGCTGCCTTGGTGGAAGAGTGCGACGCTGCGGTCGTCGGAATGGGGATCGGCGTTGCCGGGCAAATCGAGCCTGAAACCGGGATAGTGCATTTTGCGCCGAATCTGGATTGGCACAATGTGCCCTTGCGCTCTGCACTCACTTCGGCTTTGAACTTTCCCGTGGTCATTACCAATGATGTGCGGGCGATAACCTGGGGAGAATGGCTTTACGGCGCCGGTAGGGGGTGCTCTGATCTGATTTGCGTGTTTGTGGGCACGGGAATCGGCGGGGGAGTCGTTATCAATGGAGAGGTGGTGAGCGGCTGTTCTAACACGGCCGGGGAGATCGGCCATATCACCGTAGATCGACACGGTCCGCAATGCACTTGTGGCAACTACGGCTGCATGGAAGCTCTGGCTGGGGGCTGGGGGATTGCGCAGCAGGCACGTCTGGCAATATCTGCCGATCCCGTTGCGGGTGCCGAGCTTCTGCAGATGGTGCACGGGAAGCTGGAAGACATCTCTGCCAGAACGGTTTCCCGTGCTTACAGGCAAGGAGATCCATTGGCCGGGAAAGTGATAAGTCAGGCTGAAGATGCCCTCATTGCAGGGATGACCACTCTAGTAAATGCTTTCAATCCCTGCAGACTTATTTTAGGCGGTGGTGTGATTTCCGGTTTGCCGGAACTTGTGGAACGGCTGGACCGGGGCGTGCGGATGCGAGCTTTGACTGCAGCGACCCGCTCCCTGGAGGTTCTGCACGCCAAGCTGGGTGACGATGCCGGTGTGGTCGGCGCAGCGGCCCTGGCTATGCGATCCTTTATGCAAAGAAGTTAACAGTTGGAGAAGATATGGGAAAACTTTCTGCGTCTATCCTCTCCTCGGATTTTGGAAAACTTGCCGAGGAGGTGCAGGCTGTGGAACAAGCAGGGGCGGATTGGATTCATGTAGATGTTATGGATGGTCACTTCGTTCCCAACATCACCATAGGTCCGGATGTCGTTCGGGCAATTCGCAAAGCGACCAGGCTTCCACTGGACGTCCATCTCATGATCGAAAAACCCGAGCAGTACCTGCAAGCATTCGTGGATGCCGGCTCCGACTGGCTTGGCGTACATGTCGAAGCATGTGTGCATTTGCATCGCACTGTCCAAAACATCAAAGAGCTTGGCATCAGAGCGAGTGTGGCGCTCAATCCCGCCACTTCTCTGGCAGGCCTGGAATACGTGCTGCTTGATGTGGATATGGTGCTTCTAATGACGGTCAATCCGGGCTTCGGCGGTCAGAATTTCATCCCTTCGGTTCTTCCCAAAATCCGTGAATGCCGTCGGTTGATCGACCGAATGCAGGCGCCGGTCGTTCTGCAGGTTGATGGTGGAGTGCACCGCGGCACCATCGACGATCTGGTAGATGCCGGCGTGGATATATTTGTAGCGGGTTCGGCCGTTTTCGGAGACGGCAACTACCAGGCAAATGTCCAGGCGTTGAAGGAAAGAATGGCAAGTAGAAGAATTTGACGGCGATCGCTTGGTTTGAGGCTTTAGCTTTTCATGAGGCGTCGGCAAGAGAGCTAGGCCTTGATAAAAACTCCAAGAATACCGACCTTCCTTATTTCCATGGCATCCTTGAAATTGAGCTTTGCGCCATTGAGCGCTTCTTTGAGATGATGGCCGAAGAACCGGTCCTCCTCGGGATGCAGGAGGATGTGCTTGGTGATAAAGTTTTGATATAAAGAAGGATAAAGCTCCTCAAGATAATAAACGCCGCCCGTTTTCAAGACTCGCGCAATTTCGACCACCGTGCTTCGCCAGTCAGGGATATGATGCAGGACACCAAAGCCGAAGACGGCATCCAGCGACTCGCTTCGATACGGCAGGTGGAGTGCATCGCCGGCAAAAAAGGAGATCTTCCTTTTCTCGGTGGATGTAAGATAGCTGCCAGCCTTTTGAATCATGCAGATATCGAGATCCATGGCATGCAGGACAGCCGGCTGAAATTCGGCAAGGATCATGGCTGCACCGGCTCCCCTGCCGCAGCCTATCTCGAGCACCGTTCGGCCGGGATTGAGAGGCAGCATTCTTTTCAGCAGGCGAACCAGAATGCGCTGCTCCTGTACTCGAATCGGATTATTGACCACCCACCTTTCAGCCCAGTTCAACTTCATCGGAATGCTCTATTTTTTGGTCCCAATGTGAATGACTGCAATGCCGTTTGTGAGTCTTCGAAATTTCACTCTGCTGAAGCCGATCTCTTGGAGCTCCACAGCCAGTTGCTCGGGACTGGGAAACATGCGGATGGACTCAGGCAGATAACTGTATGCGGGAGCGCAGCCGGCGAGCAGGTTGCCCAGATTGGGCATGATGTAAAATGAGTAGAAATCATAAAGTGCACGGAACCAGGGAGTAACCGGTTGGGAAAATTCCAGACACATGATCTTCCCGCCGGGCTTGAGCACTCGATGCATCTCTTTGAAGCCCTGTTCGGGATTGGTCAAATTACGGATTCCAAAGCCAACCATAGCGGCATCGAAGGAGCAATCGGCGAAGGACAACTGCTCGGCGTCTCCCTGCACGTATCGAATGGTTTGTGCGTACGGCGAATGATCCACCTTCGGCCTTCCAGTTTCCATCATGGCCCAATTGATGTCGTAGAGTACAATTCGGCCGTCGGCTCCGATGTGTTCGGCGGCCATTAAAGAAAGGTCTGCCGTGCCGCCGCACACATCGATGACACGATCACCCGGTCTAAGCTCCATCATCCTCACAGCTATCTCTTTCCACAGATAGTGGACCCCAAAGCTCAGGAGGGTGTTCATGAAGTCGTATTTGCGAGCGACGGTGTTGAAATGGCGCCGAACCCACTGGACTTTTTCGTCCTTAGGGATCTGTAAGTAACCGAAATGGGTCAGGTGCTCATTGCCCCGGTCGTCCGGTTGCTTTGCTGACTGCATGTGTCACCGATTGTATCAATGGTTACGGCCAGGTTCTTGCTAAAATGCCATTTCGAACAAAGAGGCGAGGCGGCAGCTGTGTTCGAAATGGCATTTGTGATCGGACCTTGCACGGATATGTTTTTGGCATAAGCCGGGCTGGCGACTCGGCGACGCCAGGATCGCGGATGCTGAAGGGCTAAGCGCTCCCGGGTGGCGAACAAAGCTCAGGCAGGTTTTACTACCAGGCCGGTACGAATGCAGCGCGTGCAGACCTTTATGCGGCGCACCTGGCCCTCTATATTCCGATGACGTACCGTCTGCAGGTTAGGATACCACACGCGTTTGGTTTTGTTATTGGCGTGGCTGACGTTGTTGCCTTTGTGAGGCGTTTTTCCGCAAAGTTCACAGGTCCTCATGACAGGTTTCCTTTCATGTGCAATACGGATCAGATCTTGAGCTTGTGAAGTGCTCGGATTTACTCTTCGTTCAGCAAACCATTTTCTTTAACACAACCAGCACAGCGAGGCAATCACTTTCCTGAGCGCTGCAGCAATTCTCATTTTGACTGCTGATCCTTTTCCGTAGGGTGGGGGGAGGCGCGTCTTTTTGCGCCGCAACCCACCAAAAGCTTCGTTTGCGGTGGATTACGCTTTTGCTTCACCCACCCTACGTCAAGTGCGAGCTCCAAGATGAGAATTGCTATGAGTGCTGAGAGTTTTTAAAGTTTGTTTTTTTCTTATTAGCTGTCTCCAGTATTAAGAGACAAGCCCCATCTTTTTTGCTTCCCGCAGCAGGTCTTCGCGAAATTTTGGATGTGCCAGCTCAATTATGGCAAGAGCCCGCTCGCGAATGGACTTACCCTTCAAATTGCACATCCCGTATTCGGTTACCAGCCACATGGTTTCCATGCGCGTTTCCGACAGTAGTCCTTCGATCCGTGGAACTATTTTTGAGATGTTCTCCTGCTTGGCTGTTGAATAGAAAGCGAGAAAGGATTGGCCGCCTTTGGAGCGAAATGCACCACTCACGAAATCCCTCTGTCCTCCTACTCCGCTGAGCTCATGTCCCTCTGCATACTCGGAATTCACCTGGCCGAAGAGGTCCACCTCCACGACTGAATTTATCGAAACGACATTATCATTCATCGCAATAACGGCAGGGTCATTGATGTGGCTGGCCGGGTAACTCTCAACCGCAGGGTTGTCGTTTATGAAATCATACAGGCGGCGATCTCCGCAACACAGGGTGAAGACCGTCTTGTTTCGATGGATGTTCTTGCGGCTATTGGTGATGGCCCCCGCCTCATAGAGGTCGACAACCCCGCTGGTCAGCATCTCGGTATGAATCCCGAGCTCTTTGTGATTTGTCAAGAATCGAGTCATCGCGTTTGGGATTCCGCCGATGCCCAACTGCAGCGTGGCGCCGTCAGGCACTCGTTCAACGATAGATCGGCCGATGATTTCGTCAAGCTTGCCGGCAGGGCGGTCTATGAGCTCCACCAACGGAGCATGGTGCTCCACGATGGCATCGACTTCGGAAACATGAATGAGGCTGTCACCGAAAACGCGCGGCATATTTTCATTAACTTCGAGCAGCAGCAGTTCGCAATCGCGGGCGACAGAAGATGCGTAGTCATTGCTCGTGCCCAGGCGGAAATAGCCATGGCGATCCATGGGTGAAACGGTGATCATGAATGCGTCCATATGCACAAATTCGGTAAAGATGCGAGGGAGCTGCCATAGATAACTGGGGGTGAATTCGACTACCATGCGAGGCTCCGCCGCTTTCATGAGAGCACGATCCAGAGCGGTGATGAAGTTCGGCCGTGGGTGCAGTCTATCCATCAAATCTAGCTGCAGAAGGGGGGCTGCCGGGGCCAGGGCCAGCTGATAGTAAAGATTCAAATCTTCAATTTCCTGGGCCCGGGCGCGTTCGGCCAATGCACGGCAAAGTTCAGGTGGGGCCCCCGCACCCAAGCCGAAGGAGAGATTTCCTCTCTTGGGGATCAGGCTGACGGCATTTTCGGGTGTGGTGAGCTTTCTGCGGTATTCGGCTGCATAATCCAACGGCATGGCTCTCTCCCTGATTTGCTTTTAGCATTTTCAAGACCAGCCTGTCAGGCGATGTTTTTGCCGAGCTCTTCCTCTCGACCCATCCTCTCATATTTTCTTGATGACAGGTAGGAATCTGTGCAGGCTTGATAAGTGATCGGCCACCTGCGGCAGAACTCGCGCAAGCAGGCGGCCATGCGCAGGCGATTCACCCATGAGGTGAGTCGCCTGCCTATTGCTTTCGTTTGTAGGTCATCTCCATCATCTTTGCTTCCTTGCCGCTCTTGTCGATGCTATACATCTCAAAAGTTAAAGTATTGTCATCCACAATCCTGCTCACGGATCGATACTTCGTGGGGCCCATAATCGGATCGTCATAGCTGCTTTCCTGAATTATGATCTTGTCGTTTTCACCGGCGCTTCCCTCGAAAAAGTAGATGCCGGTGCTCATGGAGTCTATCCAGGTCGAGACAAATTTCTTGGTATGGTTGTCGTAACCGACGATACCCATGCCGGTGAACGGGCTCCCCATCATATCTCCGGTGAACTCTTGTTGCAGATAGCGGCCGCCAAAAATCATCTTCTGTTCGGAAGTGCCCGTGGATTCCATGGGAGGCTTACCAGGCTCCATCCAGCTTTTGCACTCGACGTTCCAGCTTCCCGCCATTTTTCCCAGCGACTTATGAGGCGCGCCGGGAGTTGCCAGCTTCTGGTACACTTCCATCATCGCCTGCATGTCCATCTTGCCTTCTTGTTTTTCCTCTTTAGCCATCTCCAAGCTCCTTATTGATGGCTTCACCCATAGCCGCAACCTGATGGCGAAGGTGAAGCGGTTACCCAAACATTGCGGTTGATGTATCTCGCCGCAAGGACTTCGCCGGCCGGGCACATCAAAAGCGCCCGACGAGCGATCTTTCTTGGCTCTGAGCATCAAGCCGTGATCGCTGTTTTCGACGTTCCTTTCATTTTTTCGGTACACCCAGGGACTGTAAGGTTTCACGCATGTCCTTGATATGAAACTGAACGTGAGATTCCTCCGAGCCACCGAGCAACCCGATCCATTTCTCCAGTGTCGGGTATTCTCCAAACGGCGTGCCTTTAAGCAGCGGGATATGCGCTTTCCGATCCAGCTGCTCCCCGGAAAGGTCGCTCGCGAATTTCGACATGCGGCCGTACTCCTGTTCTACCTCCGCGAGCAGTTGGGCGAAGGTCATACGGACCCGCTCCCCGGTATAAAAAGGATTTTCGGGTTCGATGTCGATTCTGGGGTTCTCCTGATTTAGAAAGGCCTGAAGGGTCGGCAGCATGCCGGATCCTTCCGGGCCCAAAAGATGCGAAAGGATCTCTTTGGGAGACCATCGCCCCTCGGGCGCACTGGAAGCGATGTGCTCGTCGACCCCCGCGCATGCTTTCTTCAAATCTTCAATCGACTGGTCGATGCTTTGAGCCAATTGCGGCCCTGTTGAAGTTGCCATGTCAGCTCCCTCTTTTTGATTTCTATTCATGTTCGTTCATCCATTAGTAGGTAATCATTTCCTTCATTTTTTACAAAGTGGGAAGTTGGAAAGAGAATTGCTGTGCCTGTACAGGAACGGACTTGCTGCGGAAAGGGATACGCATTTTTGCTCGGCTGAACTATGGACTTTTTCCTTCGCTGCGTGTCATAAATGCTCTGTCTAGATTTGCAGGAGCGCTCCGCTCCGTGTGTCTTTTCATAGCCGGCCACGATCGGACGCTCACGGTCGACGATCGTACTGACGGATACAGTGCCGTTTCGGATTTGGCCTCAGGAGCGAATTCGTTATGATTGCTGCACAAGATCAGAATCGAAACTGAACGGTCGTCTTTGGCCGGCTTGTAGGAGCCTGGGATTGGACGGTTGGCCGAGGCAAGGTGCTTCAAACATCTCGAATTGAATAACATCTCGATTTGTATCACGGAGGAATATTCACTTTAATGATGATATTACTGGCAATTACTGGCATGGGTTTTGCCTCCCGTTTGTGTGTTGAGTGACTTCATTACGAACTAGTGCTTACTTGCAAAAGTAATTGTTATAAAGTACAACTCTGGGCGAGGAGGAAAAACCTATGCCCAGAAGAGCCCCAATTCCAAAATGTTCTGAGAAGGACAGAAAGTCATTGGAA
>Ga0068714_10003159_pt1 | contig 19903 bp, 23 predicted proteins | sample MTBNYHSulfiMetaG_FD_62988 | JGI IMG/M metagenome (GOLD analysis project Ga0068714, IMG submission 62988) | Enrichment culture microbial communities from rom New York Harbor, USA that are MTBE-degrading - MTBE-NYH (New York Harbor Sulfidogenic)... | ecosystem: Environmental > Aquatic > Marine >... | reverse complement strand
CCGGCGAAGAAGGCTCCGGCGAAGAAGGCTCCGGCGAAGAAGGCTCCGGCCAAAAAAGCTCCGGCAAAGAAAAAAACTGCAGTTAAGCGTAAATCTGTAAAAAAGCGCTAATTGGCGGATCTTCAAATAAAAAAGCGGTGACAGGATTTATACCTGTCACCGCTTTTTTGTTTTCGGCCTGGTTCGCCCCTATACAGGACCACCTCCTGTGCTATCCCTTTGCCTAATGGGATGCGTTTGATTCTGACGGAGGTGGCCCATGCTGACGAAACATTCCGGAGCCAAAGGGAGTGGCCTGATCCCCGCGCTGCTGTTGCTGCTTGCGATGCTCCTGGTACTGGCCGATCCCGCCCCGGCGGCGGAGCTTCTGAGCCAGCTAAAGTGACTGCAGATACGAGGGACGAGGGGGTAAGAGGCGAGGGAAGGAGTGCGCTGCGCGCACGGTTTATCGATAAATCACAAGCGCAGCGAGTTCCTCCCCTCGAATCTCGTCTCTTTTCCCTCGTATTTGCCGTTCTCATGCCGTGATGATGCGCGGCCAGCGCTCATGTACCGCCTCCGGCATCTGTGGCGTGATAGTCACCACATAGACTCGCTGCTCTGCGCCGTTGCGTGCCACCAGGCCCTGTACCCACTGTCCGCTGTTTAGCGTGAACCAGTGGCTCTCCCCCTCGATATCCCTCTCCATGAAGGCGCGGATCGACAGCCGGACCGGTTGCGGCTGCCAGTGAGCCCACCGGCCGGCCCTGATCGACTGTTCGATATCGACAATTTCAAGGAGGTCAACGATTAGACGGTCACGAGAAGGGTGACCGGCGGTTGCGCCACGTGGTCAGGATGGCGCAGGGCAGCCTGCGCAAGAGCGACATCTTCGCCCGCTGGGGTGGAGATGAATTCATGATCCTCTCGCCGCACACCGGCATGCAGGAGGCCGAACGACTGGCGGAGCGCCTTCGCACCAGAGTGGAGCATGAGAGTTTCCAGGGGCGGACCGTTACCATCAGTCTTGGACTGACCGAGTACCTTCCCGGCGAGAGCTCCCGGGCCTTGCTCAAGCGTGTCGACAAGGCGCTGTACGAGGCCAAACAGGCGGGTCGCAACTGTGTGGTGAGCAAGCCTCGCCTGCAGGGCGACGGCACCTGAGCGGTCGGACGCGGATTTCTGCTACCATGACGGCGTGGACTGGCAGCGCGCCGACCAATTTCCGCAATTCGATACCAGGCCGAATACGAAACAATGACACAACCTCTTCAGCAAACCCTCCTGTGCCATGCCGCAACCGCCCAGCTGGTGATCGTCGATATCCAGACCCGGCTGGCCGCAGCCATGGCGGAAGAGGCTCGCTCACGGGTGGTCCGCAACGCCGCGATCCTGGCCCAGGCCGCCGGCCTGTTGCAGCTCCCGCTGCTCATCAGCGAGCAGTACCCGAAGGGGCTGGGCCCGACCGAGGAGGCGGTTGCCCGGCACTTCCCGGAAAACCGGACGGTAATCGAGAAGAGCTGCTTTGCCTGCACCGATAATCAGCGCTTCCGCGACGCGCTGCAGGCCAACGACCGGCCGCAGGTGGTGCTTGCCGGGATGGAGGCTCACGTCTGCGTGCTGCAGAGCGCGATGGGATTGCGCAGTCGCGGCTACGCGGTTTTTGTGGTCGAGGATGCCGTCTGCTCGCGCAAAGAAATCAATCACCGCAACGCCATGGAGCGGCTGCGGGCGGCAGGTGTGGTCATCACCAATACCGAATCGGTACTGTTCGAGTGGTTGCGCGACGCATCGCACGAACATTTCCGGCAAATCAGTTCCCTGATCAAATAGCACGTTGCATTTGGCCGCAGGCCATTGCGACCCATGTCGGTTCATGCAGCAAACGGGGGGAGTGGCGATGAAGAAACTGAAGCACGAAGCGGAGCTGGTGAAGGAGGCGATCCTTGCCGGGGTGAAGTATGGCGAGGAGCGTGGCGCGGTCGTGTTCGAACCGACCGATTCGGCCAGTGAGAAGATCCTCTATATCTACCGGCTGCTGGTTCACGACAAAAAGATACAGCCGCTGCCGGAGGAGCAGGTCTCGCAACAGAGCATGCGTCACAAGCTGGCGCTGTGGTACTCAAGGCAGTTGCCCAAGGATCATCCCTGGCTGAAGTAACTGTGTGGTCTCTCCAGGCGCTACGGGACCCGGGAGTGTGACCTGGAGATCCCAGCTGGCCGGATGATTCACGTTCACAATCCTGCGGCAAAAGGAGTTTGCTTCGCGATGAAATCCTTTCAATTTTTCCCCCTGGCAAAAGTGTTGTGCCTGTTCGGGCTGCTGTCGGTCCCCGGTTTTGTCCTGGCCGAGGCGCCACAACTGATGCTCGCGACTGTTTGGGATAAGGGCGATGATCCGACAGGCTGGTGGATCAGCGAGAAGTACGACGGTGTTCGCGGCTTTTGGGACGGCATGCGGATGCTGAGCCGCGGTGGCGAGTCCATCGCCCTGCCGGAGGCCTTGCGTACCGCGCTGCCGCCCTTTGCCGTCGACGGCGAGTTGTGGGCCGGACGCGGACGCTTCGCCGACACGCTGTCGACGGTGCGCGACAGCGAGCCCGGCACCGGCTGGGACGATGTCCGCTATCTGATCTTCGATGCACCGGGACAGGACGGGCCGTTCGAGGCGCGTATGGCCGTGGTGGAGAGGTGGCTGGCGCAAAAGCCGCCGTCACCGATAGCGCTCGCTGAGCAGATCCGTTGTTCCGGACGAGGGCACCTGGAACGTGTACTGGACACCATCGAGGCGAAAGGGGGCGAGGGGGTGATGTTGCGCGCCGCCGTCTCCCCCTACCAGCCGGGACGCAGCGAGCACCTGCGCAAGTACAAGCGCTTCGACGATGCCGAGGCGACGGTGGTGGGCTACAGCCCGGGCAAAGGCAAGTATGCGGGAATGGTCGGTTCACTGCAGGTCGAGCTGGCCGACGGTACCCGCTTTGCCGTCGGCTCGGGACTGAGCGATGAGGAGCGGCGCGAGCCGCCCCCTATCGGCAGCACCATTACCTTCAAGCACCACGGCTGGACCCGCCGCGGCAAGCCGCGCTTTGCGGTCTTCTGGCGGGTGCGTGAGCCTTAGGAGCGGTGAGTGAGGGAGGGGCTGTGAGAAGTGTACAGCGCAACCGTCGTAACCAGACTCTCGCTTCAGGCAGGTGTAAAGTCTATTCCCATCTCTCCAGCCACTGCATGCAAGCGCTTGTCCCGCGACCACAATCGCGCCCCACCATCGAGCGCAACGGCTGCCAGCAGGTGGGCGTCCACATAGCCGATACCCCTGCCCATCAGCCCATGACTGGCCGACAGCGTCTCGGCAAGGGGAAAAAGGAGGGAGAGCTGCAGTTCGACGCCGACACCCTCAGCGCCCTGCTGGCGGCCGATTGAGCGCGTTTGCACTACCGGATGCTGGCTTGAAGAGAGGGCGGAGGGATGCAGCGGCGGTCCAACGGCGTTATGCTGGACCCTCATTCAACCGAAGAGAGAGACCCATGCCCGCGCTGCTCGACAGACTCTACCCGTGGATCGCCCGAGGAGGCCTGGCCGGCGTTGCCGTGCTCCTGTTGCTGATGCTGGTCGTCACCTTCGTGGTCAGCAACGAGCCCGAGCCCTTCGCCGTGCAGGCCGAGCTGCGGGGGGAGGAGGCGATCGTCGGTAGCGCCAGCGTCAACGCCGCGATGGCCATCGGCGAGACGCTGCTGGGCAAGACCGGCGGCTATATCTCCAACGATCTCCTGCCGCCCTTCCTGTTGCTCGACGACATGCCCAACTGGGAGTTCGGCGCCCTGGTGGCGCTGCGCGACATCTCGGCGGTGATGCGCAACCACTACGCCCGCTCCCAGTCGCAGTCGGTGGAGGATGCCGACCTTGCCCGCGCCGAGCCGCAGTTCAATTTCCAGAACGACTCCTGGATGCTGCCGGCCACCGAATCGGAGTACCGCGACGGCCTGGCCTATCTGCAGGCCTACCGGCTCCGGCTGCTCGACGATAACGACGCCAACGCCCAGTTCTTTGCCCGTGCCGACAATCTCGCCGCCTGGCTGCAGGTGGTGGAGAAGCGCCTCGGCAGCCTCTCCCAGCGCCTTTCGGCCAGCGTCGGCCAGGAGCGGGGCAATACCAATCTGGCCAACGATCCGGCGGCACGCCAGAGCACGCCGGCACCGAGCGTGATCTACGACCGGACGCCGTGGCTGGAAGTGGATGATGTCTTCTACGAGGCGCGTGGCCATGTCTGGGCCCTGCTGCACCTGTTCCGCGCCGTCGAGCTCGACTTCAACTCGATCCTGGAGAAGAAGAACGCCGTCACCTCGCTGCAGCAGATCATCCGCGAACTGGAGGAGGCGCAGCGGCCGGTCTCCAGCCCGATGGTGCTCAACGGCAGCGGTTTCGGCTGGGTAGCCAACTATTCGCTGACCATGGCCAACTACATCTCGCGCGCCAATGCCGCGGTGATCGACCTGCGCTCGCTGATGGAGCGGGGCTAGGGAGATCGGGGAGCCGGCCAGTTCAGCGCTGTCTCGAGCATGCCCGGATCGCGCATCACATCGGCCAGGGTGTAGCGGTTGAGGACATCGATGAAGGCCTGGCGCGCCTCATCGAGGATCGGTTTGAGACGGCACTCCACGCGGATGGGGCAGACCGGCTTGTGGCAGTCGATCAGCTCCAGGGTGTTCTCCATGTCCCACACCACCTCACCGAGGCGGATCGCCGTCATCTCCCGCCCCAGCCTCAGCCCGCCGCCCTTACCGCGTACCGTTTTGGCATAGCCCAGCTTGCCCAGGCGCTGCACGATCTTGATGAGGTGGTTGCGGGGGATGCCGAAGTGTCGCTCGATGTCAGCCATCGTCACCAGCTCCTGCTCTTTTTGCAGGGACAGGAAGATCAGGACACGCAGGGCGTAATCGGTGTGACGAGTCAATTGCATGGGAGCCAGTCCAGTGTTGCAGCAGGAAGTGTCGATGCGGACCGCCGGCCCTGTCAGGGGCAGGGCAGGGGAGTGCCAAAGGGTACCATGTCGCGCGCCGGGACTCACCCTGGGAAGCGACGGCGTCGGGACGCGCGGAAGAACTCTTGGTTGAGGCAAGGGCGCGCGTCGTACTTCCTGAGCCGGGTTGCGACGCGCACTCCACTCGCTACACCTTGCCCGAGCGCTTGAGCTCCTCGTACCACAGCGGGTTGTGGTGCTTGATGAACGCCACCGAGGCGTAGCCGGACTTCATGCTCTCCAGTGATTCGCGCTCCTCGACCACGGCGAAGTAGATGTGGGCGACCAGGCCGATCAGTACCAGGAATACCGCGGCGGCGTGCAGCAGCAGGGCCCAGCGGAACAGGGCGCCGAACGAGGCGTCGGCGGCGAAGTCGAACAGGCCGGGGCCGAGGAAGAGGTAACCGCCGCTCACCGCGATCACCAGCGAGGCGAGAATGATCAGGGTGCCGAGCAGCCGCTGGGCGCCGTTGTAGCGCCCCTGCGGCGGCACCGGCCTGTCCTTCATCAGGCCGAACAGGTGCGCCAGGGTAAGCGTCATCGCCCAGGCGTCGCGCATGGCGGCCGCCGGGGTGAGCACCAGCACCGAACGCAGGAACGGCAGCACCACCGTGCGCCAGCGCAGCAGCGCGAACAGCGCGATGCCCACGGCCCAGAGAGTGCCGATCAGCGCATGGAACAGCACCAGGTTGGCGTTGCCGCCGAACAGCCCCTGCAGCAGGGTCGGCCAGAAGGCGGGAGCCAGGCGCAGGCTGTCGCCGGAGATGATGCCGAGCCCGCTGGCGACCAGCACCAGCCAGCAGGTGGCGTTGAACCAGTGCAGGCGGATGGTCCAGCGGTCGCGGACCCGTATCATGCGCGCGTTGGACTCACTCATGGGAATGCTCCTTGCCGCTGCCGAGGGCGTTGCGGCGGTCGATGACCTTCTTCACCCCGGCGGCGAAGAACGCCGCCACCATGCCGCCGATGCCGACCTTTGCCAGCGGGTTGACCACCTCGCCGAGCAGCTTGCCCTGGAGCTGCTGCGCGATCGGTTTGGGCAGCACCACTGCGGGCAGTTCACGCCCCCCGGTGTGGTAGTAGTGGGAGGTGCCGCCGGGCACCTCGTCGGTGGTGAGCTGCAGCCACGCCTTCTCCTGCAGCAGCCGGCTTACCTCGGATTCGGGGTCGTTGGCGTCACCGAAGCGCAGGGCGCCGCCGACGCAGGTCTGCACGCAGGCGGGGGCGAGCCCCTCGTCGATGCGCGGCTGGCAGAAGGTGCACTTGCTGACGGTGCCGGTCTCGGGGTTGAGCCAGCGCGCCTCGTAAGGGCAGACCGGCACGCACAGCTCGCAGCCCGAGCAGAGCGCGTCGTCCACCAGCACGATGCCGTCCTCGCGTTTCCACGCCGCGCCGGAGGGACAGGCCTCGACGCAGGGTGCGTCGTCGCAGTGCTGGCAGCGCCCGGGGAAGAGATCGACCCGCGGCATGCCGTCGTCGCTCACGCTCTCGACCTCGCGCACCCAGTCGCGGGAGAAGCCGAGCGGCGTCTCCCACTCGGCGCGGCAGGCGACCACGCAGGCCTTGCAGTTGATGCAGCGGGTAATGTCCGCCAGCATCACGTAACGTTTCGTCATTGGTTTTGCTCCTGACTAAAAGCTTTCACCGCAAAGGCGCAAAGACGCAAAGCTATCCAAAATGTCGGACTGAGGTGTTCCGGTTCCGACTCGGAATGGGGTCACGTCGCTGTACGACATGACCTGCGCCATCGTGATCCGTTTCAGTCCTTTGCGCCCTTTGCGCCTTTGCGGTGCAATCAAAATCAAATCTTTTCCACCCGCACCAGCGCGCGTCCCATGGCGGCCGAGCCGATGCGGCGGTCCTGGTCGCTGGAGGCGAGGTTGGAGTCGGCGGCGCCGCGGTTGTGGGCGGTGCTCATGCGCGGGTCGAAGTGGCCGAAGCCGTGGGCCATGAACACCGTGTCCTTGCGGATGCGCGGGGTGACCTTGGCCGCCAGCTCGCCGCTGCGCCCTTTGCGGTCGCTGACCCGCACCCGCTCGCCATCGGCGATGCCGCGCTCGGCGGCCGCCTCCGGGTGGATCCAGAGGGCGTTTTCGGCCATCAGATCGGCAAGCCACGGGTTGTTCTGGGTGCGCGCATGGGTATGCACGCCGACCCGGCCGAAGGTGAGGTGGAACTCGCCCGCCGCGGGGCGCACCTGCGGCTCGTAATCGAGCGCATCGTCCATGCCGAGCGCCTTGAGCTGGTTCGGCACCAGCTCGACCTTGCCGCTGGGGGTGGGGAACACCGAGCGGCCGCCATGCTCACGCGGGAAATTTTTCGCCGGGTCCGCCGCCACCTTGATCACCCCCTTGCGCTCCAGCTCCTGCCGCGAGAGGCCGACCTTCTGCAGCCGCTCGTCGATCAGCTCGGCGATGGAGTCGTGGGGGAAGTAGTGCCCCAGCCCCATGCGCTCGGCCACGCCCTTGCAGATCGACCAGGCGTCGCGGGTGTCGTGCAGCGGCGCCATCGCCGGGGCGCGGATGGCGACATAGCCCTCGCGCGCGCCGCCAGTCTGCAGGTCGTCGTAGCGCTCCAGGTAGCTCGCCTCCGGCAGCAGGATGTCGGCGAACAGGTTCATCTCGTTCGGCATCACGTCCGCCGCGACGAAGAAGTCGAGCTGGTCGATCGCCTGGCGCACGCTCTGCCAGTCGGTGCTGTTCATGAAGCCGTTGCCGCCGGCGGTGAGCAGCGCCTTGATCGGGTAGGGCTCCTGCTTCGCCATCGCTTTCCACATCTCGTTGGTGAGGCCGAGGGCGGCGTTGGCGATGGGCCAGCGTCCGTTGGGACCGGCGCCGTCGGCCCGCACCGCCTGGCCGTGCGCATCGAGCAGGTGCGCCGGCAGCTGCGCCTGCGGATGTTCGAAGGGCGGCAGGTCCGGCTCCGGGAGCTTGAAGCCCTGCGGGGTGAAGACCCCGCCGGTGCGGTCCCACACGCCGAACAGGGAGTTGAGGATGGAGACCGCCACCCCGGTGCCCAGGTCGTTGGTGGTGCGGGTCAGGCGGCGCGGCGCATAGACCAGCACCGCCGGTGCCGCCGCCGCCATCTCGCGGGCGATGCGGCGGATGGTCGCGGCCGGGATCTCGGTCTCCGCCGCGGCCCACTCCGGGGTGTAGCGGGCGACCCGCTGCTGCAGTTCGGCCAGCCCGAGGGTGTACTCGGCGACGAATTCGCGGTCGTAGAGCTGCTCCTCGAGCACCACGTGGATCAGCGCCAGCAGCAGCGCATGGTCGGTGAGCGGGCGGATCGGCAGCCACTCGTCGGCCTTGGCGGCGGTGATGGTGTAGCGCGGGTCGGCATAGACCACTTTGGCGCCGCGGCTCACCCCCTCGACCCAGGCACGGGTCTCGCCGTTGTGCAGCGACTCGGTGACGTTGCGCCCGAGCATCAGGAAGTAGCGGCAATTCTCCAGGTCGAGGGTCTCGTTGCCGGTGAGGTTCTTGCCGACCACCATCATGTTGGCGACGCCGCGCGGACCGCAGCAGAGGCCGAACACCGGGCTGGTGGTGTTGGGGGTGCCGAAGGCGTGGGCCAGGCGGTGGTAGGGCTTCTCCCAGGAGCCGTGGCCGATCATCGCCAGGGCGTGGGCGCCGTACTTCGCCTTGATGCCGTTGAGCCCCTTGGCGACCCTCTGCAGCGCCTCGTCCCAGCCGATGCGCGCCCATTTGCCTTCGCCGCGTTCGCCGACGCGCAGCATCGGGTACTTCAGCCGGTCCGGGTCGTAGGCGACCATCAGGCCGGCGTTGCCCTTGGCGCAGACCACGCCGTAGTTGTTGGGGTGCTCCGGGTTGCCGTCGATCTTCACCGCGCGTCCGTCGCGCACGCGGATCTTCAGACCGCAGCGCCAGTAGCACATGTCGCAAAAGCCATACACCTCCTCGCTCGGTTTCAGCGCCTCCGCGCTGTGGGGCGCGTCGATGCGCGCCAGGGCGCTACCGGGGAAGCCGGCGATGGAGAGGGCGGCGGCGCCGCCGAGGAAGGCGCGGCGTGCCGGATCGAAGGGTTGCACTTTGCTCATAGGGTCGCCTCACGGCTGGGGTTTTCGGTAATGGGAAGCGGGGCGCGGCCCTCGCCCAGCAGGGCCAGGTCCTCGGCGATGAGCCGGTCCAGCAGCTCGGCGGCGAGCAGGTAGCGGCGCGACGGCCGTGCTGCGCGCAGCGCCGCGGTGAAACGGGGTGTCCAGCGGGCGAGGTGCTCGCCGAGCAGGCGGCGCTGGCTGTCGCGGCCGCTGTGCAGGCTCTCCTGCGCCACCAGGATGGCCATGAACTCCAGTTCGGAGACGATGTGATCGGGCAGCAGGCCGCTGCCCTCCACGCCGAGGCCATGGAGTGCCATCAGCTCGCGCACCGCCACGGTGGTGCGGCCCATCAGCTGCCGCTCCGGCTCCAGCCAGTAGGAGCCGAACGGCTGGGCCGCGACCCGGGGAATGGCGAGCACGAACAGGCGGTTGTACTCGGCCGCCTGCTGCGCATCGTCGGGGTGCGGGCAATCGGCCAGCTGCCGCAGCAGCGGCTGCCAGTGGCGGTGGTCAGGGGATGGGTGTTGCAGCAGTGCGGCTAACAGGGCCTGCAGGCGATCGGTCGACTCACCAGCGGGCTGTTCGAACAGCCCCGCGGCAGTGAGGTAAAGCAGGGCGCGCATGGTTCCCGTATCTCCAACTGTTTCGGTATAGCGGAAAAAGGATACGGGAGGGGGTGGCGGGCGGCATTACGAATTGTCAATCGGCGGCAATTTTCTCCAGCGCGGCCCGCTCGACCCGAAAGCCGCCGCTGCCCTCGACGACCAGCCCTTCGCGCTTGAACCCGGCCATGGCGCGGCTGGCCGATTCGGTAGTGATCCCCAGCATGGCGCCCATGTCCCGGCGCCCGAACAGGGTGCAGCGTCCCTCGCCCCGCTCGTCCACCAGCCGCAGCAGCAGCCGGGCGACGCGCTGCCGCGCCGCGCCGGTCGACAGTTCAGTCAGCCAGGCGTCGGCTTCGGCCAGGGCGCGCTGCCAGCGGCGCATCAGCTCGCGGTGCAGTGCCGGATCGTTCTCCTGCAGCCGCCGCAATACGCCGATCGGAATGCGGCAGACGCTCGCCTCCTGCAGCACCACCGCGTCGTGCTGATAGGGCTGGTCTATCAGCGCCTCCAGGCCCACCACATCGGTGGCGCTGACCAGGCGCACGATGCGCTGGGTGCCGTCGGGCAGGTACTGCACCAGTTTGATCAGGCCGCTGCGCAGGGTGAATACCGCCTCGCCGCGCCCGCCCACCCGGTAGAGCAGGGAGCCGGCCTCCCGGGTGCACTCGTCGATCGCCTTCTCGATGGGTTCCAGGTGGCGGGCATCAATACCGGCGAACAGCACCGAGTCGCGCAGCGTGCAGCGGTTGCATTGCGGGTTGCTGCACCAGGCGGTGGAGGAGGGTTGGCTCACGCAGACCTCGTTTTGAGTGAATGAACGTCTTATTCGCAGTATAACGCAGAGAACCGGCGGGAGAGAGCGGGCGGGATCACCGCAAGGATAGAAGGGGAATGGTGACGAGGGTCAACGTGCCGGAGCGATTTTCCGGTATCCTTGTAACCGGGTCAGGAGGACGCATATCGAGAAGAACCCCTGACGACTTCATAACCAGAACAGGCAAGACGCTCCGATGTCAGACAACCAGCAAAGAACGCGCGTTATGGTCGTGGACGACTCCCGCACGGTGCGCGCCGCACTCAACAAGATCCTGCGAAACGATTTCGAGGTCATCCAGGCGGCGGATGGCGAAGAGTGCTGGGAGATGCTCGTCGAGAATCCCGGCGTCAGCATGCTGATCAGCGACATCATGATGCCGAGGCTGGACGGTTATGGCCTGATCTGCCGGATCAGGGCCTCGGAGAGTGCGGCCATCAGGGAGCTGCCCATCGTGGTCATCACCAGCTCCGAGGATGAGATCACCCGCGAAAGGGCCCACGCCTGCGGCGCCAATGACTTCATCGTCAAGCCGGTGGAGTCCTCGGATCTGCTGGAGCGGGTCAACTTCCATACCGAGGCAAAACTGGACGGCAGCTATAGCCCCCCGCAGAAGCTGCCGCAGTTCGAGGAGGTCGTGACCACGGTCATCGAGACACCGGACGTCAATACCGCGCTGGAGATCATCCGTGGCGCCAAGGGCGGGACGGTAGACCCCTATGCCATCGATCTCTGCATCGAGGTCCTGCCGCTGCTCGAATACTGCGATACGACCTTCGGCCTCGACCTGTTCGACGAGATAGAGACGATCAAACGGAAGCTGCAGAATTTCTGACGCCAAGCCGGGGAGTCATGCACTGTACGCCCCCGAAAACCCGGGGTATTCCGGCCGGATGCTGTTATCATAGCGCCCACCGCCGTCCACCACGGCCCCCCTGCTACATCGAAGAGCCCCCCATGAACACCAGTTTCTCCCGCCTGAACCTTGCCCCTGCCGTGCTGGCCAACCTGGAATCGCTCGGCTATCTGCAGATGACGCCGATCCAGGCCGAGAGCCTGCCCCATGTGATTGCCGGCAGCGATCTCATCGCCCGTGCCAAGACCGGCAGCGGCAAGACGGTGGCCTTTGGCCTCGGGCTGCTCAACCTGCTCGAGCAGCAAACCTTCATGGTGCAGGCGCTGGTGCTCTGCCCGACGCGAGAGCTGGCCGATCAGGTGGCAAAGGAGCTGCGCCGCCTCGCCCGCACCAGTGCCAACACCAAGATCGTCACCCTCTGCGGCGGCGCCCCCTTCGGCCCGCAGGTCGGCTCGCTGGAGCAGGGGGCGCACATCGTGGTCGGCACACCGGGGCGGATCCTCAAGCACCTGCAAAAGCGTACCCTCTACCTCGGCAAGCTGCGCGCGGTGGTGCTCGATGAGGCCGACCGCATGCTCGACATGGGTTTCCATGACGATATCGCCGCGATCCTCTCCACCACGCCGCCGCAGCGCCAGACCCTGCTCTTCTCCGCCACCTACCCGGAGACCATCCGCGAGCTCAGCGCCGCCTTCCAGCGCGAGCCGGTGGAGGTCACCGTCGAGTCGCAGCACAGTGATATCAAGATCAAACAGCGTTTCTACGAGGTGGAGAAGGGCAAGCGCACCAAAACCCTGGCGGCGCTACTGGCGCAGTACAAGCCGGCCTCCACGGTGGTCTTCTGCCACACCCGGCAGCAGTGCCAGGAGGTGACCGAGGAGCTGCAGCAGCGTGGCATCCAGGCGCTGGCGCTGCACGGCGATCTGGAACAGAAGGAGCGCGACCTGGTGCTGGTGCGCTTCGCCAACCGCAGCGTGCCGGTACTGGTGGCCACCGATGTGGCGGCCCGCGGTCTCGACATCAAGGAGCTGGAGGCGGTGATCAACTACGAACTGCCGCGCGACCCGGAGATCTATGTGCACCGCATCGGCCGTACCGGCCGGGCAGGCAACAAGGGTATCGCACTGAGCCTGTTCCTTCCCGCAGAGGCGAACCGTGTGACCGCCATAGAGACCTACCAGGATTCCAAAGTGCAGTTGGAAGAGCTGCGCAGCCTCGAGCTGCCCGAGGAGTTCAGCCTGGTACCGCCGATGATCACGCTCTGCATCGACGGCGGGCGCAAGGAGAAGGTGCGCCCCGGGGATATCCTGGGTGCCCTCACCGCCGATGTCGCCATCCCTGCGGCCAAGGTGGGAAAGATCGACATCTTCGAGCATGTCGCCTACGTCGCCATCGACCGCACCGTGCGCAAGAAGGCGCTGCGGGTGCTGGCGGAGGGCAAGATCAAGGGACGCCGCTTCAAGGTGAAAGCGATCCAGTAGCGTTGCGGCGCCACGGCGATTGAAAACCGCTTTGTAACCGGAGTAAGCTCTGAGTCAACGGATTCGACTCGTACAGGGAGGGGACGCAGTGGCGGACAGGGATTATTCGGTTTATCTCGATATCGCGCCGGTGGGGCGGTTGATGGTGCGGTGTGCCACCTCCGCTGACAGCAGGCTCTATCCCCCGTGTTGCACTCTTCCCGCAGGCGCACCCTCTCCCGGTATGGAAACGCATGGCCCTCAACAGGGAAGCCATCATTCAACCTGCTGCATGCACCGTGTGAACCGCTTGTCCCGAAAACCGGAGACGCCCCTTCCATGGACAGAACGACTAAAAGGAGAACAGAGATGACTAACCCGGATCGAATGTCGCAGCTGCTGATGTTGCTGTTGTTGCTCAGTGCCGTCACGCCGGTGGTCGCGGGTGTCTACAAGTGGGTCGATGAGAACGGCCAGGTACATTATGGCGAGCGCCCGCCGATGGCGGGTGAGGCGGAGAGGATGACCCTGGAGCCGGCGCCACTGCCCGCCCCCCGGGCAACCGAGCGGGCCGAGCGCATCCAGCTCGATAATGAGAAATGGGGGGAGGAAAAGGCGCGGCGCGCGGAGGAGCAGGCCAGGGCGAAGCAGGATGAGGAGCTGCGCAAGCGCAACTGCGCCGCGGCAAGGGGCAACCTCAATATTTATCAGACCTCCGGAAGGGTGTTTCACATAGACGAGCAGGGCGAGCGCCAGTATGTCGAAGACCGGAACCGCGCCGCCGCGGAACAGCGGGCCAGAGAGCGGGTCGACAAGTGGTGCCGCTGAGCGCCCGCTCCCCTAACACCACGAACATTCGAAAGCTCGGGACAACCACTGGGAAGGTGACGCGATGGATGAGTTCCTGCAAGCGGCGATAGAAGAGGCGAAAAAGGGGGCCGCCGAAGGGGGCATTCCCATCGGCTCGGTGCTGGTGATCGATGGCCAGATCGTCGGCCGCGGCCACAACCGTCGTGTCCAGCAGGGCAGTGCGGTGTTGCATGCCGAAATGGATTGCCTGGAGCATGCCGGTCGCCTGGGTGCCGCGGATTATCGCCGCGCCACCCTCTACTCCACCCTCTCCCCATGCGACATGTGCAGCGGCGCGGCGCTGCTCTACGGCATTCCACGCATTGTGGTCGGCGAGAACCGCACCTTTCGCGGCCCGGAGGAGTATGTGCGCTCGCGCGGCGTTGCGCTCGAGGTGGTCGACGACCCCGAGTGCCGCCGGCTGATGGAGGCGTTTATCCAGGCCAATCCGGCCCTGTGGAACGAGGATATCGGTGAGTAGCCGGGTGGGGTGAAGTGCTCGGCGAGCAGGAATTCCACCACGAAGCACACGAAGATCACGAAGAAAGTTAATTCACCACAGAGCCACGGAGGGCGCGAAGAGCATGGGATAGTAGGGATTGCCCACTTGCAGCAGTGAACAGCCGTCGTGGAGACAGGATCACTAATACCTGGTTTTCTCAGTGTACTCCGTGCCTCTGTGGTGCACACATTCCTCTTCGTGCTCTTCGTGCTCTTCGTGCTCTTCGTGGTGTGGGCTTATTATGGTAAACAGATAACGGGTGGGCGTGCCCTCGCCCGGGTTAATTATCCTCAGGAGTCGCAGTTATGCAGCCGTTTACCAGTGAGGCGGGAGAGCGCTTCCGCAAATGCCTGATCGCCACCGCCAAGGGTCGCCACGGCGCCAGGGACCTGAGCCGGGAGGCGGCGAAGGAGGCGCTGGAGTTCCTCTTCTCCGCCGAGGCGCATCCGGCGCAGGTCGGCGCATTCCTCACCGCGATGCGTTTCAAGGGCGCCCGGGTCGAGGAGATGAAGGGCTTTCTCGACGCCATGGAGGGGAGCGCCACGCTGATCGCCCCCAGGGTCGAGGGGTTGCTCAACTGCAACGGCCCCTACGATGGGCGCAAGAACGCGCTGCACCTGAGCCTCGCGGCGGCGATCGTGACGGCGGCGGCCGGGGTGCCGGTGATCATGCACTCCAGCACCGGCCTGCCGCCGAAGGACGGGGTCACCACCGCCCGGGTGCTCGAGGCTCTGGGCATACCGGCCTACCGGGAGCCGCAACAGGTGAGCCGCGATATCGAGGAGAAGGGTTTCGGCCATCTGCATGCCAGCCGCTATCTCCACGGCGTCGAGCGGCTGAAACCGATCCGCCAGATGCTCTTCTACCGCTCGTTCCTGCACGCCTGCGAGGTGATGCTCAACCCGGCCGGTGCATCCTTTTCGCTGGTCGGCGCAGCGCACCGGAGCTTTCTCTCCCGCTTCGCCAGCGCCGCCGGCGAGCGGGGGCAGCAGCGGGTGATGGCGGTGCAGGGGCTGGACGGTTGCGACGAGCTGCCGCTGCAGCCGGTGGCGGTGGCGGACTTTCACCACGGCGAATTGTCTGAATACACCCTCGACCCCGCCGATTACGGTGTCGCCCACCGCGAGCACCATCCGTGTGTCTCCCCCGAGGAGAGCGCCCGCATCGTGGCGGCGACACTCGAGGGCCGGGGGGAGGAGCACCTGGACAGCGTTATCTACAATGCAGGGGTGCGCCTTTTCCTCGCCGGCCGGGCTGCGGATATCGGCGAGGGTATCGCCCGGGCGAGGGAGGCGCTCGCCTCCGGGGCCGCGGCAGGGAAACTCGCCGAGTTGCGGCAATAAACCGCGTTCGGGAGCGCCAAACCTGACGACTGCGGTTGAACCGGGGCGGCTGTGCGGCTAAGACTTTTCCTGTAGCAACGCGAGGCTTGACCGCAAACATGGATGCCCTGATCGAGGTCGACAAACTGGTAAAGGATTTTCAGGGCGTGCGTGCCGTCGACGGGGTCAGTTTCACCATCGGGCGCGGCAGCTGTTTCGGCCTGCTCGGTCCCAACGGCGCCGGCAAGACCACCACGGTGGAGATCCTGGAAGGGATCCGGGAACCCACCTCCGGCACCATCCGCTACAAGGGCGCGCCGCTCGACGCCTCGTTCCACCACGAGGCAGGCATCATGTTCCAGTCCACCGCGCTGCAGGAGTTCATCACCGCGCGCGAGACACTGGCCATGTTCCAGCGCTTCTACACCCGCAGCGCCTCCATCGACGAACTGGTCGCCGCCTGTTCCCTCGAATCGTTTCTCGACCGCGATACGCGCAAGCTCTCGGGCGGCCAGCGCCAGCGGCTGCTGCTGGCCATTGCGCTGATCAACGATCCGGAGGTGGTGTTCCTCGACGAGCCGACCACCGGGCTGGACCCGCAGGCGCGGCGCAATATCTGGAACCTGGTGCGCACCATCAAGGCGCGCGGCAAGACGGTGCTGCTGACCACCCACTACATGGAGGAGGCCTACGAGCTGTGCGACGAGATCCTGATCATGGACCGGGGCCGGATCATCGCCGAGGGCTCGCCCGATGCGCTGCTCGCCGCACACTTTAGCGATGTGGTGCTGCTGCTGCCGCAGGCCGATTTCACCGCCGCCGCAGCGGCGCTCCCCCTCACCCTCTACAACTGCGGCGACAGCGTCGAGATCCTCACCTGCGGCGTCACCGACACCCTGCGCCAGCTGCTCGACGCCGGTGTCTCGCTGGATCGCCTGCGGGTGCGCTCGCGCACCCTCGATGATCTGTTCCTGGAGCTGACCGGCAAGGAGATCCGCCCATGAGCCTCAAGCGGCTGCTGGCAGTGTTTATGGCGCGCAACAGGGAGTTCCTGCGCGATCGTGCAGCCATGGGCTGGAACCTGATCTTCCCCGTGCTCATCGTCGCCGGCTTCGCCTTCGCTTTTTCCGGCGAGCCGGCGCCGCTCTACAAGGTGGGCATCTACGGCGCCAATGCGGGCAACGGTTTCTTCGCCACCGAGTATGTGCAGTTCATCGAGATGCCGGAGCTCGCCCCGGCGATCACCAAGGTGGAGCGCCACCAGATCGACCTGCTGCTCGACAGCGCCGCGCAGCGCTACTGGATCAACGAAAGCTCACCCCGCGGCTACGTGCTGGAGAAGATCCTGCAGGGCAGTTCGCAGGCGGGCTATGCCAAGCAGGTGGTTGCGGGGCGCCAGATCCGCTACGTCGACTGGCTGATCCCCGGCGTGATCGGCATGAACATCATGTTCAGCGCCCTCTACGGGGTGGGCTATGTGATTGTCCGCTACCGCAAGAACGGCGTGCTCAAACGCCTCAAGGCGACACCGCTCTCGGCCATCGAGTTTCTCACCGCGCAGGTGTTTTCGCGCCTGTGGCTGATCCTGGCGGTGGCGATGGTGGTGTTCTTCGGCACCAATCTCTTCGTCGACTTCGCCATGTACGGCTCCTACCTCACGCTGTTCCTGGTTTTCGCTATGGGCGCCTTCTGCATGATCAGCATGGGCCTGGTGATCGCCGCGCGCATCGCCAGCGAGGAACTCGCCGAGGGGCTGCTCAACCTCATCAGCTGGCCGATGATGTTTCTCTCCGGGGTGTGGTTTTCCCTGGAGGGTGCCAATCCGCTGGTGCAGGAGTTCTCCAAGATATTTCCGCTCACCCACATGATCGGGGCGGCCCGTTCAGTGATGTTCGACGGTGCGATGCTGAGCGCGGTCATGCCGCAGCTGCTGGTGCTGGCGGCGATGAGCGCGCTGTTTCTGGCGCTCGGTGCGCTGCTCTTTCGCTGGGAGTAGCTAAGGTGGCAGGTGCAGCGGGTGGTTCCAGGGCACAACCGATGGCGATGCTGTCGCCGTTCACTGCAGGAGAAATGGTGTGAAACAGAATGGATGGAAGCAATGCCTCAAGGTCGTGATGATGACACTGGCTCTGTGCGGTTCGGCGTTCGCTGCCGATATTGTCGGCAGCGCCGACCACCCGCTGCTCAAGCGCTACGAGGGTTCGCAAATCATCCTCTTTCAGCAGCGCGCGTATGATGAGTACACCGTACCGCTGGGCCGGGCGCCGACCTCGAGCAGCCTGGAAAAATCGGTTACGGTGGAGGGCGCGCTTACCCGCCTGACCTACAAGGTCCCGCCTGGCCGCTCCCCGCTGGAGGTGGTGCGCAACTACGAAAAGGAGCTTGGGGAGAAGGGGTTCCAGATACTCTTCCAGAGCGGCGGGGAGTCGCTCGGCAGCTATTTTTCCGAAGCTGCGGGATACGGCAAACTCAAGTTGCCGCCCAATATCCCGGTCCTGACCCACAACGCCGATACCCAGCGCTTTCTCGCCGCCGAGGCGGCGCGTGCCGATGGGCGTATCACGGTGACCGTCTACGCGGTGGAGAATCGCTTCTGGGCGGCCAATGTCGATGACATCCGGAAGGGGCAGGTGCTGGTCCAGGTGGATATTGTCGAAGGCAAGCCGATGGAGGAGAAGATGGTGACGGTCTCTTCGGCGAAGATGGCCGAGCAGATCGAAAGCACCGGCAGTGTCGCCCTCTACGGGATCCTCTTCGACAGCGACAGGGCCACACTTCGCCAGGAGTCGCGCCCGACCCTGGATGAGATCGCAAAGCTGCTGAAAGGCGAGCCGAAGCTGAAGCTTCTGGTGGTGGGGCACACCGATAATGTGGGGAGTTTCTCCTACAATATGGATCTGTCCCGCCAGCGTGCAGAAGCGGTGGCCGCGGAGCTGAGCGGCCGCTACGGCATAGCAACGAGCCGGTTGCACCCGGTGGGGGTCTCCTATGCCAGCCCCGTTGCCAGCAACCGTTCAGAAGAGGGGCGGGCAAGGAACCGCCGGGTAGAGCTGGTGGAGGACTAGGACGGTGAATATGGCTGCAGAACGTACATTTTCGGAAAGGGAGTAGCGAAATGGTGGTGAATCGATTTGTGGTCGCGGGCCTGGTGCTGGTATTCCTCTTCGGTTCGATGGGTTGCAGCGAGCAGGAGGGCGGCAGCAAGGCAACCTCGCAAGAGGGCGGTGCGGCGGTTCCCATTATGAAGGCGGGTATCATCGACCCGTGCCGGCTCATCTCCAGGGCGGATGCCGAACGGATCATGGGGACGACACTGGCCGACGGTCCCGCCACGGAACAGAAGGCGGTCGGATTGAAGATCTGTCTCTATGAAGCGCCTGACCTCGGCCAGGGGCTGTTCCAGGTATCGTTGACCCAGGCGGCATTCATGAGCGAACAGGTGCTTGCGTTCGGCCAGAGTCCCTCCTCCATTTTCAACACGACCAAGGAGATCTTCCCGCAACGGACACCCGTTGCGGGTGTTGGCGAAGAGGCCTTCATCGCCCCGCCCGGTCTGCATATTCTCAACCGCGACTACTACCTGGTGATCGCTCTCGGCAACACCGATCGCGCGGAGAACAGGGCGAGACTCGAGGCGGCCGGCAAGATCGCGGTGCGCAACCTGGACGCGTTGCTCGAGTAACCCGCCAGGGGAGTTCCAACAGGGCGACGGCTTTTTAAAACCCCGGGCAACTGCTCGACCACCCGCAAACCAAGACCCGGCTGCGTAGGCCCGATGCGGAGGTAGAAGGTCGGCCCGATATAGCGTAGCGGTATCGGGCAGGTCTGCTCGACCACCCGCAAACCAAGACCCGGCTGCGTAGGCCCGATGCGGAGGTAGGAGGTAGGCCCGATATAGCGTAGCGGTATCGGGCAGGTTCTGCCGGACACCGCTCCGCTATGTCCGGCCTACGACCTACATCAGCCTCTGCGCGGCGTGCATGGATGCACTAGTGCCGCGGTGGCAGGAAGCCAAAGAGCGGCCCTTTGCGGTGAGATCATTTTGTTTTGGGGGCGAGTAGTTACAACCCCGGAACAGGGGCGGGTAGTTACAGTCCCGGTTAGAACTATCGGGTAGTGTCGACGGCGATATTGCTGACGAAGAGCACGCTGGGGAAGGTGCGATCAAGGCTCTTGCTGTGGTAGTTCGCCATTACCGGACCGTCCTGGAAATGCACGCTGTCACCGACCTTGACGCTGACGGTGGGAGCGGCGACCCACACGGTACGCGCCGCCTGTTTTACCTCGATATAGGTAAATCCCTGGGTGTCGACCACGGCAATGACCTCTCCCTGCTGTGTCATCGCTTCCATCTCACCCCGTGGTGCCGGTTTCACTCCGGGATGACCTTGCGGCATCTCTGCGACACCGGCGCCAGCGAGGCTGGCCAGTACGAGCAGGGT
>Ga0068714_10003157_pt1 | contig 19922 bp, 22 predicted proteins | sample MTBNYHSulfiMetaG_FD_62988 | JGI IMG/M metagenome (GOLD analysis project Ga0068714, IMG submission 62988) | Enrichment culture microbial communities from rom New York Harbor, USA that are MTBE-degrading - MTBE-NYH (New York Harbor Sulfidogenic)... | ecosystem: Environmental > Aquatic > Marine >... | reverse complement strand
CGCTTGCGTGAAGGCGCACGCGGCGCCCAGGAGCAGGTCGAGCAAGCCCGGGCCGCCCTGAAGGTTCACCGCGTCAAAATGGGGGCATTAGAGGAGAGGCAAACGCGCTTGCTTGAAGCGCGAGGGGAGAAGCGCGCCGAACTGCTCAGTTTGCAGACCCAGGTTAAGGTGTTGGAACGCGCTGAGCAAAGCTTGAGCGGTTACGCCGAGGGGGTGCGCTTGCTGATGCAGGCCGCCCGCGAACAGCGTCTCACGGGCGCGCGCGGCGCGCTCAGCGACCATTTGCAGGTGTCTTCCGAGCTGGAGACCGCTATTGCCGCCGCGCTGGGTGATTACCTGGACGCCGTCCTTCTGGATGGAGGGGATGGCGTCGAACAAGCCCTCGAGGTCTTGAAAGATGAACAGATCAGGGCGGCATTGCTTCCATTGGCTGAACTGCGACCTGCACGGCCTTTGGAAGGCGCTCGAGGGGAAGGCTGCCTTGGGGTGGCTGCTGATCTGGTGCAGGCCGACGAATCCCTGCGGCCGGTCGTGGATTTGTTACTGGGGCGGGTGCTGGTGGTCGAGGATCGGGGTGCGGCCCATCGGATACTAGAGGGGCTTGATCCCGATGTCCGGGCGGTGACCCTGGAGGGGGAGGTCTTTCACGCCAGCGGAGCCGTCGTGCTGGATCGCGGCTCGGGCACAGGCGTGCTTGGGCGCCCCCAGCAATTGCGGCAATTGAAGACCCAGGCCGAAGATGCCGAGAAAGCACTGGACGAACTCGACCAGGAGATGCAAGGCCTCAAGCTTGAGATCGACGGCCTGAAAGGTACACCTATTTCCTCCGGTTATGCAATAAATATTGCATTTACAGAATTATCTGCAAATAAAGATGAAAAAACCGCGGAGAAGGACGAGCAAGACGGGGATTCGGCGCTCGAATTCACGGCTGCGGAGTTAGAGCAGCAGATTGCCCAATGGGAGGCCCAGGCGGTCGTGGCCCAGGCCTCGGTGGCCGATTCTCAACGGCGCCTGGACGAACGTCAAAGCGCCATTGACCAGCTGCGGCGGCGTCAGGATGATCTGAAGCAACAAGATGGCGAACTGACCGCTCAACTGACTGAATTACAGACCGAACTCGAAACGCTAAGGGAAGGCGAAGGGCAGATCGCCGAGCAGATCGCCGCCTTGCAGACTCAGATCGAGCCGGCGGAGCAGGAGTTGCGCGCCATTGAAGAGCGTCAGCTCGATCTTCAGGGCAGCGATTCGGGCGCCCGTCAGAGCTTGTACCTCGCCGAGCGGCAATCCGCTCAGGCCCAGATCGCCCTGGCTCGCCAGCAGGAAGCCATCGAAGTTTTGCGCCAGCGTATCGAAGACGATTTCGGGCTGGTGGCCTTCGATTACGATGAGAGCGTCTCCGGGCCAACACCGCTGCCGCTGGGCGAGTTGGTCGAGCGTTTGCCGGTGGTCAAGGAACTGCCGCTGGATATCGAGAACACCATCAAGCGCCAGAAAGTGCAGCTGCGTCGGATGGGATCGATCTACCCCGAAGCGCAAACAGAATACGAAGAGGTGAGTGAGCGCTTCGAGTTCCTCAGCTCACAGGTGAAGGATCTGGAGAAGGCCGAAAAGGATCTGCGCGAAGTGATCGCCGAGTTGGACGTGCTGATGGAACGCGAGTTTCGCAAGACTTTCGAGGTGGTGGCGCGTGAATTCCGCACCATCTTCACACGCTTGTTTGGCGGTGGAGCGGCGCGGTTGATGCTGACCGATGAGGAGGATTTCAGCAATACCGGCATCGACATCGAAGCGCGGCTGCCCGGCAAGCGTTCTCAGCAGTTGGCGATGCTTTCAGGTGGGGAGCGCAGCTTGACCGCCGCGGCGCTAGTGTTCGCGTTGATCAAAGCTTCCCCGACCCCCTTCTGCGTGTTGGATGAGGTCGATGCCATGCTCGATGAGGCCAATGTGGTGCGTTTTTGCGAGATGCTCACCGAATTGAGCGAGACGACCCAATTCGTGATCATCACCCATAACCGTGGCACCGTACAGGTTGCCGATATGATCTATGGGATCACCATGGGGCGCGATACGGCCAGCCGCAGCATCAGCCTACGGCTGGATGAGGTGGACGAGCGCTACTCTGAGTGAGGCTTCAGCGCTTATATGCAACCTGGAGCCAAGTGCTGCGTATATCACTTTGAAACCAAGCGCACTGGAGTAGGAGCATACAATGACGGAACGTAAGACTTTGCGCCGTTCGCGCAGCAAACGGGTGATCGCCGGGGTGTGTGGCGGCTTGGCTGAGTTCTTTGGGCTGAGCTCAATCTGGTTTCGGCTGGCCTTTCTCATTGCCTTGATCCCTGGCGGCATCCCTGGTCTAGGTGCCTATATAATCATGTGGATCATCATCCCCAGCGAGTAAGACGGCAAAGCATTATCGCACTCGACCGGGAAATCGAAAAGACAGGAACGAAGCTTCGTTCCTGTCTTTTGTGTTGGCGTACAAACTTAGGCTATTGCAGCAAGATTTGAACGGGGATCCTAGGTTTGGTGGGAACGCGGTCTTCCCAATAATCATTGATCTCCCAATCGGTCTCGTCCAGCAAGTTTTGCAGCCACTGATTGAAGACCGTTTGAGTTTTCTCGTCGTGTTGTGTGGGAGTGAGTGGGCGCGTTTCATGACCCAGCACCTGGACGATGTGCCAGCCGTATTGAGTTTCAAAAGGCGTGCTGATCTGCCCGATCTCATAGCCGAACGCCACCGCCGCGAACTGGGTGACCATGTCCTGGGCGTTGAACCAGCCCAGATCGCCGCCTTGATCCTTGCTGGCGGTGTCGATAGAATACTCGGCGGCCAGCGCAGTCCAGTCTTCGCCATCCTGCAGGCGGGCATACACCTCATTGGCGGTTTCTTGGTCTTCTACCAGGATGTGCCTCGCCCAGACCTGCTCTTCCTCCCACGGGACGTCTTGCGTGACGAGCTCTCCCAACTTCTGGCTGTATAGAATCGATCCAACCATATAGCGAAGCTGTTCTTCACTGAAGTGGATATCTTTTAGCTGGACGAGGAAATCTTGAAGGTTCTGCTGATAGAGTTCCTCGGTGTAAGGGGTAGCGGTCGGTGTGATCGTCGCCGTGGCCAGGACCTCAGTGGGCTCAGAAGAGATCGTGGGGGTGAGCGTCTGGGTGAAAGCGGGGGAAGGGCTGGCCGTGGGGGTGAGTGTGACCAAAGCAAGCTGGGTGGGCGAGAAGGTCGAAGTCGGGGCGGTGGTCGGTGTGATTGTCGCCGTGGGGCTCCCTTCAGGGTAAAAACCGAATTGTGTCTGGAGGAATTCGTCGACCTCTTGGTCTGTTACCGTGATGCCTCTATCGATGGCTTCTTGCCTGATAAGCAGTTCGCTGATCAGGCTGTTGAGGGTGTTTTCTCCAACGGTCAACGGATCTAAGTCGGCTTCGATCTGGAGCAGGCTGCTTTGCAGGCTGGTGGCCAGGTCTACGCTGATGCTGGCGAAGTACTCCATACTTTGGTAAGTCTGTATGTAGTTGTTCACGAGCTGCGAGCGGCTGTAGCGCACGCGGGCTTGGAAATATCGTGTGGAGATCTCCTCGCCACGCACCACCGCCACCGGCTGCCCCGGCCAGATCAGGTTTTCCAGCACCAAGCCCCAACCGAGCAGCACCACTACCAGAGATACGATCACGATCGCTGCGATGACGACAACGCGATTGACCAGCCGGTCATGCTCGACGCGCGCCTTTTTGGACATGAGGCGGGCGCCTTTTTGTTTTTTGCCTTTTGCCATGATTTCTTTTTTTCCTGCCGGAGCCCTCCGGTGGAGAAGCTCGCGGCCTCTTGTTCAGCTGAGGCTAACGCAGCGACTCGCTGGCGAAGGGCAGCAGCGCCATGTGGCGGGCGCGCTTGATCGTCTTGGCCAGCTTGCGCTGATTCTTGGCATTGACACCGGTCTGCCGGCGGGGGCGGATCTTGCCCTCGCGGGTGATGAAGCGCTGCAGCAGGCTGACGTCCTTCCAATCCATTTTCAGCGACTTATCAGCTTCGAAGGGGTCGACGCGCGGCCGTGAATAGAATCGCTGCCCCCCTCCCCCCCTTCTTCGATCACCTCTATTGCCTCTCTCTTGTTCTTCACTCATGTGTTAATCTCCTCGGATACCTATCGGGGAACCGCCTAAAAGGGGAACTCTTCCTCATCGGGGGAATCGAGGTCCGCATCATTGGATTCGTCCTCGCCCTTGCGGCGATCTCTCAGCATAATCATTTCTCGGGCGACCACCTCAGTGGTGGTGCGCTTGTTGCCTTCGTCATCTTCCCAGCGCCGGGTTTGCAGGCGGCCTTCGATATACACCTGTTGCCCCTTGGTGAGGTATTGGTTGCAGATCTCCGCCAGGCTGCCCCAGGCAACCACGCTGAACCATTCGGTCTCGCTGCGGCGTTCGCCATCGGAGGTTGTCCAGCTGCGGCTGGTGGCCACGCTGAAGCTGGTAACGGGGCGACCGGAAGGCGTGTAGCGCATTTCCGGGTCTCGTCCCAGGTGGCCGATGATCATGACCTTGTTAAGACCTCTGCTCATCTTAGGCTCCTCCTCTTTATGTGGGGGGAAGGATCAAAGACACTACTCGTCCTCTTCGAGGTTGACGATCAGGAAACGCATAATTGATTCCTGAAGCTTCAGGTTCTGCTCAAGCTGCTTGCAGAAAGACGGCGCCATCTCGGTTTGCAGGATGACGTATTGGCCTTCGGTCTGTTTGCGAATCGGGTAAGCCAAGTTGCGTTTCCCCCACAAGTCCACCTTGCCGATCTTGCCGTCCGCGTCTTTGATCCAATCCTGGACGCGATCCAAAACCTCTTTGAAGGCGGTCTCGTCCAGGTCTGGATGGACGATAAATGCCACTTCGTATTTGCGCATCGTTCCTCCTTTCCTCGGGATTGCCCCTGGTCGCAATTCGCTGCGCAATGCAAAATCGGGGAACTTCGGCGTTCACTCGATGCCAGAGGCGGAAAGCAAGCCACGTCTAGGGTGGCTTGAAGGGAGATAGTTTAGCACAAAGCGCGCTTCTTGCAAAGGGTGGGCTACTCCAGGCTCATCAGGTAGTCGACCAGGGCGTTGATCTCGGCCTCGCTCAGCAGTTGCCCGAAGCTGGTCGGCATGAGATCGTCGAAGCCGGCTATCAGGTAGGCGTCTGGGTCGATAATGGAAGCGATGAGGTATTGCCTGGCGCCCATGCCCTCGATGCGGGTGGGGGCGGTGGCGGCGATACCGGCCAGAGAGGGGCCGAGCACGGTTTCGCCTGGCTGGATGGAATGGCAGGAGGCGCAGTGCTGGAGGAAGAGCCGTTCGCCGGGGTTGGCGGTGCTATCGGGCGTACTGCCGCAGCCACTGGTGAGGGCGATGCTCAATCCCAAGACGGCGAACACGAGTACGAGCTTGATGGGGTATTTCCTAACCATGTCGTACAACTTATGGGGCGCGTCAATCACGGTCTTCGATTTCGAGGTAGATGCGTTTGTTGATCGCCCCTTTGCTCTTGTAGTCGCTGATCCGCAACGCACCCACCTCAGAGGTGTTGGCGACGTGGGTGCCTCCATCAGCTTGCAGGTCAAGCCCTTCGATCTCCACCACGCGCACTTGCTGGATGTTCTCCGGCAAGAGGTTGATCTTGGTGCGGATCAGGGCCGGGATTTGGAAGGCCTCGGCGCGTGGCAGGATAGCGACCTTGACCGGGCGCGCTTGGGCGACCTCCTGGTTGATGGCCGCTTCGATCTCCTCCACAAGCTCCTTGCGCATGGTCTCGAACTCGAAGTCCATGCGGCCTTTCAGCGGCTCCATATTGCCGCCGGTGACCAGCGCGCCGTAATCGCGGAAGACCACGCCGCACAGGATGTGCATGGCAGTATGGGTGCGCATCAGCTTGTAGCGCTGCTCCCAATCGATCTCGCCCTGCACCTGCGCCCCAATCGGAGGTAGATCGCCCTCTAGCAGGTGCATGATTTGCCCCTCGATCTTTTTGGCGCGTTTCACTGGCAGTGTTTCTCCCTGGAAGGATAGCGTGCCGCTATCGGCGGGCTGGCCGCCGCCCCCAGGGTAGAAGGCGGTCTGGTCCAGGACCACGCCGTGGTTGGCTTCGTCTTGCGCGACCACCGTGGCTTCGAAGCCGTGCAGATAGCTATCGGTCTGGTAGAGCAGTTTGGTCATAGCGTCTCCTCCTGGCTCGGGCTTTCGGCTCCGACTGGGGCGATGCATTCCGGCGAGTTGAACTCCGGGTTGCCGACTAGGCTGGTGACTTCGTGGTAGGTCATCTCGGCGGCGGGGTAGGGCTTGAGCAAGGGGTTGAGCTTTTCGGGCTTCACCTCCCCCGGCGTCAGCCAAAGCTCGTAGGCTTCCGGCAGGAGGATGGCGGGCATGCGGTCGTGCAGTTCGGCCACCACCGAGTTGGGTTCGGTGGTGATCACCGTGCAGCAGCGAAAAACAGAGCCGTCGGCCATCTCCTCGGTCTTGTAGAGCCCGGCGATGGCAAAGGGCAGGTCGGACTTCATTTTGACGTAATGCGGGGCTTTGCCGCGCCCGCGGGGGCGCTTGGCCCACTCGTAGAAGCCGTTGACGACGATCAGACAGCGCTGCGTTCTGTAGGGCCCCTTGAATGATTTGCGCTCGCTGAGCGATTCGCTGCGGGCGTTATATAGCGTTTTGCCCGACCAGGAGGCCAGGAAGCCCCAGATGCTCAGTTCGGCTTTGTTCGCTCCGTCATTGGGTACGATCGGGACGCGTTTGCTGGGGGGGATGTTGTAGTTGCTCTTGATTTCCGGGCCAAATTCGACGCCCGGGAAGGCTTCCGAAAGCCCCTCATCGGCGATGAAAACCAATCGTCCAGGCATGCTTCGCTCCAGTTTGAACTGGGCGTATTATAAGGTCTTTTCGCAGAGGCCGAACGATCAGGCAAATAACTGCAATTGGTGAGCCGGTTGTTTGCCGTCAATGAGGATGAAGGGCGCCGCTTTGACGGCATAGACCCCCAATCTCCTCAGGTCGTCAAGCTCATGCAACTTGCCTTTTCGCCGGGCGAGCAATACTTTCATGGCGCCTTTAGGGCCAATGCCGGGGATGCGCAGCAGTTCTTCACGGTGGGCACGGTTGATCTCGATTGGCTCGTGGGCCAGATTGGCTTTGGCCCAGGCTAATTTGGGGTCGGTATCCAGAGGCAGATTGCCATTAGGAGCAAAGGGCATCTCCTCCAGCCCGTAGCCGTAATCGCGCAATAGGAAGGAGGCCTGATAGAGGCGGTGCTGGCGGGTGGGGTTCTCGGCGGGCAGGTTCTCGAAGGGCGTGTCCGGGATCGGTGAGAAGGCCGAGTAGTATATCCGTTTGAGGCTGGCCTGGCGGTACAGGTATTCGGAGGTGGAGAGCAGTTCCAGGTCGTTCTCGCCCGCCGCGCCGATCACCAATTGGGTGATCGAGGAGGCCCAGCGGTCGTTCCAGGTGCTGTGAGGGGATTGCTCCCGGCGGATCTCCTCCATCCATTTGAGGGGCGCCAGCAGTTCGTGGGTGAAATCCTTGAGCGGGGCCAGGGTTTTCAGACGGCCGGGATTGGGGCCTTCCAGGTTCACAGAGACGCGACTGGCGAGCTGCATCGCCCGCTTGACCTGGTCACGCTCGGCGCCAGGCATGATCTTGAGGTGGATGTAGCCGCGATAGTGGTATTTGTGACGGATGATCTCGACGGTATCGATCAGCTTATCCTGGGTGCTGGGGCCACCCTTGATGATCCCTGAACTCAGGAATAGGCCCTCCACCAGCCCGGCATCGTGCACTGCTATGAAGGTCTTCGCCATATCGTCGGGCTTGATCGTCGAGCGCTTGCGGTTGCGCCCGGCGCGGAAGGCGCAATAGTTGCAGTTGCGCTCGCAGGCGGTGGTGAGCATGGACTTGAGCAGTTTGATCTTTTTGCCGCCCGGCATCTGGGCCTCCGAGATTGGCAATTCGCTCAAGGGCTTGCCGTTGATGATCGGGTGGCACTCGTTGAAGCCCTCCGGCTCTACGTCCATATCATCGACCACGGATTTCAAGTGTTCGATAGGGGTGACCATATCTTAATTATAGAATATATGTTCTATTTCGTCAAGAACTGCATGGGACGATTATCGGGTTGGGTTTCGAGTATCATTGGGTGAGAGGCCGTAATGGACATCCCACAATCCCTGATCGATACCCTGTGCACCTCGGAGCGGGTTGCCGTGCTCACCGGGGCGGGCATCTCGGCCGAGAGCGGCATCCCCACCTTTCGCGAAGCGCAGACTGGATTGTGGGCACAGTACAACCCTGAGGAACTTGCTACCCCGGGGGCCTTCCGACGGAATCCTCGCCTAGTGTGGGAGTGGTATCAATGGCGGCGCGGTTTGGTGGCGAAAGCCCAGCCCAACCCTGGCCACCTGGCCCTGGCAGTGATGGAGGCCCAAGTAGCCGATTTCACCCTCATCACTCAGAACGTCGACGGGTTGCACCAGCGCGCTGGCAGCCGCAATGTGCTTGAACTGCACGGCAACCTGACTCGCGATAAGTGCTTCGAGAGAGGCTGTGTATTGGAAGCTGGAGAGCAGCTGGCAGGCAGCCCGCCGCGCTGCCCGCATTGCGGCGGATACTTGCGGCCCGATGTGGTCTGGTTTGGTGAATCATTGCCAGAAGAGGCATTGCACTGCGCACTACAGGCCTCGCAAAATACCCAGGTGTTCCTCTCGGTAGGCACCTCGGCGATCGTGCACCCGGCGGCTTCGCTGCCGGAATACGCCCTGGGGGTTGGCGCGGTGGTCGTTGAGATCAACCCCGCTGAAACGCCGCTCACCCAGCGCGCCACCTACGTGCTCCAAGGGCCGGCTGGAGAAGTCTTGCCCCAGTTGGTGAGGGCGGTTTGGCCGGATTAGATTCAGAAAGGATTTGCCATGACGGTAATGAATGCTTCGATTGAGTTGAGCACCCGGGGGAATGCTGATATCCACGATCTCACCGGGCGCGTGGCGGATTGCCTGCGGGAGTCTGGCCTGACGAGTGGCGCGGTCACGGTCTTTTGCCCCTCCTCGACCAGCGCCCTGACCACCATCGAGTATGAGTCCGGCTGCCTCAGCGACTTGCGGCGCCTGTTCGATGAGATCATCGACCCGGCCCGAGAATATGCTCACAACGCCCGCTGGGGGGATGGCAACGGCCACAGCCACGTGCGCGCCGCCTTGCTCGGCCCTTCGCTCACCATCCCTTTCATCGAGGGGCAGTTGACCCTGGGAACCTGGCAGCAAATCATCTACGTGGATTTCGACAATCGCTCCCGCCAGCGCCGCCTGGTGGTTCAAATGGTCGGAGAATGAGGATAGTTTTCTGGAGTACAATGAGTTCATCTTCATGTTTGCCTTAGAATCGAGCCACATCGAAAGGAGTTAGAGCATGTCGGAATTCTTCACTGCCGGTATCTGTAGCATTTCAGCCCTGGTCTTGGTCGTGCTGGTGCTGTTGCTTGGCGCCATCAAGTTGATCTACCAGTACGAGCGTGGCGTGGTGTTCACCCTGGGGAAATTCTCCGGTGTCCGCGAGCCCGGCCTGACCTTCGTCGTTCCCATTATCCAGAATTTGCGCAAGGTGGACATGCGCATCAAGACTGCCGAGATCCCCCGCCAAGAGGTGATGACCAAAGATAACATCCCCATGCTGGTCAATGCGGTGGTGTACTTCCGGGTGATCAACCCCGCCGACGTCATCATCAAGATCGACGATCATATCTACGCCGTGCGGCAGTACACCCAGGCGGCCCTGCGTGACGTGATCGGCAACAGCGAGATGGACTTTGTGCTCACCGAACGCGAGCAGATCGCCGAGAGCATCAAGGAGATCGTCGACTCGGAGACCACCGATTGGGGCGTGGACGTCGAATCGATCAAGATTCAGGAGGTTGAGTTGCCGGCTGAGATGAAGCGCGCCATGGCCAAACAGGCCGAGGCCGAGCGTGAACGCCGTGCCGTGATTATCGCCTCTCAGGGTGAGCTTTCCGCCTCCAAGAACCTGGCCGAAGCCGCCAAGACCATGTCGAAGAGCGCCGGCGCGCTGCATTTGCGCACCCTGCAAACCATCCGTGATATTGCCGCCGACCCCTCCGAAAAGATCGTTCTCTTCATGCCAACGGAACTGCGCGGCATCGCGGAGATGCTGACCGGCGGCAAGAAATAGCGGTTTCGATGCTCGACGACAAAACTCGCTACCTGCAGATCGCCTTCAACTACGATCTGGCGCTGGTGGCGCGTGTGCTGCCCTCGATTGCTTACAGCGAGCGCATCCTGATTGAGGCGGGCACGCCGTACATCAAGCGGGAGGGGGCACGCGGCATCCAGGCCATCCGGCGATTGTGGCGTGGCTTGGTGGTGGCTGATCTGAAGACCGTGGACGGCGCCCTCGGCGAGGCCGAGATGGCCCGCCGGGCGGGGGCCAATGCTCTCACCGTGCTGGGAAGCTCGCCCACCGAGGCGCTCGACTTGTTCATCGACTATTGCCAGCGCAGCAGCCTGATCTCAATGATCGACTTGCTGGGCGTCAAAGACCCTTTGGCGGTGATGCGCCCGCTCCAGAGGCCGCCCGATGTGGTCGTGCTGCACCGTGGGCGCGACGAGGAGAACACCCGCGGCAAAGTGATCGAATACCGCCACGTCAACCGCATCCGCAGCAAGTACGACGTCAGCATCTCGGCGGCCGGCGGTGTCGACCTCAAAGAAGCTCGCAGCGCTATCTTTAACGGCGCTAACATCGTGGTGGTCAATCTGGTGAGGCCTCAGGATAACTGGCAGGGCATTTCGACGGAGGAAGATATTGGTGCTATGGCTCACCAATTCCTCACCACGATCGAGTGACCAGCGCTAATCGGACCTGCACGGCTGTGCTGCAAGGGTCAGAGCCTATGAAGGCTTCTAAAGACGTGCAACCCATCCCCAGTTCCTACGTATATAGTCGTAGAACGATCCACACCCAGGAGCACCCCCTTGGCTGACAATGAAGCCGAGTGGCTTGCCAAAGCCCAACAAGGAGACGCCCAGGCTTTTTCTAAGCTCGTGGAGGCCTATCAGGTGCCGGTATACAACCTTTGTTACCGTATGCTCAGCAACAGCGAGGACGCTGAGGATGCCGCCCAGGAGACCTTCTTGAGGGCTTACAAAGCCATCAAGCGCTACGATCCTCAACGCAAGTTCTCCACCTGGCTATTGTCGATTGCCTCCAATTACTGCATCGACCGTTATCGGCGTCGACGTCTGCCTTCCACCCCCATCGAGAGCATGCCCCAGGGAGAGCTTCCTGATGGCGCCCCCAGCATTGAGAGCACGGTGGCGCGGCATGAGACCCAAGGCGAGATCCAGGTTTTGCTAGAGGTATTGAACCCTCACGATCGCGCTGCGGTGATCATGCGTTACTGGTATGAGTATTCTTACGAGGAGATCGCCGAGGAGCTCGACCTCAGCATCAGCGCCGTGAAGAGCCGTTTGCATCGCGCCCGCCGAGCTTTGGCGGCCGAATGGCTCGACCGGCAGCCTGAGGCGCCCGCCCTCGGCGTCGAAAGGAGTCGACATGGATCACCGGCCTTTTGAGCATTGGCTGCTCGATGAGCAGCCGCTGGACTCAGAGCAGCAGCGTGACCTGGAAGCTCACCTGGCGGAGTGCCCTGATTGCGCACGATTGGCGCAGGGCTGGGGCCGGGTGGAGGCCTTGCTGCAGGGCGCTGAACACGTCGAGCCGCCCCAAGGCTTCGTGACCCGCTGGGAAGCGCGCCTGGCGCGCCAACAGGCCAGGACCGATCGCCGTTTGGGGTTGTTGCTGTTTGGCGTCAATGCCACCGCGGCGACCTTGTTGCTGATCCTTTGGCTGACCGATCTGCTCCCCACTTTGCCCACCCCAGCCGGGGTATTGGCTTCCTGGATCGATGCCCTTACCTCGCTGTTCGCCTTTGCGAAAGTGGTGCTCGAAGTGGCGAAGCCGCTGCTGCAAACCTTGTTTGGGGCCTTGCCTCTGTCCGGCTGGCTGACGATTGCCGCTTCGCTGGGCGCCTTTCTCCTGTTGTGGATCGCTACGCTTAGGCAATATGCCTCTCGACAAGGAGCTGAACGATGAAGAAGTTTTACTGGATGGCGCTCTTTGCCGCTCTGTTGCTTGGCCTAATCTTTCCGACCGTTGCCCATGCCGGCCCGCCTTCGGCGCCTCGCTTTGAGGATCGTGTCGTCTTTGGCGGCAGCTTCACCCTGCCGAGCGGGGAAGTGCTGGATGGTAACCTGGTATCCTTTGGTGGTGTGGTGCACATCCAGGCTGGCTCGCGGGTGAACGGCGATGTGGTCGCCTTTGGTGGCAGCATCAGCGTGGAGGGAGAGATCCAGGGCAACCTGGTGGCCTTGGGCGCAGTCCTCAGCCTCGGGGAGACGGCTGTCGTGGAAGGGGATTTGATTACCCCTGGCTCCGAAGTGCAGAGCGCCTCCGGCGTTGTTGTGGAGGGGCAGGTGATCACCGAGAGCGGCCCCTTCGACTTCAGTGTGCCCTCTGCGGACACTTTCGACTTCAATCTGCCTTCGGCCCTTCGCCCGCAGAACTTCCTGTCGACGGGATTCGCCCGCCTCACAGATCTGTGGTGGTTCCTACTGCGCATTTTCGCCATCTCGGCCTTGGCCGTGCTGGTGACCGTCTTCCTCCCCGAGCACACCAAGCGCATCGCCACCGCCACCGTCCAGCAGCCGGTGCCTTCCGCCGGCCTGGGATTGCTGACGCTGTTAGTGCTCGCGCCGCTCTCGATTCTGCTGGCGATCACGATCATCTTGATCCCGTTCACTTTGTTGAGCCTGATCCTGCTAGGTGTGGCGGTCGCCTGGGGCTGGGTGGCACTAGGCACTGAACTGGGCCACCGGCTGGCGGACGCTTTCCACCAGGATTGGCCCCCGGTGCTGGCTGCCGGAGCGGGCACTTTTACGCTCAGTCTGGTGTTTGGGATGGTCGGTTGGATCCCTTGCATTGGCTGGCTAGTGGGGCTGATTGGTGTCTCGTTGGGTCTGGGTGGGGTGATCCTCACCCGCTTCGGCACCCAGGAATATCTCAAGCCGGTCGCCCCAGTTGTTGCTGATTCCCCAGAAGAGTGATGCTCTTTCGCTAGACGCTGAGACCTCCGGTGCACTGAGCCGGAGGTTCTCTTTTTATACCCCCCTGGCGTGATATACTGGAAATCTAAGCGTTTTGTAAGAACCCAAAACGGAGTTCGCTCAGGAAGTAACTTTAAGGACTTGGCTGGGTTATTATCTGTGACCCTGCCGTCGAAAGGGAATATGCTTCATAACCTTAAAGACGAGGAAGTGCTGGTCCTGGCCGCGCAGGGAGATCAAGAGGCCTTTGGCGTGCTCTACGACCGCTACATCGGCCGCATTTATAACTATATCTATTACCGCACCAGCAACCAGCACGATGCGGAGGATTTGACCGCCCGGGTCTTTTTCCGGGCGATGAAGCACATTGAAAGCTACGAGGATCGCGGCGTTCCCTTTTCGGCCTGGCTGTACCGCATCGCTCACAATCTGGTGGCCAATTGGCACCGAGATAACAGCCGCCGGCAGGTGGTTCCCCTCGAAGATGGCTACCGCCAGGCAGGAGAGAGCATCCACCCTGAAGCGGCCCTGGTGCAGTTGGAGGAGCAGGATAACCTGCTGAACCTGATCACCGGGCTGCCAGAAGACCGCCAACAGCTGCTGATCCTCAAATTTGTGGAACGACTGTCGAACGCAGAGATCGGCGAGATCATGGGTCGCACCGAAGGCGCCGTCAAAAGCCTCTATCACCGCACCCTGACGCAGTTGCGTGACGAATTCATGTTTCAGCTCGATGAAGATGCGGACGGCACAGTTCCGGAGCAAGAATGAGAAAGAAGTTTGAAGCAGGTGATAAGATGAAAATTCGATGGCCCTGGCAGAAAAAGCACGCCACCCTGAATGAAAGCGCCCTGGAGAACCTCCTGGCGGCAACTTTGCAGCCGGTGGAGCCGCGCGCCGACTTCGTGAAAGACCTGCGCACGCAGCTGGTCGGCCCCGAAGAACGAAGCTTCTTAGGCTTGCCGCGCAGATCGCTGCAGAATGGGGTTCTGGTGGCCGGCGCGGCCTTCAGCGTGCTTTTATTGCTGGCGACTAGCGTCCGGGTGGTGGTATCGGTGCTGGGGGCGGTGGGCCTGCTGCACCAGTTCAACCGCGGCATGAAGGAGCAAGCTGCGCCCTCGCCCAAGGTGGCGATATAAGCCCGGCCCAAGACCGCATTTCCTGAGCGACGAACCTCCCACAGAGCGCAAACGCTGTGGGAGGTTTTGATTCTGATGAGAGGGCTTTAGCTTTCTCGCTGGTCGCTTTCTACGTTCAATTGCACCCCCAATAGTTGCTCCACCAGCCAGCGGGTCTCGGCCAGCAGATCGGCATCCAGCGGCCAATAGGCTTCCCCCTCCCGGCTGTCTTTCTCCACCTTGGTCACCAGGTGATCGAGCACCGAGCGCCACCGCGGGGGAAGCCCATCCCTCTTGCGTAGGTGCTGGATGTACTCATAGGCGCTGGGCGTCTCCAGTTCGACGCCCTCTCTCTTGAGGAACTGCTGGATAGCCCACCCGGCGGCGCGGCGGGCGCCGACCCGCGCCCGGCCCTCGTTGCCCTGAGCGCGCGCTTTCCAGGCCAGTTGCAACTCGTTCTCGATCTTGGTTTGCCAGTCGGGAGGGGTCATGCGATTGGGGGGAGGGAAGCCGTCGTAAATTCACGTAGGGGGTGACAGGTGAGCCCATTATAACAGGCCGATTCTACATGGAATGGGGCCTACTCTTGACTGATGGAGGGGAAAAAGGTATACTTACCGAACGTTCAGTAAGGAAAGGTCATGAAGAACCAAGCTGAAAAGGGTGGGCGGCAGCGTATCCTCGAGGAGGCCGAAGCGCTGTTCACGGCGCAGGGCTATCAGGCGGTCTCGATACGCGATATCGCCCAGGCCTGCAAGCTGACCAACGCGGCCCTGTACTATCACTTCCCCAACAAGGCGGAGTTATTCCGCGAGGTGATCGCCCACCACGTCACTCATATGAGCCAGCGGATGCGGGAGGCCGGGCAAGGGATCGAGGATTCGCGCGCCCGCCTGGTCGCTGTGCTATCGGTCTACGCCGCGCATATCGCTACCCAGCATTCATCCTTTTTCAGTCTGCGGAGGGAGGCTCGGGCACTGGCGGAGGAAGGGGGGCATGGGGAGGGCATGCATTACATGCAGATCTTGCTGCGGCCGGTGGAGGAGGTGCTGGCTCAGGCGGCCCAGGCTGGCGAGATCCGCCAGCTCTCTGAACGTTTCTCCCCTGCGGCGCTGCTTGTAGGAATGGTGCACGGCTTTACGCGACATCAGCGCCACGGCCAAGAAACAGGCATCACGGGAGAGGACGTGGAGGCCCTGGTGGATGTCTTTTGGTATGGCCTGGCGAGGAAATCAGAAGAGTTAAAGGAATGAGGTTCATGCATCGATGAAAAGTACCGGAAGAGCACTGCTAAACTTGCATGGGCACTGGGCACCGGCAATCGCAGCCTTGGTGAGCTTACTGTTGGTCAACGCCGCCAGTTTGGTGGCGCCGCAATTGCTGCGTGTGCTGATCGATGATGGCATTACCCCCCTGGATATGGATGTCGTATGGTGGACGACGGGGGGCTTGTTCGCCGTGGCGTTGCTGCGCGGCCTGTTCAATTTCCTGCAAGGCTATCTGTCGGAGGTGACTTCTCAAGGGGTGGCCTTCGACCTGCGCAACCAGATCTTCGAGAAGCTGCAGCACTTGAGCTTCTCCTATCACGATCAAGCCCAAACCGGTAGGCTCAACACTCGCATGACCTCCGACGTCGAGATCGTGCGCATGTTCCTCGGGCGCGGTTTCATCAATCTGCTGTCTGGAATCACGCTGCTCTTTGGCACGGCGGCGCTGCTTTTCAGTATGGATTGGAAGCTGGCGCTGATCGTTGTGGTGATGATCCCGCTCATCGCCGTGGTCTTCGCCTGGGGCGTTCGCAGTATTTTTCCTATCTCGTGGGAGGTGCAGAAGAAACTCTCGGCGCTCAATACCATCCTGCAAGAGAACTTGGCGGGCATGCGGGTGGTGAAAGCCTTTGCCCGTCATGATTACGAGCTGGCGCGCTACGAGGAGCAAAACAGAGACTTGTTGGAGGAGAACCTGCGCTTCGTGCGCCTGTTCACCACACTCTTCCCCCTGATCTTCCTGATCGGCAATCTGACCACCGTCGCCGTGGTTTGGGCAGGGGGTCTGGAAGTGATCAATCTGAACCTGACGCTCGGCGAACTGGTGGCCTTCGTCAACTACCTGGGTTTTATGCTAATGCCGTTGTTTATGATTGGCATGGTGGCAGGCATGCTCTCCCGCGCAGAAGCCTCCGCCCAGCGTATCTTTGAAGTCATCGATGCCGAATCGGAAGTACGCGAGAAAGATGACGCTATTAAGTTGCCACCGGTGCGCGGCGAGGTGGTTTTTGATCAAGTCAGCTTCCGCTACATCGGTGGGGAACAGGAGATCTTGCAGAAGCTCTCCTTCGCGGCACGGCCGGGGCAGACGGTGGCCATCCTGGGACAGACGGGCTCGGGCAAGTCCACGATTATCAACTTGATCCCGCGTTTCTACGACGTCACCGGCGGCCGGGTGCTGATCGACGGCCACGATGTGCGCGACCTGACCCTGGATTCGCTGCGCACGCAGATCGGCATCGTTCTGCAGGAGACCACGCTGTTCTCCGGAACGATCCGCGATAACATCGCCTACGGTCGCCCTGATGCATCGCTCGAGGAGGTCATTGAAGCCGCCAAGGCGGCCCAAGCCCACGAGTTCGTCGAGGCGCTTCCCCGGGGTTACGATACCGAGGTGGGGGAGCGCGGCGTGGGGCTATCCGGCGGCCAGAAGCAGCGGGTGGCAATCGCTCGCGCTCTGCTGGTCGACCCGCGCATCCTGATCCTCGACGATAGCACCTCGGCGGTCGATGCCGAGACGGAATATCACATTCAGAGAGCTTTGGAGAGATTAATGCAAGGACGCACCAGCTTCGTGATTGCCCAGCGGGTGAGCACGGTGCGCAACGCTGACCTCATCCTGCTGCTGGAGGACGGGCAGCTGGCTGAACAAGGCACCCACGAGGAGTTGATCCGCACCAGCCCGCTGTACTGCGAGATCCTGGATACCCAATTCGATGCCTGGACAGAGGAATTGCTTGCCACGGAGCAGGAGGCGGCATCATGATGCACGGTGGTCGGATGCGACGGCTCATCGTTCAAAGCACCGAAGAGCGCCCTCAGGATCGAGGGCAGGTCATCGGTCGCCTGCTCCGCTATTTGCGGCCTCACTGGGCTTATGTTGTTGGGTCGTTGGCGTTCGTTCTGCTCACGGCCGGCGCTCAGGCTGCCGGACCTTTTCTGATCGGGCGCGCCATCGATCAGTTCATCGGCGCTGCGGATACGGCTGGCTTGGCGGGCAACATGCTGCTGTTGCTGGGCACCTACGTGGTGAACTTCATCGCCATGCGTTACCAAATCTACCTGATGAACCATGCCACTCAAAAGGTGCTGGCCGATATGCGTTCTGAGGTCATGCGGCGGGTGGAGAGCCTTTCCCTGGGCTATCTGGAGGGCAGTGAGAGCGGGGATTTGATGAGCCGCTTGGTGAACGACATCGACGCCATCAACTCGTTCTTCAGCCAGGGTCTCACTCAGATGATCGGCGCCTTCTTCGCTTTGATTGGCATCGTCTTCGCCATGCTGGCGCTCAATTGGCGCTTGGCTTTGGCGGCCTTTACTGTTGTGCCGCTGATGCTGCTGACCACTGGCCAACTCTCAAGGCTAGCGCGCAGCGCCTTTCGAAAGACCCGTACCACCATCGGGGATGTGTCGGCCGGTTTGCAAGAGGAATTGGGAGGCGTGCGCGTGGCGCAGGCTTTCAGTCGCTCGCGTGTGAACGTGGAGCGCTTCATCGAGCGCAACGCCGCCAACCGTGATGCCAACGTGCAGGCTAACGCCATCACCTCGGCTTTCATTCCGGCGATGGATATCCTCAGCACTCTGGATACCGCTATCGTGGCGGGGTACGGTGGTTTCCTGGCAGTGGAAGGCCAGGTGAGCGTGGGCGTGGTGGTGGCCTTCTTGCAATACGTGCAGAGCTTTTTCCGCCCCATCCGCACCGTCGCCCAGATCTGGACGGTGGCGCAATCTGCTTTCGCAGCAGCCGAGCGCGTTTTTGAATTGGTGGATACCCGGCCTGAGATTCAAGATGCTCCCGATGCACGCGAACTACCTCCTATCAAGGGCAATGTGATATTCGAGGAGGTCACATTCAGCTATGAGCCGGGCATTCCCGTGCTGCGCCAGATCGAGCTGACTGCCAAGCCCGGCCAAACGGTCGCCATCGTTGGGCCTACCGGCGCTGGCAAATCCACGCTGGTCAGCCTGATCCCGCGCTTCTATGAGGTCGGTGAAGGGGGCATCCACATCGACGGCTTCGACATTCGCCAGGTCACCCGCAGCAGCCTGCGCGCCCAGATGGGCATGGTGCTACAGGAGCCTTTCCTGTTCAACAACACGGTGATCGAGAACATCCGCTATGGGCGTCTGGGAGCCAGCGACGAAGATGCTATCGCCGCGGCCAAGGTGGCCAACGCTCACGATTTCATCCAGCGTCTGCCGCAGGGCTACGAGACCAATGTCGGTGAGGGCGGTAGCCTTCTCAGCCTGGGGCAGCGTCAGCTGATTTCCATCGCCCGCGCCATCCTGGCTGACCCGCGCATCTTGATCTTGGATGAAGCCACCGCCAGCGTCGACACTCGCACCGAGGCCTTGATCCAGGACGCGCTGGGCCGCTTGCTGGTGGGGCGCACCAGCTTCGTGATCGCCCACCGGCTCGCCACGGTGCGCAACGCCGACATCGTGCTGGTGATGGATGAAGGCCGCATCGTCGAGCGCGGCAACCACAAGAGCCTGCTTAAAAAGGGCGGCTTGTACGCCGAGCTTTACCGGCGCCAGTTCTACGTGCCGCCCGAAGAAACCTCTCCTGAGCAGCAGTCGGCAGCTCAGCAAGCCCCCTAGACCGATCTGGAGCTGACCATCCGATGAGCAATGCCTCACCGCACGTTCGTGTGCGCCTGGGTCCTGACGGGCCTGAGATCGCGCCGTTGGGCATCGGCACCTGGCAGTGGGGGGATCGCTTCTATTGGGGCTATGGGCGCGGCAACTACAACGACGAGGACATCCGGGCGGCTTTCGAGGCTGCTCTGACGGCCGGGGTGACGCTTTTCGACACCGCCGAGGTCTACGGTATGGGGCGCTCGGAGCGCATTCTGGGGCGTTTGGTAGAAGCGGCGGGCGCACCGGCGGTCATCGCTTCCAAGTTCTTCCCCTTCCCGTGGCGGCTCACCGGCCGCAGTTTGCAGCGGGCCTTGCGCAACAGTTTGAAACGCCTGGGTATTGCCCGTCTCGATCTCTATCAGATGCATTGGCCCTTTCTCCCCGTCTCCATTGAAGCCTGGATGCAGGCCATGGCCGATGCCGTGGAGGCTGGCTTGATTGGTGGGGTGGGTGTATCAAACTACAATGCTGTCCAGACTCGCAGGGCGCACGCCGCCTTGGCGGAGCGTGGCATCCCGTTGGCCTCCAATCAGATTAAATACAGCCTGCTGGAACGCGAGCCGGAACGCAACGGGCTGCTGGAGGTCTGTCGGGAATTGGAGATCACCGTGATCGCCTACAGCCCGCTCGCCCAAGGGCTGCTCACCGGCAAGTATTCACCGGAAAATCCACCCTCCGGATTGCGCGGTCGCAGCGCGGCGCGGTTGGCCGCGCACCAACCGTTGATCGAACTGATGCGCCGGGTCGGAGAGTCTCACG